>Ga0307488_10003218_pt1 | contig 13676 bp, 8 predicted proteins | sample SB02metaG_FD_202248 | JGI IMG/M metagenome (GOLD analysis project Ga0307488, IMG submission 202248) | Sea-ice brine microbial communities from Beaufort Sea near Barrow, Alaska, United States - SB 0.2 | ecosystem: Environmental > Aquatic > Marine > Coastal | place: USA: Alaska | collected 2017-05-06
ATTATAAGTTATTGACTTAAAGCATACATTACCTTTTGGTTACATAAAATATGATAATAATAATAATTGATTTGTATTAATTCCTGCTTCATAAACTTTAATTAATTGAATTGTATTAATCTGTTTTAACAGGATAAAAAAGGAGGGCTTAACTAATTTTGAGGTGTTTTTTATGCGTAAGGAATAACTCAAAATAAATATATCAATTCTGCTTCTTATCATAATATTTATCACGCGCTTCTATGTAGTTTATTAATAAAATTGATAACAATCTTTTTCAAATCATTAAGAATCTTATTATACGTAATAATTAATAGTTGATTTGTATTGATTGGATTTAATAGTTAGATTCTATTAGTTTTGACTATTCAACTTTTTTAAATCATTAATAATCTTTTTTAATCAATAATTGATTTGTATTAATTTCTACTTGATAAACTTTAATTAATTAAATTATATTAATCTGTTTTCATAAAATTAAATAGAGTTAACCTTCTTTTTGGTGGGCAGTCACTTATTTAATTGGGGTGGGCTTTGAGGAAAAATACCCAATTACATAAGGAGCGCCACAATCTGTCTCAATAATTTTAGTAATCGTTACATTTTGAGCAAAGCTCACAAAGGATAGTACTAAAAAAGTAAATAAAAAGTAATTTTTTTTTTCATAATGGTTGTATTTAATATTAATTGGTTAAAAATTTATATTTGGGTAGGGTATTGTACTCCTATATTATTAGTATTATCTCCAAAAAAAAGGAAATTATTAGTAGCTAAAAAAATAGTTTAATTAGCCTGTAAACTTGCTTCCAGAAACTGGAAAGCATCACTTCCCATCAATGCTTCGTCATGGCCAATATTAGAAACTTCTTTTAGCTCCCAATTAAAGGAATTCCCCCTATTTTGAGCATGTGTTCTACTTGTGTTAAAATAATAGCGTCCGCGTTCTAAGCGATGTATTCCTTGCTGTGCATCTACCACTGAGTTCCTTCGCACCCCTCCGTCTGGATTGGTATCATTCTTTCCTAAATGAACGATTAATTTTTTAGAAAATGCCGCCGTTAAGTCTTCCTCTGGAAGTTGACCGTTTAGAATTCCGTATGGAAAGCTTACAGTGCTTTCTGGCACCGTGTACCAACCTGCGTTAGAACACACAGCAACGTCTAATTTACTGTTTGGCAGGTACGTAACAAAACGGTGTAAAAACTGTGCGCCAGCAGAATGCCCCCAAGCACTGTATTTTTCTTGACTCCCTGAAACAGCTGTTTTTATGGCTTCGAAGAGTGGATCTAAACTAGAGAACGTCCATTCATTTGAGCTATTAAAAGATGTAGTACTTGGATTGTCGCCGTCATCAAAAATATTAGCCATTAAATAGTCATCACCCAAACCTGGGTAGTTTGCATCTGAAAACTCTGGTGCAATGACCATAAATCCATTTGCATTGGCCAACTGTATCCAATAATTCCGCTGTGCACTTGCATTTCTACCTGCCCCGTGAAACGCCATCAATATTGGCATCTTTTTAAGGTCTCCTGTAGGAATGTGATAAAACACCTTTATAGTCGCCAAATTTAGAGGTGGTTCTGGAGAAAAATCAAATGAACCCGTTGTGTTTTCATTTATAATTAGTCCGTTACCCGAATTGTTTTCAATATTTGTTGCAAAAGACATGGACAACTCTTCGTTAAAAGAACTCCCATTTGCACCTAAATTACCTGCTAATATTTCCAAACTGTAGGTTGTATTAGCATCCATTTGCTCCAGTGTTATGGCAACTAGTGAGGAAAAATTTCTGTATGAAATAGTATAATCTAGCGCTTCAGATTCTTTTATTACCGAAAATAATGCTTCAAATTTAGCTGGAATAATTTCTGATGAAAAAGCAATCTCTAGCACCGAATTTACAGGAATGCTTACAGCACCGTCTTCCAAAGGAGTTCCGTTTGCCGTTATAGATAAGATTGTTAATGCTATTGGATCATTATCAGCATCATTGCAACCAGCCATAAATGAGAGGCATAACACCATTATATATATGGTGCTTTTTTTTAAAAAATTCCTAATTGTATTCATATGTTATTATAATATAATTTCTCTATTTTGATCATACTCCCTAAAAATTACTATCTATTTTAATCACAAGCTGGATACGTGCAAGCAGAGCTTTGGGTACTCGTTGAACCAGCAGCACAATCTAACGCGCCATTTACCCAGGCGCCATTCAACTTATATGCCCATGAACCCGTATATTCCCATGGTTCACCTGTTCCATCCGGAATTACATCTCCGTAGGTTTCAATGACATCATTTCCTTGATACAGTTCTATGGCATCATCTCCATTTTGATTCAACGAACTTGTTTCTATAACGTGTTCAAAACTATTAATACAAGTCCCAAAATAGCCTGTAATAGAGGCTACTTCTCTTGATAAAAGAATATCATCTCCTTCTGAAACTGAAATTGAAGGCAGGGTAAATTCAATACCATCACTTCCTCCTCCATTGTTCGCAACACTGGTGCTATAGATGCTTAAATCTGCAATATCTCTTTGTGCCTTTAAATGCAGTGCTTTCCCACCATTCGTTCCACTGCCTTCCCAAAGCAATGCCATTACTCCTTGAATAGATAAAGCTGGCATACAAATTGGATACACACAACTAGACGTTTGCATCGTGGATGCTCCAATAGAACAGTCGACACCTCCATAAGTCCAAACACCATCAAACTTATACGCCCAAGAACCTTTATATTCCCATGCTTCTCCAGTTCCATCAAGGTCTGCATCTCCATACGTTTCAATTACTGTGGTTCCGCTAAATAATTCGATGGCATCGTCTCCATTCTGACTGATCGACGAGTTTGCCAATAATACGTGTTCAAACTCACTTGCACATGCTCCAAAATAAGCGGCAATTAAATCTGGTGTTCTCGCTACTAAAATATCATCTCCAGCAGCCACTGATTGTGCAGGAAAAGTATATTCTAAACCATCGGTTCCTCCGCCATTATTGGCAACCCCAAGACCATACATGCTTAAATCTGCAATGTCTTGATTTGCTACTAAATGAATTGCTTTTCCTTCGTTACCGCTACCTTGACCATCCCACGTCAAAGCAAAAACTCCTTTAAGAGAGATTGGAAATAATGCCTCCTTTATTAAAATTGTAAGCTCTTTAGGATCTGCATCTGCATTTATCACATCTCCTAGAGATAAAATAATGCTTTCATTTCCTTCATTTTCACCGTCCAATATCGTAGTTATTGAAAGAACAGCCGAAATACTTCCAGCAGGAATAATTATGTTTAAATCTCCAGAAATATTAAAATCTACGGCTGGTGTTGCTGTTCCTGCAAGGTTTATGGCTGCTGAAACATCTTCTTGAGAAACCCTGTCAAGACTCGCAGTTATAGTTGCCGTAGCATTATTTTCTTCTAACTCGTTCACATCACTCGATAGACTTACTACGGGTGGAATAAAAGCAGCAGTTGTAAAACTCAATGACAAGGGCGTTTCAAAAGTTTTACCCTCTACTGTATAGTTCCCTGCGGGCAATCGCAAGGTGTACCCAGTTTCATATTTTAGTTTGCTCTCCGGAGTTAAAGTAACTGCAGAGTTTGTATTTGAAAACACCAAAGTATACGGCACTACTTCTTCACCTGAGCTTAATGACAAAGCTGCTGAAAACAATTCAGTATTTAGCGTATGTGAAAAAACGATTTCAATGGTAGCATTTGTATTAACATTTTCGATACCATTATTAAAATCGACTTCGTTAATCGTTTTTACCATGGCAATTAATTCAGTATTCGCAACAATTATGGCATCTTCTTCTTGACAACCCACTAAAACCGCAGAAAAAAATGCTAAAGGAATCCCTATGAACATTATAATTTTTTTAATATTTCTCATGATATGGATAATTTAAACGTTTATTAATTTTTTTTAAATTTGTAAAGTACTTATTTTAAGTTGCTAAGGTGTTTTTATAGTCGTGAATTGTGAAAAATCCGTGACGTTAAAGTCCCAAATAATGGGTAAAAAATAATAGACCATCAAGGTTAAAAAGATAATAGAGATGATATTCATCCAAATACCACTTTTAATCATGTCTGGAATTCTTAGATATCCAGAGCCAAAAACCACTGCATTTGGGGGGGTTGCCACCGGCATCATAAATGCGCAAGATGCCGCAATTGTGCACGCAACCATGAGCATGTAGGGATTAATATTTAATGAAATGGCAATGGGTGCTAAAATTGGCAACAACATAGCGGTTGTAGCTAAGTTAGAGGTAAATTCTGTAAAAAAGTTCACCATGATAATTATTACGAACACTAGTACAAGCAAAGATAATCCTTGAAAAACAGACATTTGAGCTCCTAGCCAGGATGCCAATCCTGTAATCTGAAAACCTGCAGCCAATGCCATACCTCCTCCAAAAAGTAGGATAATACCCCATGGTAACTTCACGGCATCTTCCCAAGTAATAAGACGCTTTTTAAAATCACTCGCAGGCACTACAAATAGCAATATTCCTGCAGTCATAGCGATAATGGTATCGTCTATAAAAGGAAAAAACTCTTGTAAAATAAAAGACCTTGTAATCCAACAAAAAGCGGTTAAAACAAAAATTGCAGACACCAACTTTTCCTCTCGTTTCATTGGACCAATTAATACTAATAAACGATTTATTTCTTCTTTTCCTCCTGGAAATTCTTTTTGCTTGAACTTAAATGCAAATTTCGTTAGATATAGCCATGCAATCACTAATAAAGGTATTGCAATGGGTACTCCAAATTTTAACCATTGTAAGAAAGTAATTTCAATGCCGTAGGTTTCCTCTACGTACCCGGCAAATACTAAATTTGGTGGTGTGCCAATCAAAGTTGCCATTCCTCCAATAGATGCACTATAGGCAATACTTAGCATAAGTGCTTTACCAAAAATTAAATTTTCATTTTTTTCTGTATTCGGGTTGTCCTGCAATTGCGCAACAATAGACATTGCTATCGGAAGCATCATTACGGCGGTTGCCGTATTGGATATCCACATGGATAAAAATGCGGTAGCTACCATAAATCCTAAAATAATTTTAGAAATATTAGTTCCAATTATTTTGATAATATTCAGTGCGATTCGCTTGTGCAAATTCCATTTTTCAATAGCGATCGCTAGCATAAATCCGCCCATATATAGAAAGATATACTTGTGTCCGTAGGAAGCTGTTGTTGTTTGTAGATCAACAGCACCTGTCATTGGAAATAAAATAATAGGCAACAAAGCGGTTATTGCAATCGGCACCGATTCGGTAACCCACCACAATGCCATCCATAAGGTAATAGAAAGCAAACTGTAGGCACTTTCTGACATACCGGTGGGAGGACTAAAAAACTGCATTGCTAAAAATAACAACGGTCCAGAAATTAGAAATAAGCTTTTTTGTATCGACTTCATTCTTTTTCTAATTTTATTGGTTGAATTTCAGCTTCTGTAACTAATTGTTGAAAAAACACTGCATTCTCTTGCAAAACGAAAGAGAGATACAGCTTTTCACCATCGCTGTCTGTAGTTGTTACCCGATTTGGTATCTGATTAATTGAATTCCCGGTCAGCGTCTGATACACAATTAATGCAATTAAATAACTGCCATCTGGAGAGGGATGTTTGTCATCAAAATACAAATTTAAATCAGGTCTAAGTTCCTTAGCTCGCATCCAAATAGGGCCTACAGGAATGACACTTACGTCCAATTCAGTAGCAATCTCCTGATAGCCATTGGTAATAAAAGGTTGCATTAAAGGATTTGATTTATACGCCCAAGTCATATAAAATATGGGCTCTGCTCCAATAGAACGAACTAATTCAGTAAATTTTTTCGCGTATAAGTCAAAACTTTCCGGCGTATTTATAGTACTTAAACTATGGTCTCCTAAAATTACATAATCCCAGCGCTCTTCCTTTAAAAACTTTCTAGTGAGCGTTCCTTTTTCTTCCAACCAATGTTGTTTTAGATTGCTTCCTCCAACGGTGGATTGGCGAATTTCTAAAGAAACTCCTTGCGATGCTCCCATTGCTTGCACCAACTGTGGCATGTTCCAAAAATAAGTAAAGCTATTTCCTACGAAGAGTACTCTTAGCGGCTTTTCTTCCTGTGCAGAGAGGTTTAGCGGTAATATTACTGCTATAACACTCATCAAAATTAAATGATATATACTGTTTTTAAATGCAATCATATGTTTAAAATAGGCTATTTATTTATTGGTGTTTTATCAAATAAATCTGGAATAGGATTGGGCGCATTGTTATTTCTATCAATCTCCGATTGGGGATAAATAAAACGCTGTGGTAATACAGCACCCACATTTGGAAGTACAGGAACCCTTACAATTGTTTCATTTTCAGTTCTTCGTATATCATTAAAAACTTCTACCTGTCCAAAAAGTGTAATATAGCGCTCTTCTAAGATTTCTCTTAGCAAGGCCTCTTCAGTACCAATGCTGTCTGTGTTTTCGATACCTCCAGCAACAAAATCTGCAGTGCTATATGCATCATATAAAATATTAGAAGCATTGGTATTTGTTAAATATCCACCAGCATTCATATACGCTCTAAAATTATTCAAATGTGCAAGACCCGTGTCAAATCCGTTTGCTCTATAACCTGCCTCTGCCAAGATGAGTAAATTTTCTTGATAGGTAATCATCGCTGAGGGGGCAGATTGTGCTGCATAACCATTTGTTATATTCGGTTGTACGCCTATGGAATTTGTTGTAAAATAAAAATTATTTCTACCACTTTCATTTGTTTTACTGTTTCCCCGGTAGGTTAGGCTCCCAGGTTTCATTAAACCCGACATGAAATTGGAAACAATAAGATCACTCTGACGCACCTCTATTGCAAAAAACTGATAGTTTAGATTTGCATCTTCTGCAGCAGAACCGTGTGGCCCCTGCATGCTGTTATTCGCTGTACTAATTCCTTTTTGAGCAGCCATATATGCTTTATCATACTCCTTGGTATGCATATAAAAACGAGCTTTTAAAGTGTGTGCGTTTTCAAACCAAGCCTGTGCATTTCCATCAAAATAAATATCTGACCCTGTTGCTGGTCTTCCTGTTCCTTCTTCTAGATTTAAAATAGCCTTGTCTAATAAGATTTGTGTTTTTGAATATACTGTTATTTGCTCCTCAAACATCGGATTTTGAAATTCCTCTTTCACCGCCTGGTCAAACGGAACATCTCCGTACAATGCTGCTAGTGTGCCAAAGGTTTGTGCTTGTAAAACCTGGGTAATCCCAGCAGTTACGGCTCCAACAACTTCATTTATGGCGGTTTGTTCTGCAACCATTGCATTTCTCAAGGCATCATTAAACCCATCGTTCCACAAGGCATTAAAATCACTTGTAGTTACTGAATACTGATTGAAACCTAAATGTTGTCTGTCGATACCTGTATATTGTCCAGCAAAAATAGCAGCTCTTCTTGCATTTTCTCCTGTTTGAAATAGGATGTTACCCACCTCTGCTCCAGTTAAAATAGTTTGATATGCACTTGCTGTTTGATTGTTTGGGTCGTTATTAAGATCCGCTACCAAATCGCTGCAAGACTGTGTTAAAAAAACAGTAATGCATACTAAAATAAATGGTCTCATAATAGAGTGTTTTTTAAGTGATTTTTTTAATAATGTTGCAGTTTCTTTCTTTTTATTAGCAACAAAAGTCTTTGATGAAAATTTCATAGTGTAATTTTTATTGATTATAAATTGAATGTTGCGCTAAACAAATAAGATTTTGTACCTGGATTGTTAAAATAATCGATTCCTCTTGCAGCACTTACTCCTGATAAATTGGTGTCTGGATCATTTCCTTCAAAATTAGTCCACAACACTAAATTTCTTCCCGTTGCAGAAAATTCAATAGATTTTAATTTGGTTGCATTTTTTAACCAATCTGATTTCCAAACATAGGACAAGGTAATTTCTCTTATACGTGTCCAAGAACCGTCTTCTATATAGAGTTCATCGTTTCCCCCTCCGAAGAAGCCTCCTTCTCCATTATACCAAGACTCGGTTAATGCCACGGGTCCTGCTCCGAAGTCTGCAATATTTCCACGAAAAGTTTCTCCTATATTAATAATATTCCCATTCGATTCAAAATAATTTCGGTCTGCGGTTTCTTGATTACCAGTGTCATACCAAGTCCCTAAATCTCGCATTACAGATTTTGTTCCGGCATAAATATCAGCACCTTGATAGGTTTCCACTAATACGGATAGCCTAAAGTTTTTATATTTTAGGGTATTGCTAAGACCTCCTTGCCAATCTGGATTGGGATCTCCAATAACGCCTTCTAATTGATCCTGTTCTGGGAAACCGTATGCGTCGTAGACAATGGATCCGTCATCATTTCGTAAGGTTCTAGAGCCCCATAAAACGCCTAAAGCCTCTCCTTCTACGGCTCTTGAACTCACTGCAGACAAGCCTCCTAAATTTAAGGATTCTGCCCCAGCTAAATCTGTAACTTCATTTTTAACTGCAGTAAAGTTTGCATTTACAGACCAAGAAAACTCGTTAGTAGTGAATATTTTATAGCCTAAATCAAGCTCTATTCCCTTATTTTCTATGGCAGCTCCATTGGTATAGATTGATGAATATCCTGTTGAATTTGCTACCGGAAAATTTAAAAGAACATCTTCGGTAGTATTTCCAAAATAAGTAAAGCCAATGGATAACTTATTCTTGAAAAACCGCAAATCCGTACCCAACTCAAATTCTTTTTTCCGTTCTGGTCTTAAAGCAACATTTCCTCGATTGGTACTTGGAACAAAAGATCCATTACCAAACAAACCTGAATTTAGAGACCCCCCTAAAGAATCACTATAACTTGGTGAAACAAAAATATTAGAAGTATTGTAACGTGCGGGCTGCACTCCAACTTCTGCATAAGAAGCTCTTAATTTTCCAAAGGATAAAATAGTACTTTCTTTAAAAATATCTAATTGTGAGAATTGCCAAGCCAAAGAAGTCGATGGAAAGACAAATGGTTTGTCTGAGTTTTCTCCAAATGTTGACGCATTTTCAGCTCTAATCGTGCTGTCTACATAAAACATATCGAAAACGGAAAAAGATAAGGAGGAATACAAACCTGCCGTTCGCTCTTGTCCAAATGAACTTCCAACTACCGTATTTTCAATCAGTGTATTGTCGATATCCCGGATACCACTAGCAATGTCCAAAAATTGTATGAAACCACTTCCTTCGACCCCATTTACATTTCTTGATTTACTGTTATAATTAAATCCCACTAAAAAACTGCCATCTACACTCTCTTTATAATTAAAAGTAGTCTTTGCTATAAAGTCAGAATTAAACATGGTATTTGAAGCCGTTGATTGGTCTATATATCCTGCTGTAAAAGCTCCCGACGCAGATCCTGGCGTAATAAATTCTGATTTCGTTTCACTGTAATGATCTACTCCTGCTCTTGCGATGAACCTTAACCAGCTTGTTGGCGCAGTCATAAATTCAAAATTGGTAATAAAACGATCTACCTTTGCCTTATTTTCTTGCTCATTGATGGTCCAAAGTGGATTGTTGTATGTTGCGGTAGCGTCTGCTCCTAAAGGCTCTCTGTAAGAACGATGTCTGTTTGGAATTGGAGCACTATCATCAGAAGCATAGTAATCTCCGCGATATCCAGAAATATCAAAATCTACAGGATTTCTCAATAAGCCTAAATATAAACCTGATGAATTGGCTCCCAATCGAATACGATTCGATGCTGTTCTTGTATAGGTAGCACTTGTCTTTAAACTCGTTGCCTCCGTAAAATTTGTTTTTGCATTAAAGCGCACTGTCGACCTTCTATAATCAGAATTTTTTTTCACAATTCCTTTTTGATTGAGGTCACTCAAACTAAAAAACATCGTACTTTTTGCCGTTCCACCGCTTAAACTTAAGTTATTTTCTAAGAAATAGCCATCCCCAAAAACTTGATCAAAGTTAGAATCATTGAATAGACTTTGTGAATTTTTATTTACAACCGGATAATACACACGTCCATTTTGTCCTGCATAAAAATCTCCTGAGGTATTAAAGTCATCATTTCCTCCAGTCCTATCTGAAATTAAATCTCCCCAAGAATCTCTTGCTCTTTGATTGTATATTCCATTGTCTCCTTGTCCGAATTTTGTTTGAACCGGATATCTTACATTTATCTTATCTAAAGAGTACGTAGTTTTTAAACTTACTGACAGTTTACTATTGTATTTTCCTGTTTTTGTAGTAATATTAATAACACCTCCAAGCGCCTGCGTACCCCAAAGTGCAGCTGCTGCTGCTCCTTTCAGTACCGTAAGCGTTTCGATATCATTTGGATTGATATCATTTAATCTCGATTGCTGACTCACGCCTCCGCGATCACTATTTCCTCGCACGTCGTTACTAATCGGAATCCCATCTAAAACAATTAGCGGTTGACTACTTCTTGTAATGGAAGAGAGTCCTCTAATTTGAATAAAGGATCCTGCTCCAGGATCTCCTGAGCTTCGAGAAATTCGTACTCCAGAAGATTTCCCTGATAAGGCGTTTAATACATTTGCCTCTCCAGATTTAGTAACTGCGCCACCTTTAACAGTAGAACTTGCATAGCCTAAATTATCTTTCTTCTTATTAAACCCTAATGCCGTAACAACAATCTCATCTAGGTTTACGCTATCTTCAATCATGGTAACATTGATTTCCTTTTTAGCATCTACGAGAATTGTAATGCCCTTGTATCCCAAATAACGAAACGATAAACTAGGAGTGGCTGTCTTTAACACAATCGTATAAAAACCATCAAAATCCGTTGTTGCACCATTTTCTGCATTACTTTCTATAATACTTACTCCAGGAATTGGTGTGCCTTGGCTGTCCGTAACTTTTCCTGTTATCGTAACCTGTGCTTGTATCATTTGAAATGAAAACAAAAAGAAAAAGAATAATGTTTTAGTTATAAATTTCATATTAAATTCGATTTAAAAGTTTAGTTTTACTTTTTAATACATTAAATCTGTTATTTTCTAATTTTAGAAAAAACTAACTTTAAAAGTAAATATTTGTTAATAATATAAAATAATCTTGGTTTTATTGTTGTTTTATCAAATTTTATCAAATTTTATCAAATTATAGTATTTTTTACTTATTTTTAAAATCATTGAAAGCAATCATTCATGGAAGAGTTACATAAAAATTTAATAAAGAAGCTCATAAAACGGTATGGAAAATTTAATGAAGTAAACAACAAATTTGAATCGACAAGTAACTCCAAAATTGCAAGAGACTTATTTTATAGTGATTCTCAATTTTCAAGATTAATTAATAATACAGCCTCTGAAGGAGAGCTTAAAAGGGCCTTGGGTAATATTCAACGTTTACTAGATTTAGATGTACTAAAAAATCAAGCCCCACTTCCAATAAAAAACACCAACATTGGTACACAACTAAAAAGAAAGATTTTATTCTTTGCTGTTGGTGCTCTTTTTACTTTGATTGTTTTTGGAGTTGCCTACTTTTTTAACGCAAATTCTTCAGAAAAAACAGAAGTTCTAGCTACAGAAACTCGATATGAAATGCTCAAATGGGGTTTTGAAAACAACTTTATTCAACCCTATGTGAAATTAAAAGAATTGCCAAAAGATTGCGATTACCCCTGTTATAAGTATCAAGGAAAATGGCGTCTTAAGAGTGAGTATAAAATTCCTTTCTACAGGGAAAGAAATGGCTTTCATTACCTTGCCAAAGAGGCTGTAATGTACGCAAGATGTATTGATGAACGAGATGACAGTGGGAAGTCTTTTGAAGGTTACGAATACCAAAAACATGAAATTTGGTACGATAAAAGAGAATACCCTATCGACTCTTTTTTAACAAAAGGCTCGAATACCGAAATACGAAAATCATATAATCTTTCCGACTTAAATAAGAATAAAAATTTTGTAAAAATTGCTTTTGTGCATACCTTTTTTAGAACAGAATTTGAAATAGACAGCGCTCTAATTAACAGAAGTGGTAAAGCGCTTGGCAGGGATATCGAATTTATAGAGGATGATATATTACAATCTAAATTGCCCGATGACAACTCTTTAAATAGTTTAAAAGACGAAATAAAAGCAATTTCTGCAAACCGTTTAGAAGATTATTCCAAACCCATTAATTGCAAACCAGCCATGGCACCCGATCTTAATTTTAACCTTGTCGCCGAAGGTGACGAGATGAGTTACAATTGTTATTTTAGTATTGGTAACTTCTTCGTAAACTACAACAAAACCTACGTTTTCAAGGACCAATACATCAATAATTATTGCAGGTAGTTGCCGTAAATTTTTGAGTTACAATAGGGAACTATTTTGTTTCAGGCTGCGCATATACAATGTGGTGTCTAGTCACAGAAGAATCGAAACCTAAAACTACGTTTGGAAAATATTTTACTAATAAATTAATTAATCATTTTATACTGTCTCTTTTGATTGAGAAAAACTTAGTCATTTATATTTAGCATCAAAAAACATATTCATAAGGTCATAGAGATATTGAAGAACTTATAGATATTAGAGGTATTTAAGAAGGCTTGAAATAGCTGAGTTAAAAGAAGAAGGTATAAAATAACATATACTAAGAGACAAAGGGGGTTATCCCTGGACGAAGTTTTACAACCCTAAACAAAACATAGGCAAGATAGAATGCTGCATCTCTTGTATACATAGTGTTAACAAGGTTTTTAGCTGGTAACAATTATGTTCGGGTGTTTTTTAGATTCAGATGCAAAGAACCTAAGGGTTATAACCCATCTCACGAAGACTACCCCTCAAAAGAAAACCGATATTTTTAAGAGCATAAGCTTGGAAATTAAATAATTTTTCGCATTTTTTCAGGTTTTTATTAGTCCGTACTTTTTATTTGGCCCTCTAATACTGATGGTTAATTAATAATATTATAGTTTATAAATAGATCATTAACAGGAGCGGAAGCTGCTCCTTTCATAATAATGCAACAAATGCATAAAATGAAGCTTTAAAAACAACCTTATTTAGAATCTCAAAGCTTTTTGAAAAACCACAATATAAAAAAGGGTGGACTTTAGTAAATTGTTTAGCAAACGAAGAACTAAAGGGTGCACCATACGCCGCATTCTAAAAACCTTAACAAAACAGGTACTTAACAAAAACGTTAGATCTCTGTTTATATGGGGTTAGAAGGGTTTTAGAGTTGTGGGATCGTAGGACAGTAGAGAGTAGATTAATTTCATTACTCATCTAGAACCTCTGGGTTATATATCATCTCACGAAGATCGTTCTTAAAATAAAAGTGATATTATTTAGACAAGGGGGGTGAGATTAATAAATGTTAGGTCTGATTTTTTTGACTTTTTATAAACCTATGGTCTAAGTTCTTTTTCTTTGGCTCCCTAATTTCCGCTTTGTAATAGATTCTTTAGAAGATAACAAGCCATTGCTATGCTTAGAATTAGTGAAAGGAATGCAATCTAAATGGCAAGCTTTTAAAAAATGGTCGGAAACATGAAGTCTATAAAATCAAAAAACCGTTGAAAATCAATTGATTCACAACGGTTATTGTACTGAAGGCGGGACTTGAACCCGCACGGCCATTACTGACCACTGGATTTTAAGTCCAGC
>Ga0307488_10003220_pt1 | contig 13671 bp, 8 predicted proteins | sample SB02metaG_FD_202248 | JGI IMG/M metagenome (GOLD analysis project Ga0307488, IMG submission 202248) | Sea-ice brine microbial communities from Beaufort Sea near Barrow, Alaska, United States - SB 0.2 | ecosystem: Environmental > Aquatic > Marine > Coastal | place: USA: Alaska | collected 2017-05-06
CCCTAAGTACATTCTGTACACGACCTTGTAATTCGTCTTTATGTGATATTAGATAGATGTTCTTTTTACGTTCTCTACCCATCTTCTTAAGAATTGCAAGACTTTGTTCAACACCTGCTGTGTCCATACCACTATCAATCAACTCATCAATGAACATTAAGTTAATATTTTGATATAAACTTTCCCACACATCACGGAATGCAAAACTCATACCAAGTATAAGTCTATTACGTTCACCTCTACTCAAGTTATCAAAGTCTAAGTCTTGACCAAGTTGTGTAATTAATACTGTTAGGTCGTTTTGGAATACAACACTGTGCGGTAGTCCTATCTTGTCTAAGTAATTTGTTAATCTGTTGTTTAGATATGCTAAATTTTGTTCAATAATTTTTTTACGAATAAAACTATCTTTATTTGTTAATAGTTTGTACAAGAAGTCTTGATGTTCTTTCATCGAAGTTAGGTCATTAACTGAATCCCAATCAACTTCTTGAATAGCACTATTGTTTAGTTCGTCAATTTGGTCAACGTATGGATCTGTTTCTGTTTCTTTTGTACCAAGTGCTGATTTTAAATTGTCAACATTACTTCTATGTTCATATGCTTCTTTTGCAGTTTCATAAAATGTGTTTGGCTTTGCTTGTTCTTCGCCTAACTCAGAAAGGTTAGCCTGTACCTTTTGAAACTTTGTATCAATCTCCATTAGGTAGGACATTGTGTCAGCATATTCTTCTTCTAATTTCTTTTGTATTGCATCAATCTTTTCTTCTGGTAAGTCTTGTCCACAAGCATGACATTTTGCTTCATCAAGATGTTCAAGTTCGCCACTTGTTTTTGCAACTTGTCTATCTGTTTGTGTCAATGCACTTTCGAGTGTTGCTTTTTCTTTAGTTAAGTTTCTTCGCGAAGCATCAACTTCTTCCCACGTAGAAAGTAATTCATGATTAGAAAGTTCTTGTTCAATGTCTAAGTGTTCTAATTCATCAATGCCTGATTGTAAGCGTTCACAGTCTTTTGCATTTTGTGTTTTCCAAGCAGTACTTTTAATTTGCAAACTGTTAATAGTTTCGCCTATCTTTTCGTTACTTATTTGTATAGCATTAATACGTGCAGTTTCTTCTGTAATAGCGTCACGAATTTCTTTTTGTTTTACTTTTAATTCTTCTGCTTTTTCAGAAAGTATAGTAATACCAAGTAACTGTTCAATGATTTCACGTTGATCGTTTGCTTTTAGACTTAAGAAAGGTTCAGTATATGTGTTTAATGCAACCAAGTGCTTAAACATTGTATGACTCATTTGTAGTAGTTCGCCAATGTCTGCTTGAGTCTTACGACTATCTCCTTGACTCATATCCTCAATTTCTTGTTCTTGGTCGTCAATGAAAAACTTTAATAAGTTAGGACCACGTCCTCTTTCAATTTTATAATTTACTCCTGCTTTTTCAAAGTTAAGAGTAACAAGCATACCTTTACCGTTTGTTTTATTGATAAGGTTATTGCGTTTAATGTTAGTTAGTGCCACACCATACAATGCGTAAGATAATGCATTAATGATTGTGGTCTTACCTGTACCGTTACGTGACCCACTGTCGTCACCACCTTGATCTAAGTTTTCTCCAAGGACTAAGGTTAATTGCTTATTATTAAAGTTAACTGCTTGAGTCTGGTTACCCACACTCATAAAGTTCTTTACTGTTAGGTCTTTAATTAATATCATTTTATAACTCGTTGTAAATGTTTAATAGTGTTTGCTTGTTGTAATTCTCTGAATCAATAGCATTAATTTCTTCTGCAACAATTTGATCTACACTTTCAAACTTTGTAATGTCAATGTTGCTGTTTATTTCGTCATCTTGCTGACTTGGAATTAATGTAAGTTCTCTACAACTGTAGTTCTTCATAAATTCTTCTTTAATAAAACTTGCTTCTTCGTAACTAATGTTAATATCAAGTGTAACTCGTAGGTACATTTTACTTTTTAGTAATGAGTCTTTTTCATCAATTAGTTGACTTAATTTTACAGTCCTGTACTTAGGACAATCTGTCCAATCAACGTATTGTGGCTCTCCGCCATGTTCTAATATCATCATACCACGTTTATCGTCCCATGTATCTGCATAGTTGTGCGGAAACGCATTACCAATATATGTTACATTTCCTTGTGTTTGACGTTTATGAAAATGTCCACTAAAAACATAATCTTGATGTACAAAATGTTTAGATTGTAATTCACCTGTATCAGGCATTTGAACCATTGCATTCATATAAAAATTAGGAAGTTCAAAATGACCAAACATATATTTTGTTTTAATCTTAGGAATCTTTTTCCATTCTTCGCCAACAAGCCACGGTACCATAGTACTATCGCCTATTGATGTAATTTCATCAATTACAGTTACACCGTTAATGTGTTTTGCAAATTCAACACTCTGGATATCTCTTTTATCTTTATAATATAAGTCATGGTTACCAGGAAAGTAAAAAAACTGTTCAAATGCTTTACCAAGTTTTTCAAGACAACGAATCGAATAATCCATTGTAACAATGTTTAGACTATTTCTATTATGATGCCAGTCACCCATAAAGATGCCTGTTTCACAACCTTCTTCTTTTGCCTTGGCAATATACCAATCTACAAAATCTTCACAGTCTTGATTATGAGCCACTGAATTGGACTTTAGTCCAAAATGGATATCTGTGAATACTGCACATTTTTTAAACAAATTATATCCTTCTAATTACTATACTCTTTATATTGTACTGCATTTTTAAAGCAAAGTCAACCTTAATTGGCTACCTTGGTGATTTGGCTTCAACTGTTGGTGGAACAAATGGTTTCTTAATACCTTTTTCTGCTTCTGCTTTCACTATTGCTTTTCTTTGGTCTTCAACTTGTCTTTCCCATTCACCCTGTGACTGTCTTGTAAATGATGGAGTCATGTCGTTCATCTCTAAAATATCATCTCTAATATTTTGAGCTCGTTTCTCAATATTAATAACTCTAACAAATGAATTAGTTACGGCCGCAGTATAATATGCAAATGGATTAGCAGACTTAGATTCGTCAAATTGTAAACCTATCTGTGTTAATTGTAAAATTGCTTGTCCACGCATTTCGTCATTGTAAGTGTATCCACGTACATTGCCTCTTGTTGCGTATCTATCACAAAGTTTCATCCACATACGAGCAAGTTTTTCAGTAGTTTTACCATTCTTCAAACTAAAATTACCGTTTTCCATGCCACCTTCCCAATGACTTTTTCCTACACAGACCAAATTATCACCTTCGTCAAACTTGTAATGTTGGAATGGCGGAAAGTTTAACTTAACTTTTGTATCTGCTACAGTTTTAGGATTTTTCTTCCTACCTTTTTCTTCTGGAATGTGATCAAAGGACATAATTCTAAAAATTAATTCTTCTTTTGTTATTTTCCTGTAATCAATAGCACACTCTGCTTGTTTTACTTTTTCGCCAGCAAGTTTACGTGCTTCGTAATCTGCGCCTCCTAACTTTTTGGCTTTGTTACGTTTTGCTTCAGCAATCGTTCGAACATTAATTTTATCTATAGTTGGTAGTATAATGTCAAAGTCAGCGTAAGTGTCGTCCGTATAACTACAATATGTTGTTTTGGACTTGTGTATTTCTTTCAATATGTCTTTATTGTTTAAATAATTTACTTTTTTCAAGTTATTCTCCTATTTGAACTCTTATTATAAACTACTCTTATTAAAAAGTCAATAAATACTTTATAGATAGGACACCAAAATAATATGGCAATAGATAATAAGAAAGACGGAACAGTTGTTGATAAGGCTGTAAAGTTAGCAAGAGATAGTGTACAGGCATTCTCAGATGGTGCCGACGGGTTTATGAAAGGTATACGTTCACGTACTATACCTAAAGATGGTGAGCCTGATGAACTACAGGCAACTAATGCAAAATGGGCGTCGGACCCTAATGGTAAAGATTGGCGTGTTAAATTAAGTATTCCTAACATTGATTCCTTTCAAAGTAGCCCTATTTTAGCACCGTTGGTAGCAACTGGTGGACTTGCGTTTCCATATACTCCAACAATTATTATGAGTCACGCCGCATCGTACAGTGCAATAACCCCTGTACATAGTAATTATCCGTTCTTTGCGTATCAGAACTCACAAGTGGATGCTATGACACTTACAGGTCAGTTTTATTGCCAAAACAATTTAGAAGGATTATATTGGTTAGGTGCATTACATTATCTAAGATCAATTACAAAAATGTTTTATGGTGCAGGATCTAATCAAGGTGCTCCACCTCCAGTAGTAAAATTAAATGGCTACGGAGATTATGTGTTCAAAGATGTTCCGTGTATGGTAACAAACTTTACACTTGACATGCCTACTGATGTTGATTACATTGCAGTTGATATGACAATGTTAGGAGAATGGAATAGTTTTGACGCAATAGAAGAAGGTGCTGATCTTACATCTACAGATGGCGACAAATCTTATGTTCCAACAGAAAGTCAAATGACAGTAACAATTCAACCAATATACTCAAGAGCACTTGTTGAGCAATTTAGTTTAGATAAATTTGCAAAAGGTGGATATCTTGGATCAAATAATAAAGGATTTATTTAATGTCAAGTTCACCGTGGGCTAAAACAAGAATTAATAGGAACGGTAACTATTTAGATATTCTAAATATTAGACCAGTTCCTGCAGACAGCGATGATGTAGTTTACGAGATAGAAGCACAGTATCATCAAAGACCAGACTTACTTGCATACGACATGTATGGCAATCCAAAGTTATGGTGGGTATACGCACAACGTAACATAGATATATTAAAAGATCCCGTATTTGATTTTAGAGTTGGTACTGAGATCCGTGTTCCAAAGGGTAGTAGATTACGAACGTTGTTGGGGATCTAATCTATGGCAATAAAAAAAACAACTCCATATGATAATACAGCCTATGAAGATGATGATATAGGCGACGGCTACGAAGGTGTAACAACTAAAAAAGTTGAAGTAGAAGATTTATCTAAAACACAAGATGCTAAAGTAATTGACACTAAAGCCTCAAAGGTTGACACTGTAAAAGATAAAGAATCCAAAGATCAAGCAAACATGAACAAGATGAAGACCGACGAAACAGGGTCTCCGCATCAGTTTGCTGAAGCAGACAAATACGAATCACGTACTGCTGACGGAAGAGTTCTAACGTTGCCGTTAAAAAATAATTTAAGAAACTACTCAAGTTTTAATTATAAAATAGGATTGTATGCATTAACTAACGAAGAACTTAATAATCCAGACGAATCGTATAGAATTAAAAAACCAAAGTATGCTATTTTACAAAGTGGCGGCGGACTTGATGAAAAGAAAGTTATAACAGCCTATGAATCAAAAGGTAAAAAAGTAGAATACTTTATTAATGGTTTAGAAATTGAAACTATTATTGCTCCTACACGTAAGAAAGGTTCAACTAACGCAGTTGGATTTAGATTAGAGGTTCAAGAACCTTATAGTATGGGATTATTTTTACAAACTCTACAACTTGCGTCATATCAAGCAGGACATGAAAACTATTTAGAATCTCCTTTTTTACTTACTATTGATTTTATTGGATACGATGATGATGGAAAAATTTACACAGTTCCAGAAGCATCAAAGAATCTTCCATTTAAACTTGTTGGTAGTGATTTAAGCGTAACTGCAGGCGGAAGTGCGTATATAGTTGAAGGTGTTGCATATAATGAAGCGGCATTAGTAGATCATACACAGCGTATTCCAGTTGATGTTACACTGACAGGTAGAAACTTAGAACAAATGTTACAGAGTAACTTAAAAAGTTTAGCACAAGAGCTAAATGCTCACGAAGCAAAAAAAGCCGCAGATGACAAAATATTTACAGCCAATCAATATTTTGTTGTATTTCCTAAAGACCGTGCAAGTGCAGGAAAACTTTCCAGTAACTATTATGGAACAGCAAACGGTGCTACAGATAACTCAGAAGCATCAAAAATAAGTGTTGGACCAATCTTAACTGATCGTAAACAAAGTTCTACAGACAAACTGGAAGAGCTATATGCTCAGATAGCACAAGGTGGAGCACCACATCCGGGTTTTGGCGCTTGGGTTGAACAAGTTAAAAGTTTACTTTCAAATACACAACTTGGTCAAGACATTACAGAAAAACAAACAGGTGCAAAACATTCTAACAGTATTGGAACATCAAAGATGTTTAAACTTGAATCACTTGGTACAACTAATCAACCGTTTGGTGATGCTTCGTTTACATACGACAAAGATAAACAAGTTTGGGTAAGGTCAAGCGGACAGTTACAAATAGATCCAGGACTTGGTACAATTAAGTTTTTAGCAGGAACACGTATTCAAGATATTATTGAAGAATGTGTAATTTTAAGTGAATACGGTAGAGGTATTATTGATGCACCAGCAGTAAAAGGTATGCGTCCTTGGTTTAAAATTGATACACAAGTTTTTAATATTACAGATAGAAAAACAGAAAAGAAAACAGGAGTCCCTCCAAGAATATATGTGTTTAGAGTTTTACCTTATATGGTACACGAAAGTAAATTTATTGCTCCAGACGAAACACCAGCAGGACTAAATGCTTTGAAAATGCAATGTTGTAAACGTTACAATTATATCTATAGTGGTGCAAACGAAGATATTTTAGATCTTGAAATTAATCTTGATAATACATTCTTTAAAAGTGTGTCTCCAGGAGTACTTCCAAAGAACAATCTTGCAGACGGTTCTAAAGAAGGTGAAGATCCAGCATTAAAAACTACAATGACTGCTACTAACAATGACACACAAGTTAATACCAAAGCATTAGACAATCGTAACAACAATGCTAAGGCGGCAGGAGCAGTCAGTCTTGATGATATGCGTGTTGACATTGCTCGTAGATTTAACGAAGCGATTGTAAACAGTGATGTTGACTTATTAACAATTGATATGACTATTCAAGGCGATCCTTATTATATTGCTGATAGTGGAATAGGAAACTATAACTCAGAAAACACACAATTTATTAATCTTGATTCAGATGGAAGTATAGATTATCAATATGGTGAAGTAGATGTTGAAGTATTATTTAGAACACCAATTGATTATAGAGATAACGGTATTATGGGTTTTCCAGATGATACTGTGCCAGTTGATTTCTTTAGCGGATTATATATGGTAATTAGTGTTAAGAACGAATTTAATGCAGGACAGTTTAAACAAACACTTGAACTTGTGAAAAGACCTCAAATGTCTGAGAAAGCAACAGCAGACAGTGGTGAAAAAGGAACACAAGAACTTAAAACAGATAAAGCACAAGGTACTGAGCGTAAAGAAGAAGTAATTGAAGATGCCGCAGACAGAACAACAAATAATGGTCAAAGGATTTTTGTAACATAATGGCTAATGAAACACGTACAGTAGGCCAAGAAGCCAAATTAGATGCTGGTCCGTATATTGGAAGAGTTGTAGGACATCTTGATCCTAACTATATGGGTGCTCTTGAAGTACAACTTCTTAAAGGTCAAACAGCAAATAATGATGACGCTGGAGGCCAAACATTTAAAGTAAATTATTCAAGTCCGTTTTACGGACAAACTCCTGTTAACGGTATTAGTGCTAATCAAGGCTTTGCATACACACAACAAGCATACGGTATGTGGATGTCGCCGCCAGATGTTGGAAGTAGAGTTCTTGTAACATTTGTTGAAGGTGCGGCAAATATGGGTTACTGGATTGGTTGTATACCTGACAACTATGTTAACCTAAATGTACCAGACAAAGTTGCAACAAGTTTCTTTTCAGGAAAGGCTCAAGGAGAAGGGGCAAAATCAGCAATAGCAAAAACTAACAAAGTTGTAGTTGGTGAAATTAATAAAAAAAATCTTGCAGACAACAAAGGTAACGATCCTACAAAATTTAAAAAGTCTATCAATGAAGACTGGATGGACTTATTATATGCTCAAGGACTTGAAGCAGACGGCACAAGAGGGTTAACAACAAGTAGTGCAAGAAGAGAATTGCCAAGTATGGTGTTTGGTATAAACACACCAGGACCATATGACAAGAGACCCGGAGCACCAAAAGCAGGATACGGTCCAGGAGGGCAATCAGCACAAATTCCTTTTAACAGACTTGGTGGTACAAGTTTTGTAATGGATGACGGCGATGACAAAATTTTACGCAAAGGTCCTGCAGGTACAACTAAAAAAGAATTTGTTAATCACGAAAAAGGTGAAAAAGGCGGAGATTACACAGTACCACACAACGAACTTGTGCGTATTAGAACACGTACAGGACATCAAATATTATTACATCAAACAGAAGATCTAATACGCATAGATCATGGCAGTGGTAACAGTTGGATTGAAATGACGTCTAATGGTAAAATTGATGTGTATGCAAAAGACAGTATTAGTATGCACACTGAAAACGATCTCAACATTACAGCAGATAGAGATATTAACTTAAATGCAGGACGCAACTTTAATGTGTTGTCAAAAGATGATATCCAGATTGAAACAAACGCAGATATGATAACGTATGTTGCAGGAAACAATCAAGTTACGACACTTGGATTTTTTGATTTAAACACAACAGGACCAAACAAGTTTACAGCCGGCGGCGCAACAGATATACTCAGCGGAGGAAACCATACAGAAACCGCTCCAAATATCCATATGAATGGACCGCAGGCCGCTACCGCTACCGCGGGTACTCCGTTGAGTACACACATCTTACCTTCAGGACCTTACAAGACACCTACAAAAACTGCATCAACATCATTACACAAGCGTTTGCCACAACACGAACCTTGGCCACATCACGAAAATGTTGATCCGTTTGCATACAAACCTCTAAGAACAAACAGACTTAATGAACAACCTATACCTGAAAGTTTTGATTATGACAATACTCCAGACACCTTTAAGAAGGGTGTATAAATACTAATATGAGTAGTTTAGAGAAAAATACAGTAAGAACTGTTAGAGTAAGATCTACGGTTAAGGAACAGCCACCTGTAAAAGGTAGAGCATATAAAGGCCTTAGCACAGTCAATCCAAACAACAAATCTTACGCATTATACGACATTGGATTAATTAAACAGGATTTACTTAATCACTTCCATATTAGACAAGGTGAAAAACTTGAAAATCCAGAGTTTGGAACTATTATATGGGACGTATTGTTTGAACCTTTAACAGATTCATTGAAACAAGCAATTATAAACAATGTAACAGAAATAATTAACGGTGATCCAAGAATAAATGCAACTGGAATCATTGTTGATCAATACGAAAGCGGTATTCAAATTGAGTGTGATCTCACTTACTTGCCGTACAACATATCTGAACAAATGAAATTTAGTTTTGACAAAGATGCAGGCTTTGCATCTTAAGGAATTAAGTACTCAGATATCTCGTTTAAATAAATACATTGTAAGAGGAAAATAGATGTCAACAACGGATAGACAAAATAGATTATTACTTGCTGAAGATTGGAAGCGAGTATATCAAACATTTAAAACTGCGGACTTCAAATCGTACGATTTTGATAGTTTACGTAGAACTATGATCGCATATTTGCGTGAAAACTATCCAGAAGACTTTAATGACTATATTGAAAGTTCAGAATACCTTGCACTAATTGATCTTATTGCATATCTTGGACAAAACATAGCATTCCGTGTTGATTTAAATGCACGTGAAAACTTCCTTGAATTAGCAGAACGTAGAGAAAGCGTATTACGTTTAGCACGTTTACTTTCTTATAATCCAAAGCGTAATCAATCAGCAAACGGATTAATGAAGTTTGAAAGTGTACAAACATCAGAAGCAATCAATGACACTAACGGTGTTAACTTATCAGGACAATCTATACAATGGAATGATCCATCAAATCCTGATTGGTCAGAACAGTTTAGAAAAATTTTAAATGCGGCATTACCAGAAAACAGCATTGTAGGTAAGCCAGTAAAGAAAGAAACTATTGCAGGTATTACAACTGAGCAATATCGTTTCAATGCATCAAATACAAACTTGCCTGTTTATAGTTTTAATAAAAACGTAGGCGAAAAGAATATTGTATTTGAAGTAACATCTTCAACTATTGACGCTAACAAGATTTACGAAGAAGATCCGTTACCAGGTAACAGTTTAGCATTTTTATATAGAGAAGACGGCAAAGGCGCTGGTAGTTCAAACTCGGGATATTTTGTACACTTTAGACAAGGTGTATTAGACACAGGTAATTTTTCAATTGAAAATCCAACTACTAACCAAGCAGTTGCAATTGACACAACAAATATTAATAATTCAGATGTTTGGCTTTATCAATTAGATAGTAACGGAAACGAAACAAAATTATGGACTAAGGTTGAAGCAACTGAAGGCAACAACGTAATTTATAATAGTGTTAATAAACAGAACAGAAGTTTGTATGCTGTACAATCACGTATTGATGACAGAATTAGTTTATTATTTGCAGACGGAACATTTGGCGATTTACCTAAAGGACAATTTAGATGTTACTTTAGAAAAGGACTTGGTAGCAAGTTTTCAATCCAACCTGAAGAATTAACTAATGTAACTATTAGTGTGCCATATACAAGTCGTGCAGGCACACCTGAAATACTTACGTTTACATGTTCACTAAAATACACAGTTGATAATGCAAGTGGTCCAGAAACTAATAAAAGCATTAAAGAAAATGCTCCAAGTACATACTATACACAAAATAGAATGATTACTGGTGAAGACTATAATGTTGCACCAAGAGCAGTTAGTCAAGAAGTAGTTAAAGTAAAAAGCATCAACAGAACAAGTTCAGGTATTTCAAGATATTTTGATTTAATTGACTCAACAGGAAAGTATTCAAGTACAAACATATTTGGTAACGATGGTGTTATCTATAAAGATGTGTTTGATAAAAAGAGTAGTTTTTCTTTTAATACAAAAACAGACGTAGAAGGTAACATTCAAAACGTAGTTACACCGTTACTTTCAAACAGCGTAGTTAAAAACTTTTTCTTAAATCAGTTTCCTAAAATATCAACAACAGACTTACAAGCAGTTTGGACACAAGTTGCAAGACAAACTAATAACTCCAGCGGTTATATGTCAGACTCATTAGATATTAAATTAACAGTAGGAACATTTACTGGTAGCACACTAAAATATTTAGAGCCAGGTGCTATTGTTAAATTTGTTGCGCCAGCAGGCAAACATTTTATGAAAGATAATATTAATGTATTAATGGACGGTAATGCAGATCATCCTAATTCATCAAGATACCTTTGGACTAAAGTTATTAGAGTAAATGAAAAAGGTACTGAAAATTATGCTGATGGACAAGGTCCTATTATTTTCAATGATGTTATTCCAACAGGTGCATTATTAGATGAGATTAAACCTAAGTTTGCAACAAACTTAACAACAGATGTTACAACACAAATGATTGATCAAATCTTTGCTTACAAAACATTTGGTTTACGTTACAGTACTACAGATAGAGAATGGCGTGTAATTCTTAATAACAATCTAAGTATTGGTAATAAATTTAACATGGGTAAGACTGGCGACATATCAGGACAGAATTTAGACTCAAGTTGGCTAATGTTATTTGAAACAGACGGTGAAAAGTATACTATTACTTACAGAGGTGTTAGATACGTTTTTGAAAGTAATAAAGAAGTTAAATTTTACTTTGATGAAACAGACAGGATTTACGATAGTAGAACAGGACAAGTTGTTAGAGATAAAATTAATATAATGTCAATCAACAAGAAACCAGATTCAAGTTTACCTGAAACTGTTGATTATCCTTGGCAAGTTACTAAAGAGTTTAGAGATGATGAAGGATATATTAATAGTAAAAAAGTAGAAGTAGGTTTCTTTGACAGTGACGGCGACGGTGTTGTTGATAATCCAGACTTGTTTGATGCGTTTGTTGCACAAACAACTAATCCTTTAACAAAATGGGTTTTCTTCAAAGAAAAGATTTCAAACAATCAGTCTACAAATTATGATTATGTAGATGCTGGTGTAGAAAATATTAAAACGTTTTCATCAGAAACAGCAACAGGTGCATTATCTCAATATGATGACGGTACGATATTTTACTTTACAGATACAAATGTGTTTAAGGTATACAGCAAAGCAACTGCAAACTTAACACTAAAAACAGGTTACAAAGCATATCAAGGTAGAGATAAACTTGTATTCCAATATGTACACAGTGCTGATGAGAATAATAGATTAGATCCAAGTAGTTCTAATATTATTGACACATACTTGTTAACAAAAACATATGATAGATCATTTAGACAGTACTTGGCAAATACTATAACTACTAAACCTTTACCACCAAGTTCAGATGAATTATTTCAAAACTTTGGAGCAGAAATTAATAAGATTAAATCAATTAGTGATGAAGTAATTTATCACCCAGTTAACTATAAAATATTGTTTGGTAACAAAGCAGATTCAGATTTACAAGCAACATTTAAAGTTGTTAAAAATCCAGAAGTAATAACTAATGACAATGATATTAAGTTAAGGATTGTACAAGCAATTAATGAATTTTTTGCTTTAGAATTTTGGGACTTTGGAGACAAGTTTAGTTTTACAGAACTATCTACATATATTGTTAATGTGTTAGCACCAGACATTACAACACTTGTGTTAGTACCTAATCAAATAGAGAAAGCATTTGGAAGTTTATACGAAGTATCAACAGAAAACGATGAAATTTTCATTAGTGGAGCAACTGTTGATAATGTTGAAATAATTGATAGCCTTACAGCATCAAGATTAAAAGCAACAGGTAGTGTAGTAAGTACAGCCACAACAGAGAATGCAGGAATTACATCAAGTGCAAATACAAGTACAAATACATCAAGTTCAAGTTCAAGTAGCGGAGGTTACTAATGGCTTACGATAATGACCAGAATGATATTCCAATTGGTCCAAACGAAGACGGCGAAAATCGAACAAGCATATCTCATCTACCTAAGTATTTTAGAACTCCGGCAAATAAAAAGTTTTTAACAAGCACACTGGATCAGTTTATGAATCCAGGAGAAGTTGAAAAACTTAATTCATACTACGGACGTAGAGACGCAAAAGCAATTCAGCCAACAGACAACTATGTTAATGACGTTTCAAACGAAAGACAAAATTATCAATTAGAACCAGCAGTTGTTTTAAAAGACAATGTTGACAATGTTGACTTTTATAAAGACTACAACGATTACATAAACCAACTAAGAGCGTTTGGTAATAGAAATCCTGATCATAGTAAAATTAACGCACAAGAATATTATGCGTGGCAACCACATGTTGATTGGGATAAGTTTACAAACTTTAGAGAATACTATTGGCTTCCGGCAGGACCACAAGTATTACCTATCTTTGGACAGAACAAAGAAATTGTTTCGACATTTAAAGTATCCGTGGAGGAAAATGATGATAACGTAGCGTATAAATTTACCCCAACAGGTTTAACACAAAATCCTACTCTAAAACTTTACAAAGGTCAAACTTACATATTTGAGATTGATACACCTGGACATCCAATAGCATTTGCAACCAATAGAGCATTTACTCCAGGACAAGCAATTATAACTGAGACAGTTGAAGGTGTGTTGGCA
>Ga0307488_10003222_pt1 | contig 13666 bp, 9 predicted proteins | sample SB02metaG_FD_202248 | JGI IMG/M metagenome (GOLD analysis project Ga0307488, IMG submission 202248) | Sea-ice brine microbial communities from Beaufort Sea near Barrow, Alaska, United States - SB 0.2 | ecosystem: Environmental > Aquatic > Marine > Coastal | place: USA: Alaska | collected 2017-05-06
TTGTTATGAAAGAAGGTATTCATCCTGGCTACAACGAGTTTAAGGCAACTTGTTCTTGTGGTAACGTTATTGAAACTCGCTCTACAGCGAAAAAAGATATTTATTTAGACGTATGTTCAGCATGTCATCCGTTCTACACTGGTAAGCAGAAAACTGCTGAGACCGGTGGTCGTGTTGATAAGTTCAATAAACGTTTTGGTGCTCTTAGCACGAAGTAATTCTGCTTTAGAAACCAATGAAAAAGCGCCTGTTGGCGCTTTTTTTTTTGCACTGAGATCTACATCAGGTTTTAGTTCAAGACAAAACTGAAGTGATTATCTTTTGCTAATAACTCTAGTGAGACTAGGATAAATGCGGCAGAGTTCTAAATAAAGATGATGGAACAATATACTGGAGCAATCATTGGTAAAAGCGAGTCCAGTAAACGGCACCATTAAACTTTATAAACACAGAGCTGATTTCACCGCCGTCCTTATTTTTCTAAAGAAGCAACGAGTGTTTGGCTTGGTGCTTTATATCTATTTTTATAGATGGAAATGATTCAGTAATCTGATATTCTTGTGCATCTAAAAACAAGTACTTAAAATTTAATACTAAACTCGACTGTTATTACCTTTATTTTATTTCCTTGTAACTTTTTCTTAGATTAAAGGTGTTATTGATGGCCGACCGTAAGCCAGCCAAGTTTGCAAAAGAAAAACAATTCATTCGTGATAAACAAATTGATGACTTGAAAACTCCGCCTCATTCTTTAGAGGCTGAGCAGTCAGTTTTAGGTGGTTTGTTACTCGATAACGAAACCTGGGACCGTGTCAGTGAAAAAGTTGTTGCTCAAGACTTCTATAGCCGTTCACACCGTATTATTTTTGAAACTATTGGCGTTTTAATTGAACTGGGTGAACCAGTTGATTTAATTACCTTATCTGAAAGTTTAGAGAATGATCAGAAGCTAGACGATGCTGGGGGTTTTGTTTACCTCGCTGAGATGATGAAAAACACGCCAAGTGCTGCCAATATCACCGCTTATGCTGAAATTGTTAGAGAAAGAGCGGTTACGCGTGAGTTAATTTCTGTAGCCAACGAAATTGCTGAAGCTGGTTACGATACTCAAGGCCGTTCTAGTGCCGAGTTACTTGATTTTGCTGAAACCAAAGTATTCGCTATTGCTGAGCAACGAGTTAATAAATCTGAAGGCCCTGAAAGCATCTCGTCAGTGTTAGAAAAAACTGTCGATCGAATCGAAAGACTTTGTAATGAACCCTCAGGTGGAGTAACAGGCGTGTCAACAGGTTTTGTTGACCTTGATAAAATGACGGCGGGTATGCAACCCTCAGATTTAATTATTGTTGCTGCTCGTCCATCTATGGGTAAAACGACTTTTGCTATGAACTTAGCTGAAAATGCGGCAATGACTCAAGATAAACCTGCCTTAGTGTTCAGTTTAGAAATGCCTTCAGATCAATTGATGATGAGAATGTTGGCTTCTTTAGGTCGCATAGATCAAACCAAAATACGTACAGGGCAACTTGATGACGAAGATTGGGCGCGTTTATCTTCTACCATGGGATTGCTGCTAGAAAACGGTAAAATGTTTATTGATGATGCAGCAGGACTAACTCCAACAGATGTGCGTTCAAGAGCACGACGTATTGCCCGTGATCATGGCGGTTTAAGTATGATCATGATCGATTATTTACAGTTGATGCGGGTACCGGCATTATCAGATAATCGTACCCTAGAAATTTCAGAAATTTCTCGCTCGCTCAAAGCATTAGCAAAAGAATTAAAAGTACCCGTTGTTGCACTTTCACAGCTTAACCGTAGTTTGGAACAACGGTCTGATAAAAGACCCATTAACTCAGATCTTCGTGAATCAGGGGCAATTGAGCAAGATGCTGATCTTATTTTGTTTATCTACCGTGATGAAGTTTATAACGATGACTCAGAATGGAAAGGCATGTCAGAAATCATTATTGGCAAGCAGCGTAATGGCCCTATTGGTAGAATACCATTGACCTTCCAAGGCAAGTATTCTCGCTTTGACAATTACTCTGGTCCACACGTGCTTCAAGAAGAATAAGTAGTCCATGACTTTTAGAACCGCTAACGTTGTTATTGACTGCCAGGCTTTAGTTGATAATTTTAATCTGGTTAAAAAACTGGCGCCAAGTACTAAAATGTTAGCGATCTTAAAAGCTAATGCCTATGGTCATGGCCTTGAAATCATTGCCCAAGCACTTCCACTTGCTGATGCTTTTGGGGTTGCTCGAATAGATGAAGCGTTAGTTTTACGTGCTGCAGGTATTACTCAGCCTATTATGTTATTAGAAGGGGTTTTTTCGCCAGAAGACTTGGCTATTTTGGCTATTAATGACCTGCAAACTACAGTACATAATCTTGAGCAATTAGAGGCTATTTGCCAAGCCCAGCTTATTCGTCCCTTAAAGGTTTGGTTGAAAATTGATACAGGGATGCATCGTTTAGGTATTAGCCCCGATGAATTTGACCATTTTTATTCCGTACTATCTCAATGTAACAATGTTCAGCAACCTTTAATCTTAATGAGTCATTTGGCTTGTGCAGACGATATTGAAGATGAGAAAACGACTAATCAAATAGTGTTATTTAAACAGCTAACGTCCAAGCTCAATGTAGAGAAAAGTTTAGCTCACTCGGCTGCACTTTATGCGTGGCCAAACTCTCATTTTGACTGGGTTAGACCTGGTTTAATGTTATACGGGGTATCGCCTATGCTTCTTTCTGCAGAAACATTGGATGAGAGTGACCCACTAGCACAATTGACTCCAGTGATGACATTACAATCGAGTCTGATTGCCCTAAGAGCTATTTCTGCAGGTGAAAGTGTTGGCTATGGCAGTACTTGGCAGTGTAAAAGTGATACCACTATTGGCGTTGTCGCTATTGGTTATGGTGATGGCTATCCTCGGCATGCAGCAAATGGTACACCTGTGTTAATTAACGGTAGGCGAGTGCCTATTGTTGGTCGAATTTCGATGGATATGATTACGGTTGATTTAGGTTATGCTGCACAAAATAATGTTGGTGATTTAGCTATTTTATGGGGAAAGGATTTACCAGTCGAAGAAATTGCCCGATGGGCAGCGACTATTCCTTACGATCTGCTCTGTAATATAGCACGCAGAGTTCAAATTAAAGTAGTCAACCCTCAGCCATAAGTATTCATATTCTGTTCGAACTTACTGTTAGTTTATCAGCGTTGCTCGATACATTACCGGTAATTAAGTGATAACGTCAATTTTGGGTTTAGATCATTTCACCGAGTGGTCTTTTATTAATTATCAAAACTAAATTCAATATACGCTCTATTACCATCAGCAGATTTTAACGGAATAATAATAACAGGCTCTTTAGATTTATGATGAATAGTATGATTTGCACCCGATACAACTATAGGGGTTGCCATATCAAAATCAATACCCTTTTCACTTAATATTCGTTTAGCGCCACCAGTAACCATGTTGGTTATTTCACCAACTAAATCAGTGATTTCTTCATTCACTTCATTAGGAGCCTCACCTACCATACCTTTCATCGTGGCTAAGGCTAGAGGAGCGTCAAAGGTAATAGATAAAGAACCTTTAGCTTGCTTGCTAACCATACCAATTAATCCTGATACATCGCCCAGAGCTACTTCATTCTTTTTAAGTCGAGGCTTTTCTGAGACTAATTCCATTTTTGCCATCGTTGACATAACGTTTAGCATTGAAGTTAGAAATGGATTAATAAACTCTACATTCATGATATTGACCAAATTTTATTACAGTTAGTCGTTAATCTTGCATCCTTATATGGCAAATGTAAATCACTGTGCACGAGTTATATCCTCAATTTTTATACTTTTCTGTGATCGGCTGAAAATCAAACTGCCTTTTATCACCATATCTTTATAATCGACGGTATTTATCTGTTTAGGGTAAGCATCGATCAGTAAACTGTTTGTTACCATTAGGCCGGATAAAAAATTTACACTATTAGACTCTTGATAGATATATATTTTACCAAGATGTATTTCTAAACCTACCCAATTTAGTGGTATCACTTCTTTATTTCGTCTAATAACAAAGTGTTGTTCAAAATATTGTTGAATGAGTTGTTCGTACTTTGGGTGCTCTGTCGAAAAATTAACTTGTTGTTGCTCAGCAATTAAAGTTTCAACATCGTGAGCAGTAAATTGATGAATAATTTCGATTTTTTTACTATTAGTATTAATTGAGAGTTCAGTTAAACTAAAGAAGTAGGTATGGGCAAGTACATTACTTGCCCAACCAAAGAGTGTTAGGCCTAATACTAGTCTTAACACTTTAAATAAATGCATTATTCAGCATCATCTTCTTTTTCATCTTCATCAGCTGATTTTAGCTTTTTGTTGTAATCACGCATCATGTCCTTTTTGTTCTTTTTACGTTTGTAAATTTCAAAACGTGATTTAATTGGACGAGCAGGCCAGTAGTTATTGTTAATATCTACATCAGCAGTTTCCCAATTAGGGTCTAAAGCAATCGCGATGATCTCTTTATCACGAATTAATAATTTAGACACATTTTTGTTGTTTTTACGCCAGATTTCTGCAGGAATATTCATATGCTCAACCGAGTTGTCTGCATAAGTGATATCTAAAATAATAGGCATAACTAAGCCGCCTTTATTTTCAAAATCAATTAAGTAGAAGTTGCCGGTATTAAGCAGTAAATCTTTTTCCCATTGATCTAGTTTTTTGTGGCTAGCGTTATAACTGTTTCGTTTGGCATTAGTTGCGGTAAATTGATCGTTTTCATTATAGAAATCCAATAATTCAGGTTTGTCGTCTGTACGGACATGTGAGCCTTTATTTAATAGATCACTAATGAAGGTTGGTTTTTCATTTTCAAGGGCACGTAACCAAGCTTCTTCAGTATCAGGGTTTTTGCTATCAGGACTATATAAATGAATATTACCTAAAGCGATATCAACATGATCTGTGGTATAAAACCAACCGCGGAAAAACCAGTCTAAATCGACACCTGAGGCATCTTCCATTGTGCGGAAGAAGTCAGAAGGTGTAGGACGTTTAAACTTCCAGCGTTGTGAATATTCTTTAAAAGCAAAGTCAAATAATTCGCGTCCCATAACAGTCTCACGCAAAATATTTAATGCTGTCGCAGGTTTACCGTAAGCATTTGATCCAAATTGTAGAATAGACTCCGAATTGGTCATAATAGGGACTTGGTTTGAACTTTTCATATAACGAGTGATATCTGCCGCATGACCACGACGTGATGGATAGCCTTCTTCCCAAGCTTGTTCAGCTAAAAATTGTACATAAGTATTTAAACCTTCATCCATCCAAGTCCATTGGCGCTCGTCTGAGTTAACTATCATTGGGAAGTAATTATGTCCTACTTCATGAATGATAACGCCAATTAATCCATATTTAGTTCGGCGTGAGTAGGTTTTTTCACCCGTTTTTTTATCGAGTGTTGGACGAGGACCATTAAAAGTAATCATTGGGTATTCCATACCACCAACAGGTCCATTTACTGATATAGACACCGGATATGGGTAGTCAAAAGTATATTTACTGTATTGCTCCATCGTGTGAATAATGGCTTCAGTAGAATATTTTTCCCACAGTGGATTCCCTTCATTCGGGTAATAAGACATAGCCATCGTATTAGTGCGATTATGTTTATAACCTTGCGCATCCCAAATGAACTTACGGCTAGAAGCAAAAGCAAAATCACGAATATTTTTTGCTTTGAAGTGCCAAGTTTTCGTTTGGGTTGAGCGTGATTTTTCGTTAGCTAATGCTTCTTCAGAAGTCACAATAATGACAGGTCTTTTAGCGGTTTTAGCTTCTTCTAATCGACTACGTTGCGTTTTAGTTAACACCTTATTAGGGTTTTGTAATACACCGGTAGCAGCAACAATATGATCGCTTGGTACTGTGATCTTTACATCGTAGTCGCCAAATTCTAAAGTGAATTCACCGTTGTCTAAAAATTGTTTATTCTGCCAACCCATAACATCATAATAAGCGGCAGCACGAGGAAACCAGCTGGCTACTTCATATAAATAGTTGTCATCTTCTTTAAAGTACTCGTAGCCAGAACGGCCACCTAATACTTTTTGTTCATGTAGTTGATAGTTCCAGTTAATATTAATTTCAACATCATCACCTGACTTAAGTGCTTTGGGTAAGTCAATGCGCATCATGGTGTTGTTAATCACATATTTTAGTGCAGTATTATTGCTGTCAGCTACTTTAGTTATGTTATAACCGCCTTCAAATTTAGGCGATTCAATTATGTTACGTACACCAGTCATGGAGACTTTTTTTAATTTGGATGATGAGCGCGTTAGGTTGGTGTCAGAATTTCGATTGAATTTGTTTTGATCCAATTGCATCCAAATATAACGCAAAGTGTCGGGTGAGTTGTTAGTGTAGTTAAGCGTTTCTGATCCGGTTAACTGTTGAGTTTTATCATCAAGCTTTATATTAATGTCATAATCTACTTGTTGTTGCCAATATTCATGACCCGGCGCACCTGAAGCGACACGATAGGTATTAGGTGTTGGCAATAATTCTTCTAACTGACGGAAGGTATCGTCAGCAATTGTTTTTTTGGCAATTACAGGGCTTGACACTATTACGCATAAGCTAAGAATTGCATACTGAATTGATTTTTTCATACTTTACCTGATATTTTGATTTTATAATTTTATAGGCGATCTATACAAAAAAGACTATACCATAATATTCAAATAAAGTTTTGCTTGATCAGAACGTTATACCTTTATAGCCTAGGGGGAGAGGTCCGCTTAATTATATGGTGAGAGTAAAACTTTTATTGGCAGGCTTTGCATGTACCATGAGCTTCAACAATTTGGTGGCTAATAGTAAAGCCAGTAGCATCAGCCATAGAACGAAGAGCTAAGTCTAAATTATTTGATTGAATTTCTTCAACATTATTACATTGATCACAGATAAACAATTGTACCGGGTGGTTGCACTCACTAAAGTGATGACACATGACAAAGGCGTTAATCGATTCAATTTTATGGACGAAACCTTGTTTAGATAAAAAATCTAAAGCGCGATAAATAGTGGCAGGTTTTGCCGAAGCGTCTGTCGCTTTTAATTCATCAAGTAAGTCATAAGCACCGATGGCACCTTTGTGTTGACACAGCAATAAAAATACCTGCTCACGGGCCAGAGTGAATCTTGCACCGCGTTTTTTGCAAACATTTTTTGCTTGATCTAGTAATTTATTATTGCTCATATTTATCTAATTACACCTTTTTAGTTACGCAAGTCTGCCACATCTTTTTATTTATCAATGATTTGATGACAGCAATGTTATCTTGTTAAATGGGGACAAGTTACTGTCTCATTAAGATCAATCTAAACATTGAAATACCATTTTTAATGGTTTTTGGTATAGCCTTTTGGCTTTAATTGTAACACTAAGAAAAGTAATGACGGGTGTCGTCATTACTTTTATCATCAAACGCCCTTATTGATCAGGTTAATAACGTTTTTAGAAAACGTGCCGTATGCGATCTTTTATCGTTGATTATCTGCTCGGGGGTGCCAGTAACGAGTATTTCTCCACCGCCAGAGCCGCCTTCAGGCCCTAAGTCTATCACCCAATCTGCTGTTTTTATTACATCGAGATTATGTTCAATAACGACAATGGTATTACCATGATCTCTCAGGCGGTGAATGACTTCCAATAGTTGTTTGATGTCATGAAAATGTAAACCTGTGGTTGGCTCATCTAAAATATATAAGGTTTTACCAGTATCGCGTTTTGAAAGCTCTTTTGATAATTTTACCCGTTGAGCTTCACCACCTGATAGCGTAGTGGCTGACTGGCCAAGCTTAATATAACTTAAACCCACATCCATTAACGTTTTTAGTTTACGGTTGATCGCGGGAATCGGCTTGAAAAACTCTAAAGCATCTTCAATCGTCATATCCAAAACTTCATGAATACTTTTACCCTTGTATTTCACTTCTAAGGTTTCTCGGTTATAGCGTTTGGTTTTACAAAGATCACAAGGGACATAAACATCAGGCAAAAAGTGCATTTCAACTTTAATTAATCCATCACCCTGACAAGCTTCACAGCGACCACCTTTGACATTAAAGCTAAAGCGGCCGGCTTTATAACCACGTGAACGTGACTCTTGGGTGGCAGCAAAAATATCGCGAATAGCAGTAAATATTCCAGTATAAGTCGCAGGGTTTGATCTGGGCGTTCTGCCGATAGGGCTTTGATCAATATCAATTACTTTATCAAGTAACTCTAGACCGGTAATACTTTTATAAGGTGCCGGCTCTTGTGTGGTAGCCCCATTTAATTCGATATGCGCTAATTTATACAAAGTATCGTTAATTAATGTTGACTTGCCAGAGCCTGACACGCCAGTGACACAAGTCATTAAGCCATTCGGGATGACTAGATTAACATCTTTTAAATTGTTACCGCTGGCTCCTTTTAATTCAACCACATTATTTTTATCAAAGGGTATGCGCTTTGTTGGGATTTCAATACGCTCTCTCCCTGAAAGGTACTTGCCTGTCAATGAATTTTCACAATTTAGAATGTCATCGATAGTACCTTCTGCAATAATTTCGCCGCCATGGACACCAGCACCTGGGCCAATATCAATGACATGGTCTGCTTGTCTAATAGCATCTTCATCATGCTCAACAACAATAACTGTGTTGCCTAGGTCGCGTAAATGGATCAAGGTTTTAAGTAATCGTTCATTGTCACGTTGATGTAAACCAATAGAGGGCTCATCAAGTACGTACATCACGCCAACTAAACCAGCGCCGATTTGACTGGCTAAACGAATACGTTGAGCTTCACCCCCTGATAGGGTATTTGCACCACGAGATAAATTAAGGTAATTCAAACCTACATTCACTAAAAAACCTAAGCGATCTATAATTTCTTTCAGAATTTTTTCGGCAACTTGACCTTTTTGACCCGTCAGTTGTAAGTTGCTAAAGAATGCTAAGGCATCGGCAATACCCAATTCGGCAACATGGGGTAATGCAGTGTCATTGATAAAGACATTACGCGCTTCAAGCCGCAATCGGCTACCACTGCAGTCTGGACAATGCTGAGAATTTAAGTATTTTGATAGTTCATCGCGTACGGCATTGGACTCTGTTTCTTTGAAACGTCTATCCATGTTATTGATAATACCTTCAAAGGCATGGCGACGAATAACAACATCCCCACGATCATTCATGTATTTAAATTCGACTTCTTTTTTTCCACTGCCATAAAGCACTAATTTTTGTACTTCGGCAGAAAGTTCATTAAAAGGCATATCTAGGGCGAAATCAAAGTGCTCGGCAAGTGATTGTAATATTTGATAGTAGTAAAAGTTTCGTTTATCCCAGCCACGCACTGCTCCACCAGATAAACTTAATTCGCCATTAGTAATAACACGAGTAGGGTCAAAAAACTGTTGAATGCCTAGGCCATCACAGGTTTTACAAGCCCCTGCGGGATTGTTAAATGAGAACAGTCTTGGTTCAAGCTCTTGCATACTATAACCACAATGTGAACATGCAAAGTTAGCTGAAAATAATAATTCTTCTCGATCGGGTTCATCCATAAAAGCAACAGTGGCGGTACCTGCTGTTAACCCTAAGGTAGTTTCAAAAGACTCAGACAAGCGTAATTGAATATCTTCTCGCACTCTTAAACGGTCGACGATCACTTCAATGGTATGCTTTTTTTGTAATTCAAGCGTTGGAGGATCTGAAAGGTCACAAACATCACCATCTATGCGCGCTCGGATATATCCTTGAGCGGCTAAGTTTTCAAGTAATTTGACATGCTCACCTTTTCTGTCTTGGACAACGGGGGCAAGTAACATCACCTTAGTCCCTTCTTCTAACGACAGCACTTTATCGACCATTTGAGAAACAGTCTGTGCAGCAAGTGGTTGTTCATGTGTTGGGCAACGTGGCTCACCTACACGGGCATAAAGAAGGCGTAAATAATCATATATTTCAGTAATAGTACCCACGGTTGAACGTGGGTTATGAGATGTTGATTTTTGTTCTATCGAGATAGCGGGTGACAAACCTTCAATGTGATCAACATCAGGTTTTTCCATGAGCGATAAAAACTGACGCGCATAAGCAGAGAGCGATTCAACGTAGCGACGTTGGCCTTCAGCGTATAAAGTATCAAAAGCTAGTGATGATTTACCTGAGCCGGATAGGCCGGTAATGACCACTAATTTGTCACGAGGAATATCTATATCTATGTTTTTAAGATTATGGGTGCGTGCGCCTCTAACTTCTATTTTTCTCATTATTATTACTGATCGCTTCTTATGTAGACAATTCACCAAAAGTTTGACCGAGTATTATCGCATAAAAATTGTTGATAATTCATCCTAATTGTTTACTTTTACGTAATGAAATATTGAATTACTTAATCTTCGTTAGGATTAATGAAATAGTTAACTGCACTGTGCTAAGATATCCACGATTTTTCACGGCTTTAAAATTTTGGCTACTTTCATTACTTTGCTTTTAAATGTAAGTTATTCTTGAGTAGAAAATACAGTTTATTACCAATATAAAACGGTTTTATATGAGCATGACAGGTTTAAATAACATTGAAAAAAGGGCAGCGTTTTCATTAGCGACTGTTTTTGGTTTACGTATGCTAGGTCTTTTCATGATCTTGCCTGTTTTCGCTATTTATGGTGAAGAGCTCAGTGGTTATAGCCCTATTTGGTTAGGTTTAGCTATTGGCGCCTATGGTTTAACACAAGCCTTATTACAAATACCCATGGGAATTTTGTCTGATAAATATGGTCGTAAACCAATAATTTTAATTGGCTTAGTTATCTTTTGTTTTGGCAGTGTTGTTGCTGCGATGTCTGACACTATTTATGGTGTGGTTATTGGCCGATCTATTCAAGGTATGGGCGCAATTGCCAGCGCAGTGTTGGCATTGGCTGCTGATTTAAGTCGGGAAGAACAACGCCCCAAAGTCATGGCAACTATTGGGATGTTTATTGGTGTGTCTTTTACGGTTGCTATGGTTGTTGGCCCTATCGTTGCCGAGGCATTTGGTTTAAGTGGTTTGTTTTGGTTTACCGCTGCTTTAACCATTTTGGCTATGGTGATGATCCAGTTTATGGTACCAAACTCTGTTAATAAAGCGCCGCGTGGTGATAATGTTGCTTTGCCAGCACAACTGAGCAAGTTAATAAAACATCCTCAATTAACACGTTTAAACTGGGGCGTGTTTATTTTGCACATGGCACTGACCGCTTGTTTTATTACATTACCTAAACAGTTTGTCGATAATGGCTTAGCACTAGAGCAGCATTGGCAGCTCTATTTACCTGTTCTATTGGGATCATTTTTTATTATGGTGCCTTTTATGATTATTGCCATTAAGAAGCAGCGTGAAAAACTTATGTTCACCTTTGCTGTTGGGCTATTAACCTTATCATTATTATTAATGTGGTCTTTACCCAGTGGTTTTTGGACTTTAGTACTCTCTGTTGGCTTATTTTTTACCGCATTTAATTATTTAGAAGCAACCATGCCATCGATTTTATCTCGTATTGCCCCTGCTGGTGTCAAAGGTAGCGTGATGGGGATTTATTCAAGTAGTCAATTTTTAGGTGCTTTTACTGGTGGTTTAATCGGTGGTATTCTGGCGAGTAACTTCGGTGAAAAGAGTATTTTTTTGGTGATGGCATTATTTAGTTTGTTCTGGATATTAGCCGCAGCGACGATGAAACCGTTGAAAAAGTCAAAAAGTTACAGCATTGCGACTAATATTAATACGGAAGAACAAGCAAATGATATCGCCGAGCAGTTAATTATTATGCCGGGTGTTTTAGAAGCAACATTAATGCATTCAGAAGCAGTTGCCTATATGAAGGTCGACGAAAAGCTGGTGGATTTGCAAAAAATTAGAAGCTTGTTAAACCCTATTTAAATTTCTAGCTATTACTTTACCCATCAAAAAATGGCAATAATATCATCGACACGTTTATTATTGCCAAGAACAACTTCAATTTCATCATCAACTTCTTTATTTAACAGCGCATGCCCCATCGGTGATTTAGGCGTAATTACGGTGAAATTTTTCTCGTCAATTGACAACCGATAACCGGCAGCCGCTGGCGCAATAAAAAACCAGTTACCACATTTTAAATCGTCAGCTAATTGAACTGCCGAGCCTAATACCACAGTTTTTAGGGTTTCTTTCTTTGTTATTACTCGTTGAACGGCTAATTGCTGAAAGTCGTCTATGGCTGACTCAAACTCAGCAATTCGTCGCGATTGACCTTCTGCTAAATAGGCTGACTCAATCGCTAAGGTATCATACTGGGTTTCGGCAACAGATTGGTCATCTATTGCCGCTAGATGGGCATTATTTGCTGCTAATTTACAATGAGCAAGTTCTTGCTCTAAGTATTGCAGAATGTTAAAAATTAGAAGGGCTTTATTCATCATTCAATATTAACATAAGTCTAGCCATCGGATTAAGTTAGTTCACACTAAGCGAAAGGAACTGAATAGGGTAGCTAGTTGTGATCAGTATTATAGTAACTTCAATCTTGTCACTGTCAAAATAGCTTGTAATCTTTCTCGAGTCAGCGTATTTTAACTTCACTGGTTAGACCTTCTATTGAAATTATAGAAGCTATATTCTTTACTCATCACTTATATTGGTACAACTATGCGAAATACTCCTACTTACCCACATCTTTTAGCACCACTAGATTTAGGTTTTACTACTTTAGCTAACCGGACATTAATGGGTTCAATGCACACCGGGCTTGAAGAAGAGAAGCATGGTTTTGAAAAACTTGCCGCATTTTATCAAGCAAGAGCTAAGGGGGGCGTTGGCTTGATTGTTACCGGAGGCATTAGTCCCAATACTAGAGGGCGATTATCACCATTAGGGTCTGAACTCAGTAAGTTTTGGCATGTCAGTAAGCATAAAGTGATCACTGATGCAGTGCATAAATATGATACTAAAATATGTGTGCAACTTTTACATGCTGGGCGCTATTCTTACCATCCTTTTAGTGTTTCAGCGAGTAAAGTTAAATCACCAATCAACCCATTTACACCATCAGCCCTTTCGATTAGACAGATTAAAAACACCATTAAAGACTTTGCTCATTCATCAAAACTAGCGGCTAAAGCGGGTTATGACGGTGTCGAAATTATGGGTTCAGAAGGCTATCTCATTAACCAATTTAGTTGTGTCAAAGTTAATAAACGCAACGATGAATGGGGTGGTCCTATTGAAAACAGAATGCGCTTAGCGGTTGAAATTGTAAAAGCGGTACGTGAAAAAGTGGGTGAAAAATTCATTATTATTTTCCGTTTATCTATGATCGACCTAGTTGAGGGGGGTAATAGCTGGCAAGACGTCGTCACTATGGGCAAAGCCATTGAGGCGGCGGGTGCAACACTTATCAATACTGGTATTGGTTGGCATGAAGCACGTATTCCTACCATTTCTACTTCGGTACCCAGAGCCGCGTTTACTTGGGTGACTGAAAAAATGAAAAGTGAGTTATCTATTCCTTTAATCACCACTAACCGTATTAATACACCAGAGGTTGC
>Ga0307488_10003225_pt1 | contig 13660 bp, 9 predicted proteins | sample SB02metaG_FD_202248 | JGI IMG/M metagenome (GOLD analysis project Ga0307488, IMG submission 202248) | Sea-ice brine microbial communities from Beaufort Sea near Barrow, Alaska, United States - SB 0.2 | ecosystem: Environmental > Aquatic > Marine > Coastal | place: USA: Alaska | collected 2017-05-06
CTCACGCTTTGCTTTTTATTTTTCCCTCCAGGACGTCTCTTCGAGTAACCTGTCCCGGCCCGGTTTACGGCACGGCACGCAAACTGGGCTGTGTTCGCACGTGTTTCGCCTGTTAGCGAAAACACGAGTCCCGTGGGTGTTACTTGAAAACGTGGTCGGGCTGCTGCACTGGCACGCCAAAGACGACCCGCCGCAACCGCCCGCGATTTCGCTCATCGTCGCCGAGCTTGAAAAGCTCGGCTACCGCTGGGCGCACCGGGTGGTTGGTCTCACCGGGTTCGGGATCCCGCAAAGACGACGAAGAGTTTTCGTCGTCGCTAGTATTCACGGGGACCCGAGGGATATTTTACTTGCACCTCAAGCGGTGTGTCTAGGGCAGTGCGTTGAGATGCACAGACGACGCGCGGACGTTGGCGACGGCGACGACGACGACGACGACGAAGATGACAACGTTTTCGACAAGCCCGATCAATCGCCCCCCCGCGTCGCGGAAGGCCCTCTTTGCGTGGAGTGCGCGCTTGAGGCGGTCGCGTCGCCTACGCAGGTAGCTGGTGCGTTCGAAACCGCGCTTTCTTCCGGGGGTGGCGGTTTGCCAGGAAACGTTTGCAAACCTTACGTCTGCTCCCACAAAACCCGGGAGTGCTACGAGTGCTTCCGGACGCCGCCTTTCGTGGAACCGGTGACGGTCGTGGCGTCCGTGGACTTGGGTGAAAAGCGACACGGCCCTATGTTGGATGAGCTCTTCACGTTAACCACCGCGAACGGCAAGCGGATGTGCATCGTGGAAAACGTGGGCGACGGAAAAGGTACGGCCTCGGGCCTTTCCCAAATCCCGACACTGTTTACTGCCTCTCTTTGAGTGCACTGCTAGTAACATTTACTGGCAACTCCACAACTACATACATCACAAGGAGACTGTTTCCCCATATAGACTCAAGACTGACCCTTTTCTTTTCCAAACAAAGGAAAACGAGCCATGCTTCACGTGGAGGACGCGGAGCGGTTGATGGGTTTGCCCGGGAAGTGGACGGAACCGGCGTATCCGCTCCGCGCGCCTGGAAAATCGAAACGGGCAGTGGATTACGGGTACGCGTCGCTAGTCACGAGGAATGGAGTACAAGGTGGTGGTGGTGGTGGTGGAGATTACGACAACGACCCGAGTGAGCAATCCGTCCGAAACCAAACTCGAGATTTCCAAATTTCTCAAAACGACTTCAACCTCGCCACCGCGAAGCGGTTCGAGAAGCTGGGCATAGCCGTGGCGGTGCCGCAAGCGCGGTAAGTATTTCCCAACTCCAAATCCCATGGCTGATTGCCCATACAAGGCTGACACTTTTCCCTTTACAATCAGGTGGATCGGCGAGCGGTTGATGAACCCGTACGACTTGAAGGTGCGGCCTTGGGGCTTTCCCAAATCCAGGCACCTACGTTTGCCGATTGTCCGGAGTAATTACTCACTCACGCGGTCCGAAAGACTGACACTTTGTTTTACCTATCGCAAGTTCGCGAGGGCCGGGGACGCGGTGCGGTTTTCGGTGCCGGTTCCGGGAGGGCCGGATGTGCGTGACCGAAGAACAGTGGATACCCGGGATCGTCGAGTCGTTCGGCGAGTCGCCGGTGGTGTTGACGATGACGGCTCGCCAGATCCGGTTTTGGCGAACGGCGTTTCCGCGGAACACGCGAGCGTCACCGCTGTTGCTGCGGGTCGCGCCCGACCCGCGAGCGATACCCCCGCCCCTAACACCTGCCCTACACAAGCAATGGACGACGCTCTCGCCGAAGCCCGCGCCGCATTCGCTGGATGGCCCGATGCCGCGTACAACGTAACGCCGGTTACGTCGAGTAAGGGCGGCGGATCGGGAGGCGCGGGCGGTTCAAACGCTTCAAGCGACAACTCAAACGCTTGGCGAAACCGAATGAGCCTTCCCGGGTGCGGGGACTCGCCTGTGATTCGCGGGTTCATGCCGCTCGGGGTTTTCCTGAGACGGACAATTTGTGAGTCGCAGGCATGCTCTTTAGAGCAAGCCCTGGGGTACGTCAAGCGGTTACGTTTGGAGCACGTTTACATCGAACCCTTCGTGGCGCACGGGCTCGGGGAGACGAAACCGCCGCGAGGTGAGGGGACGAACGCTAAGAAGGGAAGAGCGGGAGGAGTTACCACAGACCAAGGAAACGGGGCAGGTCCGTCGATCACGCGAAACGGCATGGGCGGTGACGGCGGTCGGGCAGGTGAGGATATCACGGTAGATCCTGAAAAGGATCCTCCGGAAGAAGGTCCCCCCGCGGGAAGAGTGGTGTGGGCGCCCACGAAAGTCGGACGGGGCGACGCCGCGCGAGCGGTGTACTGGCCGTCCCTAGCCCTGCACGCGCACGACGACCGCGACGCTATTCCGGACACCGCGTTTGATGTCATGAAACCCACCGAGACCCCCGATACACACGTGCTAGTGGTGTATTTCGGGGACAAAACGTACGAGTGGTGTCCAAAAGATGCGCTGCTGAACTACTCGGAACACCAACTTGCGTTGTCGCAAAACCAACCCGCGGTTGTGAATCAAAAACGGTTTCAAAACGGCCTGGAACAAGCCAGGGCGTGGCACGCCGATCAAGTTACCCGGGGGCTCACACCAGCGGTAATTGCACAACAGCACGCACGACAACGCGCCGAGAACGACCTGAGACGAGCCGTGGGCGCGCAGTGCGGCGACGGCGACGAACTGCCGCCGCCGGCGTCGTGCGGCGTTTGCAGGAATTGCGTCGCCAAAACAGAAACGCAGAAGCAGACGCAAATCCCAAGAAGCGACCGCCACAAACCACGCGCCGCCGCCGCGAGTGTGACCTACAAAGGACAGTGCAAAGGCGTGGGTGAGACGAAAAACACAACAGGTACCCCCTTCGCTGCTTGTCCCCAGATCGCCGCGATTGTGGGCGCCCGGAAAGGCCACGTCGGGTCGTCCTTGAGTTTACTTAGGGAAAACGCAATCGGCACGGTAAGTAATTGGTGCTTTCCCAAATCCCGCCTCCCTGTTTGCCCATACAAGACTGACACTTTTCTTTTACAATAAAGCGGGTAAAAATCTACTGGGCGAACGAGCGGGTTTGTTTTGTTGGGACCGTTTTCTCCTTCGACCCGGAGTCCCTGATGCACGGCGTGAAGTACGAAGACGGGGACGTGGAGCCTACGACGCGGCTGTGGAAAGAAGTGGTGCACCTCGCTGTTCCGGAAGACACGGAGGCAGAACGGGAGAGCGTCGGCTTGGGGAGCGGAAGCGCGCGGGTTCGAATCCCGCGCGCGACGATGGTTGGAAACGAAGCCGGCGCGAGCGCGAGGAGCGGTTTGCGGTTGGGAAAACGTGCGAGGCGCGACGACGACGACGCGGGCGCGGGCGGGAACGTGAGTGAGCAATTAGTCACCGAAGAAAACAGACCTCGACGTGGCCCTGGGCGACCTCCTCTGGGAGGACGCGGGCGCGGGCGTGGGCGCGGCGCGCGGAGCGTCGTGGGGTGAAACGGCACGCGAGGGACTTGTTCGCGAAAGACTTCGAAAGTAGAATTTGTAAAAGGGAGGCTGCTTCTGGAGGGAAGGATGGCGGAACAGTCGAGCGCCCCTCTTACTTCTAGACTAATAATCCGCACGTCTCCCTAATCCTGTCACGCCACCTCCACCTCCACTCCGTTTTGGTTTTCGTTTACTTCTAAAAATTCATCCACCTCGCCATCGTCCTCCCATCCATTTTTCTGCATCGTCTTCGTCGCGTTCCACACGTTTTGCTTGAATCGCTTGTGCACGCCGACTAAAACGCAGGCGTCGGGAACGGTGAGCGCTTTTTTGTCGGTTTCGGTTTCTGTCCCGGTACGGGAACTGCGATTCGCGGAGCGCAACCACAAAAGCGCCGCTCGCGTTTCCAGAACTTTGTGTCGCTTCGTGTCCTCGCTTGTCAGGTCGTACGGCATCGCGGTGGGTACCCACGCGCCCCCGCCGTTGGCATGGCCGTATTTGAACCCGAACGAACGCCCAAACGCGAACCCGTATTGAAACCCGTACCCGGAAACTTTGCCGCGCCGCAAAGGGCACCCGCGCGAGTTGTGTCCTTGGTCGCCGCACGACGAACAAACACACGCGTTTTGAGGCCCCGGCCTTCTTTGCGTGTGGCTAGTTTTCTCACCGTGCGAGCGCTTGTTGTGCCCTAACCCGCCACAAACGCTGCATCGCACGAGAATGGTTTTCGAAAAACTCGGTCGGCCCACTTTATTGGGAGTGATCGCGCGCGCGTTTTGTGATGCGCGGTCGTACGCGTCTTCGCCCTCCCCACGCGTTGTTGTCCCCGCCACGTCACCCACGTCACCACCGTATTTCGACTCGTAATACCTCACCAAGTTTTCCGACGATTTTCGTACCGACAACGCACACGTCCGCGCGTTGTGTCCCTCCGCGCCGCAAACCCCGCACCGCCTTTTGCGCGGGTTTCGCGTTTTCTGCGCGACGGACACGGCGGTTTTCGAACCAGACGACCCGCCGTGCTTCCGCCCGGGCTTGTTTTGTTCGTGGTCATGCTCGATGCTGCTTCGCCACATTTGAAGCGCCTGAGAGCTGGGTAAACCAAGCGCGGAAAGGTCCGTTATTTGCCGAGCGATTCCCTTGAACAGCGAGTTTTCCTGACGCGCCGCTTGTAAGGAAAACGCGGATTGGTCCATGGGTGTCGGCGAGGGGCGTGGCGGTAAAGGTAAATCCATCAACCGCGCGCGTCCCTTGCCGCGTTTCGGACGACGACGAAACACAGGCGTAGGTGTGGGTGGTCGTCGTGCTACGTTGTCGCTCCCATAATCGTCGGCCATGCCACGTCGCGCGCTCGATTCCTCGTCTCCAGCGCTGTGTGCGTCGTGGCTCGACGAGCGGAATGACGATGTCCACGTCGAGACATTGCCATGGTTAGGCCACCACGAGCGTTGCGACAGCCCAGTCTTGACACGACGCCATTGTGCCGTCACCGACGTGTTCCAGCGGACTCCATGCCTCGGCAGGGCTGCCTCTCTCCACAGAGACGGCCCCGCCAGCGCCATCGCGCCCGAAGCTATGGACGTGGCTAAGGTCTTTTTTCGACGTGTCAAGGCCCAGTCCAGTCTGCCAGTTTGTGCCGTTCCGCGATTTGGGACGATTTTGCATTTTGGAGAATTCGGGTTTCGGGCGCTGTTGGCCAGCGTCGTTTCACCCGCACCTTCGCGCACATTCTGTCGCGCACGGCGCTCGCGCGGCGATTACATCATGTACGTCTCCACTCCCTGGTCCCCCGGCGCGATGGTCACCTTTCGCGTGCTCCCTTGAACGCCGGTGATGCGAATCGAAATCCTGAATTTCACGGACGTGTTGTGGGCTCTCGGGATGGATCAATCGTCCCGAGTTTTCCCACCCGCGGTACCGCGCACCTCTCCCGACCGCTACCCCCCGTCGCGTGCCGTTCCGCTGACCGTGCTCTCCCCGTAAACCCCCCATCTCGTTTCGTCTCTCCAGGTCGCCCAACGGGGACGTGCCGTCTGCGCTGGAGACGTCGATGGATTTCTCGGCTGGCGATGACCCGAGCCTGGCGAACGGCCACCGTGTTTTCTACGAACGCGAAGTTCCGTTCGAGTTGCGCACCGCGGATGGCACCGAGGAACCGCAGGAGGTGGGCGCGCTGGAGGCGATTAAGGTTCGCATTCTCGCCGTTGGCCCGGAAGGCGCGTATTCAGGTTTGCGGGTGGAGCTCACTTCGGAGAACAACTTGTTTTTCCTCTACGAGCACGAACTCGACGCGAACAAGTTCGCGGCGCTTCAGGAACAACAGCGTTTGATGGTGGAGTTCACCGAGTACCCGGCGGTTATCGTCCGGAACCTGAACCTGTGCATCAAGGAACCGCACGCGTACCTCGCCGTGTTCGTCATGACCGCGGACGGGAAAGGACGCCTGGACTTTGTGCAGAACATGGAGTACAAATTCGTCGAGCTCCTGTCGCTGAACTTCGCGGCGGCGGCCGAAAACGTCGTGCGCGACCAAATCGCGTTCAGGTACAACGCAATCAAGGGCAAGCTGCACGCCATGCAGGGAAGGCTGGCGGATATCAACGCGCTGGTGAAAATCAAAAACCCGAGTCTGCTGCTGCAGATGAAACGAATATAAACATACAGGTTGTGAGACGACAAAGAGAGAAGGTTGGGAATGTTGCACGGGAAGTGAATTAGTAGTCTGCGTCGAGGGTCGGGGCTGTACGACGAGGAAAGAACCAAGAAGAAGGAGGAAGAGAAGGAGGGTTTGAAGAAAAAGGAAGGAAGAAGTTAGCAGCGTACGTCAAGGCTTGAGAAACTTCTTTGCGAGCCAAAAGCGAAAACTCAAACGTGTCTGTCAAAAATTCCGACTACTCTTTCATAATCATCCGTCTCGTGCGACACGCCGCTCATGCCCTCCGCGGTGTCGACGCCCTAGGCGATCGACACCGCGCGCTCCATCGCCGCGTGAGCCCTCGCGGCCGAGCAATACCGCTCTCATCCTCGGCGATTCATTAATCGCTTCGCTGAAAAAGCCTTTTGCAAGGAATGGGAGAACGACTCCTCAGGAGCGGATTACGTTTGGGGAACAGAATTTTTTTCATTACAATGTTGGTACACGGCGGCGCCCGGCCGGGAATCTGCCGGGACGTGGGCGTCTAACCCTATCGCGAATCTGCCGGGACGTGGGCATCTAACCCTATCGCCGTCGAAAAGTGGTCTATAAGCCGTCTTTTGGTCACCGTTCGGTGTCTTTCATGAATCACGCGTCGAATTTTGTCTGTCGCGGCGGTTGTCTTTTTCCGATTCGTCGGAATCGTCTTTTTCGCCGTCGTCGGTTTCGTCGTTTTCGCGCTCGTCGGGAAGCGCGTCGGTTTTGGAAAAACGATAATCCGCGCGGCGTCGTCAAGGAACTACTTCACGCGGAAATCATAGTTCTCAGGGCGTGGCGTCAGGATCATTCCACGCTGCAAAAGTGCGCGATGACGTAAAGTCCAACGCAGGTGGTCACTTCTGGCCACTCGTTGGCGGTCAACACTAACGGCGTGGTGCCACTGCCGTCGAATTCGTACTTCCCGGGGGCGACGGTGTATTTCGTGTTCTGTCCGGCTGTAAAGGAAGGGTACGGCTCAAGACCGCCACAGCCGAGGTGCAACGTCCAGCCAGAAGTACCTTCAGACCATGTAGCGGAGAGAACATCCGGGGGGTCCCAAACGATGGTGAATGTGCCTCTTAGGAATCCACTGCCGGTAACGCGCTGGCCGGCGCCGCACCAAACTTCAAGTTCGATTGTTAAAGGATCCGTAGGAAGAGCGTACGGTCCGTTGGTGCAGCCCCAACGGTTGAACTTCGTGCCCGTTACGGTCCCGCAAGTGTTGGTGATGAAACAGCAATCTGAATCATCCGTGTCTTTCGCGAAACACGTATCTGAACCGCAAGCGCAGTCCGAGCACTTCGCGTCGCAGCAAAACTCACCGTCACCGCAATCGGAGTCAACCGCGCAGCACGCGTCTTTTTGACACGTCCCAGAGCAGCAGTTCTCGTTCTTTTCAGCGTCGCAGTCGTCATCAACGCAGCAGTCGTCATCAGGGATGCACGAGCCTTGGCAGCATTTCTGAATCGTGTTGTCTTCAGAGGGGCAATCACCATCAACACAGCAGTCACCTTCGGGGACGCACATGTCAGCGCAGCACTGCAAGCCGGTGCAGCATGGAATAACACCAACACCACAACCAGTATCATCTTCAATCGTGCAGCAGGCATCTACCGCAGGTTTCGAGGCAGCACAGTGAGCCTGATACGCAGCAATCTCCGCTTTTTTCGCAAGCTTTGGTATCCGGCACGCAGCAATCTTCGATGCCACCGGCGCATTTGCCGTCGCCGCAGCAAACGTTGTTGGTGCCGCAGCACGCGTCATCGTTACCATCGCAATTCACTGGGTCTTCGCAACAGTCGTTGAAGTCAAGAGCGCAGAGACCGTCGTTGGGGCAGCAAAAGGGGTTGACGCCGCAGCATTCTACGTCGTCATCGTTGCAGACCTCTCCAATGTCTGGGGGTACGCAATCGCAGTCGCTAGGCCTGCAGTCCAGAAAGGGACACTCGGTCTCGATGCAACACTTGTATGCGTTGAGGCACTGGATCGGCGAAAGCCCCAAGTCGCCGTCCCCTACGGAGGGACAGGCTTCGGGGTCGCCCACGACGCATGCAAAGAGTTTTTTTCGGCACGTTCTCAAGCAGCACGCGAGATAGTTCTCAGAGATGGTGTCGGAAGTGCCACAGTCGGGCTTGCCTTGGCCACCACCTCTGGCGGAAGTGGTACCGGTGCTGGTGCTGGTGCTGGTGCGGGTGTCGCCGCCGGTGCCGCCGACGCGAGCGGCGCCAGCGCCGTCGGTCGTCGGCGTCGTGCGGGACGTGGCCACGGGTGGAGGTTCTGTGAAGCGGCGGGCGCGAGGATAGGGAGAGGGAGGGTTAGCTTCGGCAAGCGCGCGGAGTACACCGAGCTGTTTTGAATACTCATTCGAACGCGGTTCATACATAAAAGCTTCATCGGAGTTCGATGAACACTCATGTCTCGTTGATGACCCCGCGGTTATGTCGACGTCCTCGACGCCGCTTCCGTGTCTGCTGAAGCACAAGATCTGCCTCGAAGATTGCTTCCCCGAGTGCGAGGCGCCGAAAGACTGCAACGAGTGCGTCCAACCAGACCCATGCAGCGAAGAGTTTCCGTGCTGCGACGGCTTCTTTTGCTGCTTTAGTATCGGACGTGGACGATACTCTTGCGGTACCACGTGCTTCGCGACGATGCCCATGCTGTTTCGAACGTTACCCTCGATCCGGATCGCCCGGGTCGGTGCTGCTTCCTCGACAATGATTGCGGTGGAGTTGTGACGGACCCAGCAATCAGCAGATGGGGCTGGACCAGCGGACCGTACGCTATTGCCAATTACACTGTGGATGACCCACTTGAACTTGACATCAGCTGCGGCGCCGCTGATTGCGATTTTTTGGTGAAGGGATTCCCGAATGGTCAGCTTTATGTCTTTCAGTACGGTACCGACGTCGTAGCCGTTTGGGATGTACCCACCAGCGGTTGGACTTTGCACCTCGGCTGTGGCTCCACAGAGCTTGATGTGTACGCTAACAACAACGGGAACCCCTCCGTCGCCCTGGGCAAGTTCGCTTTCAAACAAGGGCTCGATTCGATTGTCGAATCGACAATCGTCGTGCCCAGCTCGGAAGGCTTTGCCAACTGCCCGAACCTTTGGGTCATGGCGCACTTGTGCGGCGGGTATGACTGACGCCGCCGCGTAGACGGATGACGACGCGAGAGACGAAAGCACCTCGTTAGACTAGACTGTTTGCTCATACAAGAGATTTCGGTCGACGGCCACCGCACAGACACCAAAACGCGTGAGATTGGTGAGAGACACGAGAGTGCGTGACAGACGGGTTACGAACCATCGGTACCGTAGGGTCAAATGCCCAAGTTCCAGTAGCTTCTCGGCTGGAGGTAACCGTGTACAATACTTGCAATAATAAATGCAAAGACACCCACCTTCCTTCGTCGTTCAATCGCCACCTCCACGGCTGCGTCTCAGCCGTTTTGCCAGCAGTACATTTGGTACAGCTGGTGTCTGAGAGTCGAAGACGGAGTCTTCGGGGTCACTATATACTCTAAAACGAAAGTTTGATCCGCGTTTTTTGTTCGCAAACACATTTTCGTCATCGGCGACGATTAAATCGCGCTCCGCCGGCGCGTCATCGCTGGGCCGCCTGGCTTTCGCGCGGCGATGGAGCCCGCGGTGTCGATCGCTCTCGGGCGTCGACACCATGGAGGGCACGAGCGGCGTGTCGGACGAGATGGATGATTATGAAAGAGGAGTCGGAATTTTTGACAGACACGTTTGAGTTTTCGCTTTTGGCTTGCAAAGAAGTTTCTGAAGTAGTCCTCTCTTCTCTTCGGTACCGCTATCATAAGTGGTCAATACGGAAGTGATTAGTAGTCTATATACACGGGAAGTGATCGGGTAGCATTTATCACACATCTACCAATCTTCCGCACTACGCCACCGCCCCCGTGGGCCTTCCCCGTCCGTCCCCCCGTCCCCGCGGCGGCGTGGGCGGCCGCTCTTTGTTTAACCCCATCTGCCACGGCCCGTCCATGTCCTCGTCGATTGAGCCCGCGCTGCCGTACAGCGCCGAGGGCGGCAGCGGGTGGATCAGCTTCGGGTACAAGGTGAGGTCGCGGCCGAGCACCAGAATCGCCCCCGCGTTGTTCGCCGTGCCGCAGTAGTTCGTCGCGCTGAACACGGTGATTAATTGCCCTTGCGCGAAGCGCTCGAAACCGTCCATGACACACTCGTGCGCGCGGATGATCATCTGCAAGTCGTTGTCTTCGCAAAACTTGCGCACGCGATCGGGGCCGAAGGTGACCAGCCCCGGGCCGCGCGCGTTTGGCCGTAAACCCTCAACCTTGTCGCTCTCCGTGGGATCCGACCAAAGCACGTCCATCAAAAGCATCCCCCCGCTTTCCATCGTGAGCGGTCGTTCCAGCTCTTCTATCTGCGAAATGTGCGTCACGCTCCGCCCGATACCGCCGTGCATGCAAGCCACCCGGTCCTCAATCACCGCCGCGAGCGGGAGCCACTGGAACATATCGTTGAACCTCTGCCACGCGGTTATTCCCGCCGTCTCGCCGAGGCGGTCGATGCACTCCGTGCGGAACCCGAACAACGCGTTTATGTCCGCCTCTTCGTGGTTCCCCCGCAAAAGGTGTACGGAATCGGGGTACTCCACCTTCAGCGCGAGAAGCAGGGAGATGGTTTCCAGGGAAAACGCACCGCGATCCACGTAGTCCCCGAGAAACAGGTAATCGATGTACGCTATGTCGCCCACCGTCGAAGGCGAGCCGTACTCGGCGAACAGACGCATTAAGTCGCCGAATTGCCCGTGCAGGTCGCCGAATATTTTCACCGGCGCTCGGATTTTCAAAACCGTGCTTTCCTGCTTGAACTTCGCCTCCGCCGCGGCGCACAGCTCGTCTATTTCAGGCGCGTTCAAAATGAAGCCCCGGTCAATGGGGGGTTCCCACGTACGCGGCAGAAGAAGCAGGTTTATGACTTTCTTGTGAACGGCGTCGCGATCCAAACTCGGGTCGTACGCCGAGTAACCCCCCGGCGCGCGCGCGTTGGGGGTCATCAACCCGGGGTCGCCGCCGCCCATGCGCGCGGGGGTGCCCAGCTCACCAGGCGCGCCGATGCGCTTGCTTTCCGATTCAAACTGGTCGATGGAGAGCTGCCGAACTAAGGACCCTAGCCCGGTGGCGTGTCCGTCCAAACCCGCCGCCACCACCACGGCGCGGTGATGCAACCGCACGTCCGACGACGGCGGCGGCCGCGCGGAGCCGGGTATGCTTTTCCGCCTGCCCGCGCCGCTTCCCGGAGAGGGCGTGACGTATTTCTTCGCGCTGCCTCTCTGCGAGGAGTCGGGGGAGGATTCGATATCGACGTTGGAGCGGTGCGCCAGCGCAACCGCGGCTTGCGCCTCCGCGCTGGAAAGTTTCGACAGCTGGTTGAGGTTGTTGTCCGGCGAACCGTCAGACGAACCCGGGGTTCCAACCGCGAACGACCCGCCTTGCGGCGTCCCAAACGCACCACCCACCGCCGCGCCGCGCGTTTTGACACCCCCACTCCGTACAGACGACGCGTTCGCGTTCACGCCGTCGGACTCGTCCGCCTCCAAACGCGTCGCCGGCAAATCCTTCAACGCTTTGCTCGCTTCCTCCGCGAGCCCCGCGTCCCGCAGCCACCGCTGCCACGCAGGAGCGGCAAGGTCGATCACCTCACCCAGCGCGATCGTCGCCTCCGCGCGGGTCATCCCAGCCTCCGTGGGGGACTCCTCCGACACGAACATATCCCCGAGCAAAATTCCGCCGCGCAAACCTCCGCACACAAACACCAGCGGGCCGACCCCCGCCGTGGTGTGCCGGCACCGCCGGCTGGCGGACGCCGCCGCGTCCTTCGCGCTCCCCGTGGACCGCGTGTCCGTGACGGACCACCCTGCGTTTTGCCCTGCCGACGTGTTCAGCACGGCCAGGGATAGGGCGTCGTCCACCATGCTCCCGCCGCCAAGCGCGCCGCCGCTGACGTGTAACCGGGTGCCCACGAAGGACACCGCGTGTTGATACCGTGCCGTCGGCGCTTCGCCGGGCGCCGCCGCCCACTCCCACCGTCCGTCTCGGTGCCTGGCGAGTCCGAACGCGTCGCTCAGCGGCGTGGAGTCCACTCCCCTGCCCCCGCACAGAAGAAGCAAACCGTCCGCCCGGGGTGCCGCGGCGGCGTACATGCGCGGCGGCGGGACGTCGCCGCTCGGGTTCATCGCGACCCACTCGTACGGCTTGTTCGTGGTGTCCAAACACCACGAGTCGCCAAGCGGCTTGGTGCCGTCGTTCCCGCCGTGCACCACAAGGAACCGCTGCGCGACGAAAGAAATGACGTGCGCGTACCGCTGCCCGGGGCCCGGGCCCCTCACCACCACGCGGTGCCACCGCGGCGTTCCCTGCAAATCCAAAACGTGCAGATCCTCACTCGCCAAACCCGCCGGCCCGATGCCGCCTTGCACGACCACCATGTTCCCCACCGCCGCGGCGGAGTGCGCGGCTCGGGGAGACGGACCCTCGCCGGACGCATCCAGCTTGCTCCACACGCCGCTGCGCACGTCGAAGCTGTGCGCATCAGAGGTGGCGCCCGCGAGGCCTGGAGAGTGTCGAAGAGAGGGGAGGGATGTCAACGACCGGAACAGGAACGCAAGGTGCGCGTAGAGCGGGAAAAAAATATGACGAGTAGCCGGGTTGACGGGGAGGATGACGTACGTATGCCGCTGCTGCTGCCGTTGGGCCCATCTCCTTCCAGCGCCGTGGCCCCTCCGAAGACGATCAAGCGCTCCCCCCCCCCCTCCACGGGGACGCAGGTCAAGGTGTGCCCACACCTGGGTCCGGGATCGTCGTCCCTCGGGTCGATGTGAAACTCAGCACACCGCATCCCGGTATCCCTGGTAGAGGGTGCCATCCCGCCCTCTCCGTCCAAAAAGACGGGAGAGAGGTTTCCCTCGCCTTCCCCACGCGATGCTCAGGTGCGAGCAGCGAGGTGTTAGCCGTGGTCCGCTGCCGTCCCGAGGGAGCGGTCGGATCTGCCGAACGTTCGAACCGCTAGGATGCTTCTAAAAAAAGTTGCCACAAGCAGTGGAGTCGATCGCTGTGACGAGGCAGGAGAAACTCGAAGATTGAAAGCAAACCCTCTCGCTGAACGAAACTGGTTTGATCGGTTTTCTGTTTTTTTATCGTCAATTTTGACCGATGAAAAGCAATTTGGAGAAGACCGTTGATAAAATTTATCCACAGTGCCGTGAGTTTTACGTTTCGTTTCGTTTTCTCCGAGAGAGGGGACCGACGCAAGACCAGACAACCGTCGCGCCTCGGTTGGACACGTGCGTCGCCATGGAGGCGGACAACACCTTGGACCCGCGTATCGCGGAACTTCGGAGAAAGTATGACGAAACGACGCGTCTTCTCTCTGCGCAGTGCGACACCATAGAGGGACTGCAGTCTCAGATTCGGACGCTGCAACGACAGCCGGGGACGGG
>Ga0307488_10003227_pt1 | contig 13660 bp, 9 predicted proteins | sample SB02metaG_FD_202248 | JGI IMG/M metagenome (GOLD analysis project Ga0307488, IMG submission 202248) | Sea-ice brine microbial communities from Beaufort Sea near Barrow, Alaska, United States - SB 0.2 | ecosystem: Environmental > Aquatic > Marine > Coastal | place: USA: Alaska | collected 2017-05-06
TGTATAATTAAAATTTACTTCATACGGATCAAACGGTGCAAACCAGGTATTTCTGAACCTTCCTCTCATAAATTGGGTACTGGGATCGAACACATTTTTATACGATTGCGCTCTTTCTATATAGGTTTTATAATCCTCTTCTTTCCCTAAATCTTTTGCCATTTGAGCAATAGTCCAATCGTCATAAGCATATTCTAAAGTTTTAGAAACCGATTCAGATTCTTTTTCAACCGGAATAAATCCGAAATTCTTATAAGAGTCCAACCCTAACTTATCTCTGGTTGCAGAATGTTTCATTGCTTTAAAAGCTTTTTCTACATTGTACTTCCGAATTCCCTTTAAATAAGCATCTGCAATTACAGCAACCGCATGATACCCAATCATACAACCGGTATAATTTGCCGATAAATCCCAAATTGGCATGATGCCGCCTTCGTCAAATTTTGCTAAAAAAGTATTGATGAAATCGTTGGTTTTTTCTTGTTCTATAATGGTGTATAGCGGATGTGCAGCTCTATAAGTGTCCCAAAGTGAGAATACCGTATAATAGTCAAAATTTTTTGTTTCGTGAATTTTCATATCCATTCCTCGATACCTTCCATCTACATCTTGATATAAATTTGGTGCAATAGAAACGTGATACATCGACGTGTAAAAGTTGGTCTTATTATCTTCATTTGTATCCTTCACAACAATTTTTTCTAATTGCTGTTCCCAAAAATCTTGTGCCGTTTTTTTTACTTCTTCAAAAGTCTTGTTTCCTATTTCAGCTGCTAAATTCTTTTTTGCCCCTTCAATATCTACTGCAGAAATTCCTATTTTTATAACAACAGGTTCATTCTTTGGGTTGCTAAAATGCAGTGCTATTTTTTGCGCTCCTGCCGTTCCTTTTTTTGAAGGAGATTGCAAAACATCTTTAAAAGGATGAGACATTTTAATACTGAAAAACAAACGTTGATCACTTGCCCAAGCTTCAGAAAAACGATACCCAACAATTTCTGTATCTGAAATTTTAGTAATTTTGGCATCTAGAACTTTATCCCTGTGCAGTAAGTCTATAATTAAAAACTGATTCTCTTTCGATGGAAAACGGTATTTATGAACACCACTTCTTTTAGAAACGGTTAATTCTGCATCTATGCTCGTATCCTCTAAATGTACCTTGTAATACCCAGGTTCTGCAACCTCCTTTTCATGAGAAAATTTAGACTTATAACCTTTCTGACCATCAGCTCCATTGTTAAAAACTTGAGCATTTGTAGGCATTAATAAAATATCGCCATAATCAGAAACACCTGTGCCGCTTAAATGGGTGTGCGAAAATCCGTAAATTTCATCATCTGAATAATGATACCCAGAACAACCATCCCAGCCATCTAAACGTGTGTCTGGTGAGAGCTGTATCATACCGAAGGGCATTGTTGCACCAGGGTATGTATGGCCGTGACCGCCAGTTCCTATAAACGTATTTACGTAAGAAATAAGCTTTTTATCTTGTTTTGCTATAGAAATATCAGAATTTGAATCACAAGAAATTATTATCAATAGTATAAGAATAAAAGAACAAAAATGAAGTTTCATCAAAATAGAGTATTAAATTCGTATCAAATATAACAGAAAATGAAAATTCATCGTTATTTATTGATACTTTTTATTCCTTTTTTATTTGGATGTGAAAATCAGATAGAAAAACCAACAGCATCTCATATTATTCCGAAACCTCTTTCTGAAAAAATTGAGCAAGATGTTTTTATTTTAGATGAAAGTGTACATATTGTTTCAACTGATGAATTAAGTGCCGTTTCATCTTATTTTAAATCGTATATACAAGAAACCTATCAGATCAACTTATCTAAGAAAAATAAGACTAAAACTGTACTTTTTAAAATTGATAAAAATACTGAAAGCGAAGAAGGGTATCTGTTAAAAATCACTAAAAATAAAATCCTAATTGCCTCAAAAAACTCAAAAGGTGCTTTTTATGCAGTTCAATCTTTACTTCAATTATTGCCTTTAAAAACAGCTGCAAAATCATTTGCTATTCAGTGCTTAGAGATTAAAGATGCACCGCGTTTTTCTTATAGAGGAATGCATTTAGATGTTGGGCGTCATTTTTTCTCTGTCGCATTTATTAAGAAATACATCAATTTAATGGCAATGCTAAAAATGAATACGTTTCATTGGCATTTAACAGAAGACCAAGGTTGGCGTATTGAGATTAAAAAATACCCTAAATTACAAGAAATTGCAGCGTATCGAAATGAAACTTTAATGGGACATTATAATGATCAACCTCACCAATTTGATGGTAAAAAATATGGAGGATTTTACACACAAGAAGAAATAAAGGACATTGTAAAATATGCATCCCAAAGACAAATAACCATCATTCCTGAAATAGAAATGCCGGGACATTCACAAGCAGCCATTGCTGCATATCCAGAATTAGGTTGTACTGGTAAGCAAATTGAAGTTGCTACAAAATGGGGCGTTTTCGAGGATATTTATTGTCCGAAAGAAACAACTTTTAAATTCTTAGAAGATGTAATTGATGAAGTTGTGGCATTGTTTCCTGGTAAATACATTCATATTGGTGGCGATGAAGCTCCTAAAAGTAAATGGAAAACATGTGCGCATTGTCAGAGCCTTATCAATACAAAAGGTTTGAAAGATGAACATGGACTGCAAAGTTATTTCATTACAAGAATGGAAAAATACATCAATTCTAAAGGAAAACAAATTATTGGTTGGGATGAAATTCTAGAAGGTGGTTTGGCGCCGAACGCCACTGTAATGTCGTGGCGAGGAACCAGCGGCGCGGTTGAAGCTGCAAAACAAAAACACAATGTAATTTTAACTCCTAATTCTCATTGCTATTTTGACCATTATCAATCTGATAGCGAAAGTGAACCTTTGGCAATTGGAGGATTTCTTCCGTTAGAAAAAGTATATCAATTTAACCCGATTCCTGAAGAATTAACTAAAGAGGAAGAAAAAAAGGTATTGGGTGCGCAGGGAAATGTTTGGACGGAGTATATGACCACTCCTGAACAAGTGGAGTATATGGTTTTTCCGAGAGCGATTGCTTTGGCAGAAGTGCTATGGAGTGCTAAAGAAAATAGAAACTACAAAGATTTTGTGAGTAGATTGGTGCAGTTTAATAAAAGATTAGATGTAATGAATGTAAATTATGCCAAGCATTTATATGAAATTAAAGGCGCGTTATTAAATAAAAACGGACAATTAACATATCAATTAGAAACCACCACAAATAACAAAATTGTATATTCTTTAGATGGAGAAAAACCTTCCTATGACAGTGCTACCGAATATAACAATCCAATAAAAATAGCTTCTTCTACCACCATTAAGGCAGCTGTCTTTAATTTAACTAAACAACAATTAGGTGCTGTTTTTAAACAAGAAATAAACCTACATAAGGCCGTTGGAAAGAAGGTTTCTTTAAATATACAACCAAACAAAGCCTATAATACGGGTGGAAAACAAGCGTTAATTAATGGAATTTCTGGAAATAATAAACGTTATGGAGATACCGAATGGTTGGGTTTTTCTGGGGATGATATAGAAATTACAATTGAATTTGATACACCCACAGAAATCAATTCAATTGCTACCCGATTTTATAACGGAAATGGACAATGGATTTATGCACCAAAAATGTTTAATTTAGAAATGAAGTTAGAGAACGGAAAAAGCATCTCATCAAAAAATAGCATTCAAAATACAGATTCATTATTGGTGTATTTTGATGTAAACATGGCTAAATTTTACCCGAAAAATGAAAAAACAAAAACGACTCAATTAAAAATTACGATTCCTAATTACGGAATTATTGAAGAAGGAAAACAAGGTGCAGGGCACAAAGCATGGACTTTTATTGATGAGATAATTATTGAATAAATAAAAAGCATCAATTCTATTGAATTTTTGAAGAATGAAAAAAAATGTACCGAGAGTAAAATCATCTATACAATTTTTCAAAAAACTCAAAATCACTCGATGTGCCAAACCAAATAAAAAAATGCCATAAATTCGAAATACATGAAACTAGAAATTTGCGCAAACTCTTACCAATCTGCATTAAACGCTCAAAGTGCAGGTGCAGATAGAATTGAAATCTGCTCTGAACTTTCTGTTGGCGGAGTGACACCTTCTTACGGAGTATTGAAAAAAGTTTCTAAAGAAATTAACATTCCTATACATGTTTTAATAAGGCCTAGAAGTGGTGATTTTTGTTATTCTGATATTGAGTTTGATGCTATGAAAGAAGACATTCAAATATGTGTAAAACTTGGTTTTAATGGCATTGTTTCTGGCGTTTTAAATCCTGATAATAGTATTGACATCAATAGAACAAAAGAATTAATTAAAATTTCCAAACCATTGTCTTTCACGTTTCACCGAGCTTTCGATTGCGCAATGCATCCTAAAAAGGCTTTAGAAGAATTAATGGATTTAAAAGTCGATCGAATTCTAACTTCTGGCCAAAAAGAAAAAGCAATAGACGGAATAGCGCTTTTAAAAGAACTAAAAGTAATCGCACAAAATAAACTAATTATTCTTCCAGCAAGTGGCATAAATGCAACCAATGCGCTGCTATTTAAAAAGTCCGGTTTTAAAGAAATTCATACTTCTGCTTCCACTATAAAAACAAATTCAAAAGTGGTTTTTGATAAAACTCCACAAACAGTTTCAGATCCTAAAACAATTCAAGAAATTTTAAAAGTGATTAAAAATGCGTAAAACTATTTTCGGAATAGCGATGTTATTGCTTTTTCTTGGTTGTAATTCTTTAGAGAAAGAGTTACCCATTCAAATACAACTAAATTCAAATTGGCAATTTAAAGGTATTGATACTTTAGATTGGAAATCGGCCACAGTGCCCGGAAATATTTATACAGATTTAATAGCTCATCAAATCATTGAAAATCCGTTTATAAAAAATAATGAAGAAAAAGTGCAATGGATTTCTAACAAAAACTGGGAATACAAAACCACTTTCTTACTTTCTGACGCCATTTTAAAAAAGGAAAATATAGCACTTAATTTTGAAGGATTAGACACCTATGCCAAAATTTATATCAACGGGAATTATCAACTAGATACAGACAATGCATTTCAAAAGTATTCAATTCCATTAAAGGGAATTCCTTTAAATAAGTCCAATGAATTGAGAATAGTGTTTCAGCATTCGAAAAGTTTTGAAAACTCAGCGAAACAAAATTCAAAATATAAATTACCTGAAGGAAATAGAGTGTATACCAGAAAGGCCCAATTTCAGTATGGTTGGGATTGGGGACCGAAACTAAATACTTCAGGAATTTGGAAAAATATTTCTATAAATGCTTGGGATGGTATGAGATTTGAAAACATCTTTATCAAACAGGAAGAAATTAGCACAACCAAAGCAAGATTGTCTGTAGAAATTATCATTGAAAGTACTTCTAATAAAAATGCAAGCCTTTTCACAAAAATTAATAGAGAGGTTATTGCGACAAACATTGCTCTAAAAAAAGGGAAACATACTTATAAAGTTCCTGTTGAAATTACAAATCCTAAATTATGGTGGACACACAACTTAGGGAAACCCTATTTGTATACTTTTAATTTTCAATTGATTGCTGATGGTAAAATAAAAGATGAAAAATCTGTGAAGAAAGGAATTAGAACAATCAAACTTATTACAAAAAAAGACAGTATCGGAGCATCTTTCTATTTTGAATTGAATGGAAAACCGGTCTATGTGAAAGGTGCCAATTATGTTCCTCAAAATAGTTTTCAAAATAAAGTGACCAGCGTTCATTATGAAAAACTATTGTCTGATGTTGTAAATTCTAACATGAACATGCTGCGTATTTGGGGCGGCGGAATTTATGAAAATGATATTTTTTATGATTTGTGTGATGCCAAAGGGATTTTAGTTTGGCAGGACTTTATGTTTGCTTGCGCCATGTATCCCGGAGATATTGAATTCTTAGCAAATATTAAACAAGAAGCAAAGCAACAAGTAAAAAGGTTAAGAAACCATGCTTCAATAGCCTTGTGGTGCGGTAATAATGAAAGTTCTGAAGGTTGGAAACGCTGGGGATGGCAAAACAACAGAACTGAAAAAGAGAAAAAAGAAATTTGGACTGATTATTTAACTGTTTTTGACAGCATTCTACCGAATGTTGTGGCACAATTTAGTACTACTGATTATTGGGAAACTTCACCAAAATACGGACGAGGAAATCCGAAATATAAAACAGAAGGCGATGCCCATGATTGGTGGGTTTGGCACGATGGATATCCTTTTGAACATTTTGAAGATAATGTACCTAGGTTTATGAGTGAATTTGGATTTCAATCTTTTCCCAGTTATGAAACACTGAAGTATATCAATCAAAATGATGCGATCAATCTAAAAACAGCCGCAATAAAATCACATCAAAAACATGTAAAAGGATTTCAATTAATAGCGGAATACATGGCACGGGATTACATAACTCCTGCGAATGATGAAGACTACGTATATGTAAGTCAGTTACTACAAGCAAAAGGAATTGTCATGGGAATTGAAGCACACAGAAGAGCAAAACCCTATAATATGGGCACTTTATATTGGCAATTAAATGATTGTTGGCCTGCAATCTCTTGGTCTAGCATTGATTATTTAGGTAATTGGAAAGCATTGCAGTACAAAGCTAAAAATGCTTTTGAGAACATTTTAATTTCATCGTTTATTGAAAACAATCGTATTAAAACGTTTGTAATAAATGATACATTTGATATTGTATATGGAAATTTAAAACTAAAAATAATTGACTTTTATGGAAAAGAAATATGGTCTGATGCTAAAGAAATTGAAGTATTAGGAAATAGTAGCAAACAGTTTTATAACACCTCTTTAGATAAAATTGATAAAAACAGCAGCCTTTTGGTTGCTGAATTTAATGGTGAAAAATCGTATTTATACTTCTCAAAACCAAAGGATTTAAAGTTGCCAAAAGGAGTCATTCAAAAAAATATTAGTAAAAAAGAAAACGGGTTTTCAATCACTTTAAAAAGCACCGTTTTACAGAAAGATCTCTTTTTATTTACAAATGTAAAAGGTCATTTTTCAGATAACTTTTTTGACTTAATGCCTAATGAAACAATCCGTATCGATTTTAACACTAAAGCAAACTTTTTAGACAATTTGCAAATAAAAACCTTGAATGCGATTGATTAGCTAAATGTAATTTTGAAACTTTTTACCGAAACATCGAACATAACTCTGATTTTGAGATTTCTCCTTTCATAGAAATGACATAAAACTTTTCTTATTTTTTACTTCGAGAAAAAAACTGGGATTGTAAAAAACCCAATCCATAGCCTAAAACCTGTGTCAAAGAAGTTGCAATACTAAACATAGCAACTTGTAGATTTTTATTCTGAAATAAGGCATCAAAGAAAATTAGTATAAAGTAAAATTCGTAAAAATAGAGTAATTGCTGGTAACCAAAAATTGCTGAAATAATACTGACATCAAGTCCGATAATAAACAAACTAGGAAACCAATAGGTCAGTTTAGCTGTCTCTGGGTGTTTTTTGCTTAAGATTGGCCTAGCAGTTCCGAAACCAAAGGTTTGATTGAAAAATTGCTTTAGAGAGCTTCTCCGTTTGTGATACACAAATGCCTTTTCTAAGAGCTGTGTTTCAAATCCGTTTTGCCAAAGACGAAAGGTTAAATCGATATCTTCTCCGTTTTTCATTTTTGAGAAACCCTGTGTTTTCTCAAAAGCAGCTTTCGAAAGTCCGAGATTAAAACTTCTAGGTTGAAATTTACCAACAGCTTGTTTTTTACCTCGAATTCCGCCAGTGGTTAAAACCGAAGTCATCGAATAATTGATTGCTTTTTGCAACGGAGTAAAACTAGCATGTGCTGCATCTGGACCACCAAAAGCATCTGTAAAATTGTTTTCTAATCCGTTTTTCACCTCAGATAGATACTGCTTTGGAAGCATAACGTCGGAGTCTAAAATGATAAAATAATTTCCTGTAGCTTTTTGCATTCCAAAATTACGACTTGCTCCTGCTCCTCTGTTCTCCTTAAAAAAGTACTTTAAATCGAGTTGAGTTTTGTATTTATCTAAAAGCAAATCACTTTTATCTGTAGAACCATCTTCAATAATTAAAACTTCAAACTCATCAGAAAAACTTTGTTGTGTAAGACTTTCTAACAATTCGTCAATTTCTTTCGGACGATTGTAAACAGGAATTATAATAGAGAATGACAATTTCAATATTTATGATTTTAAAACAGAAAATAAAATTTCATTTCCATTGATTTCAAAACGAACTTCGTCATATTTTTCTTCTTTAAAAGCTTCCGCTTCTTTGGTAGAAATGTTGTAATCAATTTTAGTAATCGCCTTTTTTACGGCATTGTAGAAATCAGATGCTATTTTATTTTCATCCGATTCTAGTTTTATGAGCTCCTTTCCTTTTATAAAAGTCAACACACTCCCTTTTTTACTTTTCAAATTGGTAGCACTAACCAGAATTGTTTCCATAATTAAAAACCCTCCTAATTCGTTCACTCTCAAATATAGGTCCCCGTAGGCTGATGTCGCAAATTTATGGATATCTCCTTTTTTAATATTCTCTTCAATTTGAATATCGACCTCGGTTCTCTCCATCAAATTAAACTGCTCTGATCCTTTAAAAACTTTGTCAACTTTCTTGAAAAAACCCATGTATAAAAATTAATTTAAGTGTAAAAATAGCATAAAAAAAAACAAAAGTTTAAATTTTCATTTTTCTAAACCTGAGACAGAAAATAAAAATAAAAAAAAATGAAAGTTCTTAAGTAAAACTTCTAATAGAAAATCGCTTTACATAAAACTACTCAAATTTTTCCATAACAGCATCGCTTACCCCCATGTTAGAGAATCCGCCATCATGAAATAAGTTTTGCAACGTCACTTTCTTTGTCAAGTCTGAGAACATAGAAATTGTATAATCTGCACATTCTAGTGCGGTTGCATTTCCTAACGGACTCATTTTTTCTGAATATGCAATAAAACCATCAAATCCTTTAACACCAATACCTGCTGTTGTTGGTGTTGGAGACTGAGAAATGGTGTTTACGCGCACTTTATAATCTCTACCAAAGAAGTAGCCAAAACTGCGTGCAACAGACTCTAAATAGGCTTTATTATCGGCCATATCATTGTAATCTGGAAATACTCTTTGAGCAGCCATATACGTTAGCGCAACAATACTTCCCCATTCGTTCATTGCTTTCTTCTTGTACAAAACGTTCATTGTTTTATGAAAAGATACCGCAGAAACACCCCAACCTTTGGTTGTAAAATCATAGTTTGGATCTGTATATGATTTTCCTTTTCTAACATTTATAGACATGCCTATTGAGTGCAGTACAAAGTCTATTTTACCTCCTAAAATTTCCATTGCTTTTTCTACCAAGTTTTCTAAATCTTCTATTGAAGTTGCATCTGCAGGAATTATTTGAGCGCCTGTTTTTGCTGCTAAAGTATCTAAGTTACCCATTCTAATAGAAGCAGGTGCATTTGTAAGCACAAATTCTGCTCCTTCTTCGTACGCACGTTCAGCAGTTTTCCATGCAATAGAGTGCTCATTTAAAGCACCAAATATGATTCCCTTTTTACCTTTTAATAAGTTGTACAATGTGTTTTTTTTTGGTTGGTGGTTCTTGGCCTTACTTTAATAGCCAAACTCTTTGTTCTCTTATTTGTTGTTTGTTGTTTCTAAAAGAAAACTAACTCAATAACTCTTTCGCATGTGTGTGCGCAGAATCAGAGATATCTTTACCGCTTAACATTTCTGCAATTTCTATGATGCGCTCTTCGCTAGACAATTCCTTTAAATTCGTTGTGGTAACTCCGTTTACTTCCTCTTTGTAAACTTTATAATGATTGCTACCTTTTGCTGCAATTTGAGGTAAATGCGTAATTGCAATTACTTGCATGTTTGCACTCATTTGTTGCATAATCGCTGCAATCTTATTCGAAACTTCTCCAGAAACACCGGTATCAATTTCATCAAAAATAATGGTTGGTAACTGCGTGTTTTCTGACAATACTTTCTTTACAGACAGCATAATTCGAGACAATTCTCCACCAGAAGCTACTTTCTTCAACTCCCCAAAATTACCTCCTTTGTTTGCAGAAAACAAAAACTCTAGTTCGTCTTTACCGTTATTAAAATAAGAGTTTGTAAGTGTTGCTTTTATAGAAAAACGGGCATTTTCCATTCCTAAATCGGTTAACAAGAACTCTAACTCTTTGGTTAATTTAGGTATTGCGGTTGTTCTTGCTTTTGATACTTTTTCTGCAACTGAGTCTAATTTTTCAGAAATTGCTACAATTGCTTCTTTTTTCTTATTCAATTCGCCTTCTGCAGATTCTACTTCTCTCACTTTATCAGATAACTCTTCAAAAACCGCTAATAATTCTTCATTTGAATTTACATAATGTTTCTTTTGAAGATTGTATAATAATTGCAATCTATCATTAATTTTTTCAGCTTCATCCGGATTGAAGTCTACATTTTCACTCGCATCCTCTAACTCTGAAACAATATCATCCATCTCAATTTTTACGGAAATAATTCTGTCTGCTAATTCTTTATAATCCTTTGAAAAGGAAGCTATTTTAGAAATTTTAAATTCTAAGGCACTTAACAAATTTTGAAGTCCGACTTCTTCATGTATTGAAAGTTCTAAGCTTTCAGATAAATTGAGTTTTATAGCTTCTATATTATTTAGCTTGTCTAAACTTTCTTCTAAGATTGCCTGTTCATCAACTTTAATAGTTGCTTCCTCTAGTTCTGTAAACAGGTGTAAGTTGTAGTCATACTGTTGATTTGCCTCTTTCTGTGCTGTCTCTAAGGCCTGTAATTCTCTTTTCAAAGCACTTAATTGGGTAAAACCTCTTTTATAAGAAGCGATTCTATCCGTATTTTTAGCCAATGCGTCTAAAATTGCAAACTGAAACTTACCATCAGATAACTGCATGGTTTGATGCTGGGAGTGCACATCTATCAATTTTGATCTTAATTCATTTAAAACCGATAAGGTAACAGGCGTGTCATTTACAAAGGCTCTTGATTTACCAGAAGGAAGGATTTCTCTTCTAAGAATAGTTTCAGCTTCATAGTCTAAATCTAAGGATGTAAAAAAGTCTTGCAAATTGTAATTAGAAATGGCAACTTTTGCTTCTATAATACATTTAGTAGAAGTATCTTTTAAAGAAGACAAATCTGCTCTGTTACCCAAAACCAAACCCAGAGCACCTAATAAAATAGATTTACCAGCACCCGTTTCTCCTGTGATTATGGACAAACCCGAAGAAAAATCAATACTTAAGTGATTGATTAATGCGTAGTTATTTATGGATAGTTGTGTAAGCAAACTGACTAATTTTTAGAAGTTAAAATTAGTGAAAATTTGTTGAATTTAATCTAATTTTCTCCACTTAGAATTATTGTTCGGAGAAATCTTCCTTAACGTTTGTATCAAACGTTCTTTATTTCTAGTTTGAGCGTTTTCAGAGTACAAACTTACAATTTCGTCTCCTTTTGCGTCAAAAAACAATCTTATCAAGTAATTTTCAACTGTTTTATTATAAATACGTTCTAGCGTAATTACACTGTCTTCAATATTCTGCTGTGCATTCGTTTTTGAATTTACAATATTGTCGAGTCCTGTTCTATGATACTTATAAAGCAAATCTCTGTAAGCCGCAAGTTTGGGTGACAATAGATTATCTATCAGTAAGTATCTGTTTCGTTCCCCTACTATATTTTGCCATGAAGAAAGTCCACTTTGCTGTGCTTGTAACATTACATTTTGTGCCTCTTTTAACTCCACTTCTCCACCATATTTGGAAAAAGTATCTGCATCTACCCCTAAAATTATATTGGCATAAAAAACAATGATAGAGATCAAATTGCTATCGAACGTGTTTTTATTATAAATTAAAGGATCAAATTCATTGTAATTAAAATTGAATTCATTGTCCTTTATATTTAATATGGGCGATGCATAACTAGAATTGTAAACAGGTCTTGTAGACTGTACTTGAAGCGTGGCTGTAAAGTTATTATTATTTCTAGCTGTAATAATAATTGTCATTGCACAATTCACGCGTTCTTCAGGCGCTACCACTCTATTTGTCCATTTAGTTTGATTGACATATTCAGTTAAAGCTTGCTGAAGTGTATTAAAAACCTGCTTGTTTGAACCCGGAACTTGGTCAGAATTTACAGTAACCAAACAGTTTAATTCTTGAGCGTTTAGGCTAAAAAATGAGCATAATAATATGAAAAGTGATGTTAGTTTATGCCTCTTAATTCTATTCATCTTGTTTCTTAATTCTATTTACAATCTCATTGATAATATCTTTTGCTACTGCTGCTTTAGACTTTAATTCAAATGATTTTTCATTCAACTCTTTATCAATAATAGTAATTTTATTTGTGTCTGTTGCAAAACCAGCACCTTTATCTTGTAACGAATTTAAAATAATAGCATCTAAATTCTTACGTTTTAACTTGCCTTTTGCATTTTCTAATTCGTTATTGGTCTCTAGTGCAAAACCTACCAAAAACTGCTTTTTCTTTATGGCTCCTAAAGAGGCTAAAATATCTTTTGTTGGGGTTAACAATATTTCTAACGAAGCATCTGTCTTTTTTATTTTCTGAGAAGCACTCTTTTTTGGTTTATAATCTGCTACCGCTGCAGAAAGTATGGCAATGTCTACATCCTTAAAATAAGTATGTGCAGCATGGTACATTTCTTCAGCAGAAACGACATCTACTCTATGCACTAAAGAATGTTTTATTTGTTGACTGCTTGGTCCAGAAATTAAAAAGACTTCTGCACCTAAATTTGCGGCAGCATTTGCAATGGCAAACCCCATTTTTCCTGAAGAATGATTTCCAATAAAACGCACAGGATCTATTGCTTCATAAGTAGGTCCTGCCGTTACTAAAACTTTTTTACCTTTTAAAGGTAGTTTACACAGGATGTCATTTTCTATAAAAGAAACAATGTCTTCTGGCTCTGCCATTCTTCCTTCACCCACCAAGCCGCTTGCGAGCTCACCTGAGGTAGCAGGAATTATAATATTATTAAAATTATGTAGTTTCTTTAAACTTTCTATGGAAGAAGGATGCTTGTACATATCCAAATCCATTGCCGGTGCAAAATAAATTGGACATTTAGCTGACAAATAAGTGGCAAGTAATAGATTATCGCAAGTGCCATTTGCCATTTTAGACAAGGTATTTGCTGTAGCGGGGGCAATTAAGATATAATCTGCCCAAAGCCCTAAATCTACATGGTTGTTCCAGAGCTCATTTTCATCTTCTTTAGAGTAAAAAGTAGAATGAACCGGATTTTTAGAAAGTGTAGAAAGTGTGAGAGGTGTAATAAAATCTTTAGACGCAGGAGTCATGATAACTTTGACTTCTGCGCCTAATTTTATGAATAAACGAACTAAACTAGCCGTTTTATAAGCTGCAATTCCAGCAGTTATTCCTAAAAGAATTTTCTTTTCTTTTAAGACAGACATTACTCTGTTTCTGGAGTTCTGTGATATACTTTACCATTTAACCACTCTTCAACAGCCAT
>Ga0307488_10003228_pt1 | contig 13658 bp, 12 predicted proteins | sample SB02metaG_FD_202248 | JGI IMG/M metagenome (GOLD analysis project Ga0307488, IMG submission 202248) | Sea-ice brine microbial communities from Beaufort Sea near Barrow, Alaska, United States - SB 0.2 | ecosystem: Environmental > Aquatic > Marine > Coastal | place: USA: Alaska | collected...
TCATTAATGTATGGTCCGGTTGCTAGTTCTAATACATCGTTAATTCTAACTGCACCTGTTCCAGGAGCAGATAGTTCTAAATCTTGGTTACTAGTAGTACTTGAAATAGTAGAACCTTCTATTCTTACATCTGCAATTTCTATTCTATCTTGATAAAAGTTAGCAACTAAGTTTCCTTCAACGTTTACTGCTACGTTACTTGGTACAGATCCGGTTTTGGTTATTGTACCTGAATCTGCAACATAGTTAGCAATGTTTCCGCCAGTTGTGTTTACATTAACTTTAAATGCTCTTGCTGATACAATATCAAGAATTTGTATACCTGTTCCGTTTAGGTTTTCAAGTGCGTCACCGCCTGATGATACTCCACTAATAGATACAGTATCTGCTGTTGTAAATCCGTGTTGTCCAGTAGTACTAATTACTGTTGTGTTTCCTGATGAGTCGATATTAACAATAGTTCCTAAAGTATGAATTTCATCAGTAACAGTTACGTTAGAATCACCTTCGCCAATTGTGTTATAAAATTCGTTAGCAAAAACAAACTCAATATAGTCTTTAACAGCTTTTGCGTTTGGAACAACATCATCATCTATAACAACAATACCGTTAGCGTCTGGTGTAACAACACTGTTTGTATAGTTCCATACTTTTTCTTCGTAATCAGTTGTTCCAGTTACAGTAATAACACCTGCGCCTGTATTAACATACAAGTTACCTTGTGCTACAATACCAGGAGTGCTTATTGGCAATCTAGTACCATCTGCTAAACTAGATTCAAAGGCACCTACTTGTGTTGCGCCGCCGACTGACCAAGAAATTTGTTCATCGAATACCCATTTAGCATCTTGTAACGTGCCGCGGTCAACTTCAATACCTGAAATATAACCCACTGAGGCAGGAATACCATTACCTGTTGTACCTTTACTTAATGTAATAATATTATCTGCAATAGTTGTAACTGTTGAATCTACTGTAGTAGTTGTGCCCTGTACTTCTAAATTACCGGTAATTACAGTATTTCCAGTTGTTGGACCAGTATCCAAAGTAATAGTACCTCCGCTTTGTACAGAGACTTTATAATTACTATTATATACTTTAATGACTTTTGACATTCGTGTTTCCTATATAAAAAGTATGGGGAAACTTAATCCCCCATAACTAATCTTAGTCGCCGTCAACTTCAAAGTCGTCTGCGTCAGTGAAGTCATCAGCTGTACCAGCTTCTTCCATTTCAACTGCGCCATCGTCTGTAGCAGCACTAAAGTTCCAAGCAATTTTATCACCTGAATCAAGTGTTACCATACGTCCTGAAATTTTAGTAACTTGCTTTAGCGCACCAGCATCGTCTTTAACTGTAATAGTCATTTCGCCTGCTGTTACTGCTGCCGGTGTTGAGCCATCAGCTGCTGATTTGTCTACTAGGAAACAATCTTTAATTACTGTGCCGTCTGTGCAACGGAATTTCTTACTTCCAAGTTGCTTAATGATCCAGCCGTTTACTGATCCTGTTCCGTTGTGAAACTGTACTTTAATTTCGCTGCCTCCTGATGTAGGCTCTCCGAAAAATCTTTTATTAATTGGTCTTCCCATTTTTTTTCTCCTATAAAAAGTAGTCCTATCCGGGTTCTATCCGGTACGCTGTGGGTACAGCATAAGTCCGCCTTGCGGCACACTATTTGACATATGTATTTATCAAAACAAAAAAAAGGCCCGCACTAGGCGAGCCCTTTAATAATCTATTAACTACTTTTTAAAATTTATATTTTAATGTAGCTTTAATACTATCATCACGATCAGTTGTTACACCTGTCCATACACTTGTATTTGTAACGCCTGTATGATAATAGAATCCTGTTTCTACAGGTCCTACTGTGTGTACTACACCAAGGTATGTACCGTCAGTTCCAAGATCATCATTTAATACTCTGTGTGCAGTAAACATTGTTTCTCTAGAATAGTTATACATAGCGCCAAAGTCAATACGATCATCTTTTGCTAATCCTGTATTTTTGTCGTCCCATACTTCAACACCAAATCCAATCGGAATGCCATATCTACGCAATACTTGTGATCCTAACGCAACGCCTTGTTGATTTAAATCATTGTCAGTAATATTGCCTTTATCACCGATTTGCATATATGATAGTTCTGCAAAGCCTGCCAAACTAACTGTGCCACCTAGATATACTGTGCTTGCTTCTGCATCATAACCTATACTGAACCCAATTGGTAGATCTCTGCTTAGTCTATGCTCATCAAAATCAAACTCGTTGTTGTTTTCCCATCCACCAAATGTAATTACAATTTTTTCATTGTGATCAATTCTACTATTAGCTTCTGTAATAATAAGTGGTAAACCAATTTTAGCTGTTTTAGCAAATCCCAGTCTCTGTGCATCTGTTTCACCTACATAAAGTCTAGTATTTCCTAAACCAACGCCAATTTGTTTTTCAACTAGTGTATTGTTTAGTGTTGTATCTAATGAATATTGAGAATCAAATCTTGTACTTGCTCCCGCCCATTCAATAGGGCCGTCTATTTCAGATTGAATTCCTACAAACACTTCTGCTCGTGTATCAAAATCTGAATCATAAGTATCTGGATCGTAGAATACTTCAACATTACCGTTAATAAACATTCCTGTTGGTAACGATGGTGTTGACTTTTCTAAGTCAACGACTCTTTCTTCAAGAGTTTTTGTGTCTGCAAGTGCTTGAAATGACATCAAAGCGAAGATAGCAGACATAATAACTATAGTCCGTTTCATTTTTATTTTCCTTTCGGGAATAGTTGGGTGTTATTTGTACCAGTATTTAGTAATTGTATTGTTATTAGCCAAAAAAAAAGGCCCCCTAAGGAGCCTTTTTCCGTTTTAGTAAAACTTAACTTAACTAAACGTTACGTTACCACTTGTGATAGCAACTTTACCTAAGTAATCAGCTGCGTTACCAAGCGATGAAGCAGTGTTAGTTAACTCAACATATCCGTAACGTGTCATAAATGATACGACTGGTTCGAATGTTGCTGGGTCAAGTACTGTTCCTGAACTCATTAGCGGGATATATGGGCAATAGAACGCTGCTGCGTCTGATTCGCTTGATCCTTTGTATCCAATAAGTACATCTGAGTTATCAGCTGCATATGTGTTAACATATACTTTCATTGCATTGTTCAAAGTACCAACCATCTTAGTGTTAGTTGGAGCTTCAAATGTACCTTCAGTTGTTCTTGCGAACGCTGAAGTTGTAGCAGACTGTAGGATAGTTAGTGCAAATGGTGATACCACTGCCCAGTTACCTGCGCCTCTACGTGTACGCTGTGCAATCAAGTTACTTACGCGGTTGATTTGAACTGCAAGTGCTGCGTGTTCATCACCTACGAAAGTAGCTGTTCCACTTACGCCTGCTTGGTTATAAGTTTCTGCCGCTGCACCAGCTAAGGTGTTCAACGAAGCAAGAACTTCTTGATCGATTTCTGCAGTAATTTCTTGAGCTAATGCTGCCATAATTTCTGCTTCAACGTCAATACCGTGTTGCGATTGTGCGTCTTGTGCCGCTTCAAAAGTCCAGCGAGCTGATAGCTTTCTGGTTTTTGCTTCGACAGTTTGCTTCAAGATTTGGATGGACATTCTGTTTCCAGCTGTTCCTTCCATTGCTGCTGTAGCATTTGCTTTAGCAGTAGTAGTGTTACCACTATATGCTTCTGCAATCTTGAATGGTGAAAGTGCTTCTTCTCCAGCTACTGCTCCGCTTGCGCCTGAACCAGCTGTGTCCGAATAACGAACTCTCAATGTGTGGATTTGACCCACAGGACCAGTCATAGGCTGTACGCCTACTAATTCATTCGCAATGACTGTTGGCATTACACGTCTGATCACTGGAAGGATCACACGATTTAGTGTTGCGACGTTGCCGGCTGAAGTAGCACCAGCGGTTGCACTTTCACTTAAATACCTGCGGGTATTTTCTAGTGTAGTTTCCATTACCGCTTTTTTGTTTCCGTGTAGGCCTTCAACAAGTGCTGTTTTAGTATCCTGCCAGCGGCTTTCTAATAGTTCTGACATTTTGGTTTCTCCTATTTTATTTTAAACCTGCTAGACGGCGTAGATCTATTACTTCTCCGCCATTATGCGTTTTGATTGCTGTGACACTTGCGTCACGGTTGCCTGTTACTTCTTTGCCTTCTGATAAAATTGCCTTTTGCTTGGCTGGACCTTTACTGCCAATTACTGACGGTATATATTTGTCAAACGCTGTTCTTAATTTAGGAGTTTGAACTGATTCCAGTAAGTCTGTCATAATTTCTTTTTGCGCCTTGTTTAAAGGTGCAAGTAAGTCATTAATTGTATCTTTTCTTCGAGCTGCTTCAATTAAAACTGTCTTTTCAGCATCTTTCGATTCTGCTAGTTTCGTTGCTTTAGTTGCTACAACTTTTGCTTCTGCAAGTTGCTTTTGTTTAAGATCAACAACTTTCATAAGTTTTGCTACTTCTGATTTCTCATTTAAGTAACTGTTTGCATATTCGTTGCTAAATGCTTCGAACAATCTACGACCAAAGTCGTTACGACGAGCTGCTTCGATATCTTCTTTCAGTGCGCCAATCTCTTTATTAAGATTTTTGTTAACTGTTTCAGATACTAATGCTGCACCTCGTTTGACGAAGCTCTTTTGAACTTCTGCAAATTTTGATTTTGCTTCCCTAACAAGTTTGACTTTTGTCTCAGCTAAGTCTTTCTTGTCTTCATAGAATTCCGCAATTTCTTTAGATAGTGACTCTACAACAAATTCTTCAAGTTTAGCAAATTTATTTGCCATTAACTTTTGGTCTTCGTGTAATTCAGAAACTTCTTTACCTAACTGTTGCGTTACAAACTTCTGCATTAGTGTTGCGTTTTCACGCATAGCTACTGCATACTTTGCTTTTGCTTCAGATAGTTGTTTGCGGTCTTCTGCAAACTCTGAAATTTCTTCTTTTAAACGCTCAGATAACATTGAATCAATTGCTTCAACCATAGTTGCCTTGTCGTGTTCGTATTTTGTAGCGAACTCTTCACGCAACTCAGCAGTTACCTGCTGTTTGTTTTCTTTGATTTTACTATCCCAAGCTTCTTCAATAGAGACACGCACTTCTTCAGAAACTACATCGTTTTCAAAAAGTGTTTTTAGTGCATCCAACATATTATTCTCCTTTTATTGGAGTCTGCTGATTATATTAATCAGAGATTCTTTTAGATATTTTTGTGCCTTTGGATCTTGCTTTGTTGCCTGTGCCATTTCGTATGCCTTATACCCACCACGAGTATTCATTAAATGCTCGTAGATGGGCGTTGGATACGCCCCTGGAGCACTGGGTTGAGCAACGACATCAACAGTGATGATTTCAAAATCCGAAACCTCACCGCTGCCGTCCTCTTTTACGTTACCACTTCCACGTGATGAAACTCCTAGTTTAACGCCACTTTGTATCATAGTGCTAACTAAGTTTCCCATCGGAGTAGGTAGAATTTTCATTTTACCGTAACCATTTGATTCGTCCATATACATATGAGTGATCATATGCGATACACGATCTAAGTTAATATTAAGCCCTTCAGGATGATCAACTTCTCCAAGCACACTATATCCGCCAGTGATTTGATCATTGAGAGTTTTGACAGCCCTACCAATTTCATTTACAGGATATACACGTTGGTTTGCATTACGCACTCCGCCTTGTATACAAATACCTTTTAAATAAAGATCTTTGCCGCCTGAAGCGTTATCGGTAGACTCAACAACCAAGCCAGCTTGGTCAAATGTCAAATGTTCTCTTAAAAGATTTTGCATCCGTTAAACCTTAATTATTGACCAATGATACTTTTGGTACCATTAGTTCCTGTTTCGCCACCGCTTTGTTTCTTTTCAGCGCCGTGACCTTTTGGCTGAGCTTTTAATGATTTGCTCGCCTTACCACCTGGTACATTTACATTACCAGTTGACATATCTTTTGGGTTTTGATCGCTTAGTGCTGAACCTTTTAAGTTTCCTTTATTAGCTTCAACGCCTGCTTCTGCACCAGCTTGATTTAAATTACCTGCTGATCCACCCATATCGTTTTTACCTGCTACTGCTGACTTACCGTTTACACCGTTGTCACCCATTGTAGCTGTAACTTTTTCTACGTATTCACGCATTGTTTCTGATTCAGACTTTTCGCCTTCTTCAACTTCTTCGTCTGCTGCTTCATCAACTTCTTCGTCTGTTGTTTCAAATGCATATGCTTCGTCGGCTTCGTCGTCTACTTCTGCATCATCTGCATCCATATCCATATCCATATCGCCGCCTTCTGCATCGTCAGCTTCTTCGCCGTCGTCGCCTGACATCATTTTTTCGAATTCTGCTTTTAGTTCGTCTAGAGCATCTTCAAGGTCTTCAACGCGATCTTCAACTTCGCCTTCGCCACCTTCGCTGTCCATTTCGTCGCCCATATCAGCTGCCATATCGTCTCCCATATCGCCACCCATATCTGCCATTGGATCTACTTCGTCGTCTGCTTCTACTTCAAACTCATCTAGATCAAAGTTTTCATCTAGGTCTTCATCTTCATCTTCGTCATCATCAGATGCTTCGTCTAGATCTTCATCGTCTGACTCATCTACTTCTTCATCAGATGCTTCATCTACTTCTTCATCAGATGCTTCATCTACTTCCTCATCTTCAAGAAGTGATTCATAAATATCTCTTGATTTTTCTACCACAATCTCGTGGAATAATTCTTCTGCTCCAGCTTTGTCTTCGTTAACAAGACGCTCAAGCATTTCTTCAAATTTGTTTAGATCTGCCATTTTTATTCTCCTAATAAATGTTTACCTATGGTAAGGCTGTCAGTTGTATTTACACGATAGGAAGAATATGTGCATATAATAGGCGATTTTGACGCCATTTGGTTTAGATGCTATGAAATGTCGAAGATCTTTAAGAAGTCTTCAACGTAAATGGTCTTTAAGTTACTAAATTTATTTAGTTCAGCAGGACTAAAGTTATCTGATAGTATTACTCTATAAAACTGAATATGTGGATTTTCACGTATAATTGTACTAGTTTGCTTTAGCCAATTACCATAATATGTTGCACCGTCTGTTGATTTTTTATAGTTAGGAGTATCTGAATATATGTTATTAACACGCTTTGCACCATTACCTGTTCCGGTATAATCAAATCCTAATATAAATATTTTTTGAGGAGTATGAGTAGTAGCTAAGTGTAATGCTGTTGGTCCACTGCTCCAACCTTTTGATGGTTTAAAATAATTTAAACCTGGAATGTCTTTATATGCTTTATTAGTGTTTGTCCATACATTTTTATGTGTTAATTGATACTTTTTACGAGTAATTTCAAGTACCATTTTAACATCAACTGCTACCAAATAGTCTGGATCAAACTCTCTATATAGTGCGTTACAAGCATATATTTTACCATATTCTTTTAACTTTTCAACATTAATACCTTTGCGAGATGTACCATTTCCTAGCACAAATCCGTACTTTTTATCAGTATGTTCGTTAGGTTTTGTTATAGGAGCCGGTGTAATACCAACTTCTTTTTCTCGTCTTCGTTTTGCTAATAGTGCTTTTATTTGTGGTTTTGTGTATAAACTTTTATCAATTTTTGCCATTACACAGATACTTAGCTATCATTGAATTTTAAAATTTAAACGCCGGCTGCTGCGGCTTGGGCTGCGATACCATACATTTGTCTAACAAAGTTAATTTCTTGTTCTTTTTCTCTGTTATGTAATTCAGATGCTTTTCTAGCTCGATTTAACTGTCGTAGTGTTAATCTAGTTTTTCTGGTATCATCAAGATTTACTATGCTATCATCATATGTAGGATCATAGCGATCATCTTCTGTAGGAAGAAGTGTTTCTTTATCGTAGTAAAATAATTCTCTTAGTATCATATTATTATTTATCTTAAATTGTTTGATCTGTTGCTGGTGCTGCGCCGCCGCCTAAGTCACCGCCGGTTGCTGTTTCTGGTGCAGTTGCATCGGCTCCGCCTTCAATAGGGTCTTCGCCTGCAAGTTCATCTTCTGCTCCGCCAAGGTCTGCGCCAATGCCTGAAGAGCTAATACCTACTCCTCTCATTTCTGCACTTGCATCTGCTGATGATACATCTAAATCCTCGTCGTTTTCTTCTTTCCACAAACGTTCATTTTCTGCAATCTCTTCTGCACTCATACCTAAGAAACGTTTCATTGCAAATCTATTTGAAACATAAGGTATAGCACTCATTTGTGTATATGTTGGTACACGAGCGTTATCAAGTTCGGACTGTCTATATGCTGCAAAGTTTTGTGGTGGTTCAAATTCTAAGTCAAACATATTAGTATCAATGTTTACTCCGGTTTCTAATAAGAAACGTTTAAACTCTTGATTTAAGTCTTCAACTATTAATCCTTGTAATCTCTCACAATATGTATTAAATCTTAGCTCTTGAATATAAGCAGTACCTACTCTACCGTCATTGTATGACGAACTTCCGTCATCACCGCCTGTAGGCAAATATGAGCTAGGGATTCGTAAACCGCGTACGAGCTTATTAGTAAAATATCTAAGGTCATCAATTTCTCCTAGGTTAGTTCCGCCTGGTAGTGTTTCAACTTTTGATCCACGCCCTTCAGCAGTTTGGGGGAAGAAGTAGTCTTCGTTAATTGACAGTGGATTATATGAACTGTCTATGACATTCGATCCGCCTCCTGTCGCCGATGGGATACGTCTTTGATGTATTTCCGTTTTAACACGCTCAACAAATTGCATAGCAAGGTGTGATGGCATATTACCCACATCAACGTAGAATACTCTGCGCTCTGGCGCTCGTTGAACTCGATAAATGATGATTGCATCTTCGAGTAATTCTTTTTGTTTGTATACTTTAAAAATAGTTTCAAGTAGACTGTTACCAAATGGATAGTTGTTGTCTAGCCCTTCACTTAGTGAAAGGTGTACTACGTGTTCTGCATCAATTGCAACTTCACCGTCTGCTAAACTAAATCTCGATCCTTGTGTAGATGCTGATTGGCCTACCATTCCTCTTGATCCGCCTGTTGGTTGATACTGTCCACCGTGTGGATTAGTAATGTTACCATTTGTCATATGCGGAGTAGTAGCAACCATATCTTTAAAATTAAAGTTAATATTTTTAATAATATATTGTTCTGGCTTTTTGCCTTCACTTTCATTAACAATGATTCTAGAAACGTTTGAAGGATCTACGTGAAATAATTTTTTAGTTTCTGGGTCTCGAACAAAAAACTGATCGCCGTACTTAAATACATTTCGTAAAACACGAAACATACGTGTTTCAAAGTTTTGTATTTTATTCCATTGCTTTAAGTATTGCCCTAAAATTTGTATTTCTGAATTAGTAGCTGACTTATTAAAATTAAAAGTAAAGTTTGTACTGTTTTGTTCATTCTTTTGTGTACAAAATTCAGCAAGAATATCTAGTGCTGCGTTTACTTCACTATCCATATCCATTGTGTTATAGTGTCCGTAGCGATCAACACGATTAGGTGATCCTACATATACATCAGGCAAGTAACTTGAATAGTTCGACCTTGCTGGTCCGGGCTGGCTACCTCCACGAGGTCCTCCCATTGGTCCATATGTTCCTGAAACGTTGTCACCTGACTCAACTGGTGTAAAATATTTTTTCCAACTCATCTACTATCCTAATCCTTAAACACTTTTAAATAGGTTACCTGCTAATCCACCTAATGATTTTAGTTGTTTTGATGCAACTTTATTGCCCTTCATTAGTTCGCCTGTCATACTTCCCATAGTAGTATTTAACTGTTCTGAGAAATCTTTCATCATATCCTGGCCGCCGCCTGCTTTAAATGACTTTTCAAAATCTGCGCCCATTTTTTCTAAACTAGCTGCTAAACCTCCAAAAGATGCTTGCATCTGTTGCGGACCTTGATCTGATCTAACATTTTTCATTGCTCCGCTTATGCTTGAGCTTACTGAATTTATCATTCCACTAACATTTTTGCCGCTAGTGGCTTTTTGTGCTGCACCACTAAGTTGTTCAAGCATAGCGTAAAAATCATCATTATTAATAATATTGCCTGCTTCTTTACTTGAAAATAGTTCGGGACCTTCTTCGCCTACCATATACAAACTACTTGCATTAACAGGGCCGCCTGCGGCTCTAGGTGGAATATTTGCATTAACAACAGTCATTTCTTGAACAGTCATTGTTCCTGCATCAATTGCTGTTTTTATATTAGTTCCTGTATCAGCGGCAGCTTCTTTAACAATCATTCCCATATTACGAGCTAATGTTGTATCACCGCCGGTATCTTTTACAGATTGGTTTACTATTTTTTGTATTGTATCAACATCACTTGTTTGATCAGTTAAGCCTTTAATTGCTTCTTCAAGAGTAACTCCGTCCTGTTGAGCTTGTTTCTCAATGTTCTCTAGAATTTTTAATTGTAGCTCTTGATTGCCTAAACTAGAAAGAGCTGTAGCTAATGCTTTACCTGCTGGATCATTTCCGCCGGATTCTGATGCCGCAATTGCAGATAACAATTTGTCTTGTTGCGCTTGAGTAATTTTTGAATTCGCTGGATTGTTTGTTGATGGAGGTGCAGTTCCAGCGCCAATGGCATCTTTAATAGGACCAAATACTTCCATTTCGTGCCGCTTCATTTTTTCTAAATTACCTGCTAGGCCTTCTAAGCCTGTTGAGAATTTTCTTATTGCACCATTTTGACCAATTAAATCGTCATTAATAACTGCGCCTAAATCTCTTAATGCCTTTTCGCCATTAATTACAGTTGAAGTTACTGGATCTCTAGCTTTTTGTTCTTCATCTGACAGTGTTCTCAATTTTGCAATTGCTGCTTCTCGAGTTAAACCTTCTTTTTCTTGAAGTGCTTTAACACTGTCTGAATAAGTTCCAGCCGACATCAACATACCAGCGGCTGCATCAGCTGTTGCGTTGCCCATTCCGCCTAGTGTTGCAATTTGTAGGAAGTTAGGATCTTGTATTCTTGCAGCAATAGCCGAATTAAAATTACCAATACTGCTTCGCATACCATCAATACCGCCAGGACCTTTAGCAGTATTAACCATAGCGGTTAAATCGTGGAAGGCTGGACCTAATGCTACAGCTGCTTGTCTACCTTCTTCACTAACTACTGTACCTTTAGTAAAAATGTCTTCTACGGCTGCTAGTGCGCCTGGACCAGCTTTGGCTGCTTCGGCTAGTGCTAGTTTCATTTTTTGTGCAGCTTCTTTATTACCACTTGCTTCAAGCTGACGTATCTTAGCATCTACTTGACCTTTGCGCATACGGTCGTTAGTTTCTTTTTCTAATTCTTTTCGGTTCATCCCCGTAATTTTTGCAATTTTGTCCATCTCGGTACTCATTGCAACCATTGCTTTAGCAGCTGTACCATCGCGCATTTGTTGTTCAGTGTATGCACGTCTGTTTCTTATCATAAACTCTGCAAGGTCTTCGTTTACTTCTTCAAACGTCATACCTAAATTTAATAAAGGAGTAGCTGTTCCTTCATCAAACATCTGTTTACTAGCTGCTACAAATTTTGCTGCCCCACTAGTAACTGTGCCGCCAAACGCCGCAAACCCTTGTGTATTACTAGAAACAATTCCTGCAAATTCATCAAGTGATAGTCTTGACTGAGCTGCACTATTCTTCATTAATAAAATATCATTATTAAAGGCAGCACCACTTCCTGACAATGTTCTAAATGTATCAACACCAGATTCTGCTGCTTTGATTAAGTGCGTTGCTCCTTGCGATACTGCTCCTAACGCTTTACCAACTGCACCAAACTTTCCAGGTAATTTATCCCCTAATGACTTTGATACTTCTTCAAAGACTTTAGCACCATCTGAAATTCTTGCTTGCGAACTAAAGAGAGTATTACCAAATTTGAGCAGAGACATTCCTGTATCTGCGGCAATACCACCGGCAATTCCAAATGCTTTACCTGCAGACCCTGCTTCTTTGTTAAAAGTATCAGACGATGCTTGTGTTTGATTTGCTACGTTTGCTAAATTACCACCAAATGACTGTAATGTAGAATCTTTAGCAAGTTTTTGTAGTTCTGCAATAATAGCACTAGTGTCTAGGTCAGCCAATTTTTAATCTCCGGTTTTTATAGTGTCATAAATAAAGTATATAACTTAAACTATATAACTTATTTATCGGAAGAGGTACTATGGAAAATAATCCATTACAAAAGTATTATAGACAACCAAAAATTTATCTTGATTTGCCATCAAAAGGTAACTTTTATCCGGCTGGGTCTATAGAAGGTGATCCATCTAAGTTGCCAGTATTTGGTATGACTGCAATGGACGAGATTATGTTTAAAACTCCAGATGCTTTATTTAACGGAGAGGCTACTGTTAATGTTATTAGAAGTTGCATTCCAAACATTTTACATCCTTGGGCAATGCCACAATTAGATGTTGATGCTTGTTTAATTGCAATTAGAATTGCAACATATGGCGAAAAATTAGAAACTACGTTTGCTTGTAGTTCTTGTGGCGAAGATAACAAATTTGATTTAGATTTAACTAAATCACTAGAATATTATCTTTCTTTAGAGTATGACGCATCTATTATTGTAGGACCTATGATGGTTACTGTTAGGCCTTTAACATATAAAGAAGCTACTGAGATCAATACAAGAAGTTTTGAATTAAGACGTCAATTGTATAATGTTTCAAGTATAGAAGATGAAGAATTAAAAAATCAAACTTTAAACGACATTTACAAAAAAATTGCTGATCTAAGTGGCAAAGGGTTTACTACTGCTATTGCAAAAATTGAAGTAGAAGATTCAGTAGTTGATGATCCAGCTTATATTCAAGAATGGCTTAAAAATAGTGATAAAGAATTTTTTGATAGCATTAGAACACACTTAGAAAAGAATAATGAAAAATGGTCATTGAGATCACAATCAGTTAATTGTGTTGAATGTAGTAAAGAAAACAAAGTAGCATTTGGGTTGGATAATTCGGATTTTTTCGTGAAACGCTGATCCCATTGCCGGAATCTGACATTATTGCCTTAATTAAACAATATGAAGGCGAAGTCAAACAACTCAAAGACGAAGTTTATAGATTGGCTTGGTATATGCGAGGTGGAGTATCAGCACACGATCTTACTTGGAACTATTCTGTAGATGATCGAGAAATTATTAGTAAAATTATTAAAGATAATATCGAGACAACTAATAAAACTGGTATACCGTTAGTATAACTTAGTTAACAAAAGATTCTGTAGCTTTTTTCCAATTTTTAAATGCTAGTGTAGGATCAGTTATTGGATCATCTGAATCATTAGCTGCGTTCTTAATTTCTTGCTTAACTTCAGCATTGTCAACTTTAGGTAATTCGGGTTTAGGAACAATATCTCCTTCAACCTTTGCAAACATATCAATTGCATTGCCTTGGAAGTATTCTGGACCATACTTTTGGAACCACCATTTAGCCAACCACATTGATCCTTCAGTTAGTGCCCATACTAGAAGTGCAATAACAGCACCAACACCAGTGGCTGCAAGACCTACTTGTAATGCTCTAGCATACTTTAACATTTTTACAATTTTGCCTGCTGCAATCAGTTGTACAGC
>Ga0307488_10003229_pt1 | contig 13656 bp, 12 predicted proteins | sample SB02metaG_FD_202248 | JGI IMG/M metagenome (GOLD analysis project Ga0307488, IMG submission 202248) | Sea-ice brine microbial communities from Beaufort Sea near Barrow, Alaska, United States - SB 0.2 | ecosystem: Environmental > Aquatic > Marine > Coastal | place: USA: Alaska | collected...
TATCTTTTTTCCCTGCTTCAATCAGGCACACAGTAAACTGCGAATTTTCCGACAATCTGGCGGCCAGTGCGGCGCCAGCCGAACCTGCACCTACTATGATAAAGTCAAATTGGGTCTGTATATCCAGGCTCATGCTTAGTTGCAACTCTCAGTGGGATAAGCCAGCCAAAGCTTAGGTAACAAAGTATACAAACACTGTCGCCCTTAAGCTCATCTGACGTCATACCAGTATCCTACAAAAAAACACTGCACATTGTTAGTGAAATGTTAAACCACAAATATTAAATATGTTAATCAAGACGTTAACAAATGAAAAGTGAGTACTTTGAACGGCTTTGTTATACTGACCCAAGCGCCAGCAGTCAGGATGATAAACCCCGTCAGTGGTGTATCATGCTCATCCATAAAAATTATAATAAAAAAGCGCAAGTGTAATTAAGGGAATTTATGCAAAACAAAATGATGATGTGGGGATTAAGTGTCGTGCTGCTCTCAATGAGCGGCACGAACCAGGCGCAAACACCCAACATTGATACCAATAAGAAGAGTACCCAGTTGACCAATATGAACTTAAGTTACCCCAAAACCCGTAAAGACAATGTAAGTGACAGCTATTTTGGCCATGAGATTGCTGATCCCTATCGCTGGCTAGAAGACGATATGAGTGCAGAAACAGCCCAATGGGTGGAGGCACAAAATGCCCTGACTCAGCATTACCTGCAGCAAATCCCGTTTCGCGACACACTCAAAAAACGCCTGAAAACGCTGCTGAATTACGAAAAAGTCAGCGCCCCTTTTAAAGAAGGAAAATACAGTTACTTCTTTAAAAATGATGGCCTGCAGAACCAGTCAGTACTCTATCGCCAGTTGGGTGAAAAAAAACCTGAGGTGTTTCTCGACCCCAATACCTTTAGCGAAGATGGCACTACGTCTTTGGCGAATGTGAGTTTCTCCAAAGATGGCAGCCTGGTCACCTATCTTATTTCACAAGGCGGCAGTGATTGGCGCCAGGCTATTACCATTAATGTAGAAACCAAAGAGCCTGTTAGTGTGACGCTGCACGACCTGAAATTCAGTGATATTTCCTGGTTAGGTAATCAAGGGTTTTATTATTCCAGTTATGACAAACCCCAAGGAAGCGAGCTTTCGGCCAAAACCGATCAGCATAAGTTGTATTTTCATCATTTGAGCGACCTACAAAAAGATGACGCATTAATTTTTGGCGGCACTGATAAGCAAAAGAATCGTTATGTTTCTGGCCAGGTGACTGAAGATGATCACTATCTGTTAATCAGCGCGGCAGTCTCCACTTCTGGCAATAAGTTGTATCTGCAAGATTTACGCAAAGCTGACAGTCCCCTGCTTACCATTTTGGCCGACACCCGTTCAGATACAGAATTACTCGACAATTATGATAGCAAATTGTTGTTAGTGACCAACCTTGGTGCCCCAAATAAGCGGGTTGTGGCAGTAGATGCCAGCGAGCCAAAAGTAGAAAACTGGCAGGATTTCATCCAGGAAACCGAACATGTACTTGATGTTTCCACCGGGGGTGGCTACATTTTTGCCAACTACATGGTCGATGCCATATCCAAGATAAACCAGCTAGATAGCACGGGTAAAGTGCTCCGTGAACTGAGTTTACCCGGCGCAGGCACGGCTGATGGTTTTGAAGGTAAAAAAGACCAGCAAGACCTGTATTACAGCTTCACTAATTACAAAACCCCCAGCACCATCTTCAAACTGGCAGTGAAAAGTGGGGATTCCTCGCTATATCGCAAATCTGAAGCGCCTTTTGATAGCGATTTATATGACTCCAAACAGGTGTTTTATACATCCAAAGACGGCACCCGGGTACCGATGATCATCACCCACAAAAAAGGCCTCAAACTGGACGGGAATAACCCGACCATGCTTTATGGCTACGGCGGTTTTAATATAAGTTTACAGCCTAGCTTTAGCAGCACCAATGCTGCCTGGTTAGAACAAGGTGGCGTTTACGCCGTACCCAACCTGCGTGGTGGGGGAGAATATGGCAAAGCCTGGCACAACGCAGGCACCAAGTTACATAAGCAAAACGTATTTGATGACTTTATTGCTGCGGCTGAGTATTTGATAGCCGAAAATTACACCCGCCCCGATTACCTGGCCATTCGCGGTGGCTCCAACGGCGGTTTGTTAGTGGCTGCGGTGATGTTGCAGCGTCCTGAATTATTTAAGGTTGCCTTGCCTGCTGTTGGGGTACTGGACATGCTGCGTTACCACACCTTTACCGCCGGTGCGGGCTGGGCCTATGATTATGGTACAGCGAATGACAGCAAGGAGATGTTTGAATATCTGCTGGCTTATTCACCGGTGCAAAATGTGCGGGCCGGGGTTCATTACCCGGCGACCCTTATTACCACCGGGGATCATGATGATCGCGTGGTACCCGCCCATTCATTTAAGTTTGCCGCCCAGCTACAGGCCAAACACAGCGGCCCCAATCCTATGTTAATTCGCATAGAAACCAATGCCGGTCATGGTGCAGGTACGCCCATCAGCAAAACCATAGAACAATACGCAGATATCTTCGGTTTCACCCTTTACAATATGGGCCTGACAGCCAAATAAAAGCGAGCAAAGATCCTTCCATAAAGCACAAGGCCAGATGGGCAATTCATCTGGTCTTTCTTGCGCCCTTGTCCCAAATACCTCTCTTTTTCTGCGCCAAAGCGGCCAGCGGTTAAAAAGCGACTATCCCTTAATGATTTGACACTGCTACTATGCACACTCGGTCAGATGATCAAATTGGTCCCCCATTTGGAGAAGTAAAATGACTCAACAGGCATACGAGCTTGCCGTCTCATTGATAGATAGCGCCAACAGTCAGGACCCGAATATTGAGCAGTGCGAAGGTAAAAACTGGCCTAAAGAATTGCTGTACGGATATCGTATGGCAAACATGTTGGAGCGCTACCAACCGAATGCCGATCATGTGGTTAAGCTGGCGATCCGAGGCCAGCATATTCAGCGCTGGCAGTCGCCCCGTAGTGACTACCCCATGACCCGTGAGGGTTATCACAAATGGCGCAGCGACCTGTATGTTTTTCATGCTGATAAAGTGGCGGCGTTGATGGCTCAGGCAGGTTTCAGTCAAGGCTACATTGAACGGGCCAAACAAGCCGTGGCGAAAGTGGGTATAAAGGTCAATCCGGACACCCAGCTACTGGAAGACGTGGTCGGCCTGGTTTTTATTGAGCATTATATGCTGGAATTTGCCGCTAAACACCCTGAATACAGCGAACAAAAATGGCTGGATATCATCCGCAAAACCTGGCATAAAATGTCAATCCCTGCCCATGAATTTGCCCTGGCCGGGCACATCAATATACCAAAATCCATTGCCCCTCTTATTCATAAAGCAGTACAAGGCTGACCCATGGAGCCACTGTTATGGCCCAAGGCACCTGAGCAAAATTTACAGCCAATGCAGATAACGTAATAAAAACAGGCCTGCGGTTGAGGTCAACATCGAACATAAGGTACTGCCGGCGATAATAGCGGCAGTGAGGTGATGATCTCCGCCAATACTGCGCACCATAGGATAAGCCGCAGCGGCTGTGGGTGCGGCCATCATCATATACAACACACCAAGCTCGTCGTTTCTAAGACCCCATGCATACCCGGCAACAGTGACCACCAGCGGTATAAACACTATTTTGCTGGCAATAGCGATGTACAGTAATGGTGATGAGTGGAATTCTTGCCAGCGGATCGAGGCACCTACACACAGCAGCGCCAGGGGGAGTGTCATACGGGCCAAATACTGGCCGGTTTCAAATACCAGTGCAGGCAGTGTGATGGGCACCAGCGCAACCACCATCGCCAACACAATGGCAATAGCCAGGGGATTAGTCAGTACGCTTTGTATAACCAGCTTCACCGATACCGTGCCAGATTGATGGTAATAAAGGGTGATAATAGAATACACATTATACAAGATCGCGATGGCCGCTAAATACATGGAGGCCAGCGCCAGAGCGGATTCGCCAAAGGCATTAACCGACAATGCCAAGCCGATAATAGCCATATTTCCGCGACATGCCCCCTGGGCAAAGGCGCCTCTGGCGTCTTGTTGAGCAATACCCAGAGCCAACCAATTGAACAGTAAAAACACTACCGTGCTGGCTATCGCGGCAAAACCAAGGAGAAAAACCGGGATCTCTACTGCCAGCTCGGTATGGGCAATATTGACAAATAACAAACAAGGCAGGGTCAGATTAAACACCAGCCGCGAGCCGATAATGGCAAATTCTTCGTTGATCCAATTAATGCGCTTAAGCACGATCCCAAGCACAATAATAATACTAATGGGCAAGGTTACTTCAAAGGCAAACAACAGTGATTGCAATAACATAATCTGGGGCTCTTGTAAGTTGGCTCGCCAGTACCGCCACCCGTAGGCACAGCTTTGCGCAAAAATAGTCTATGCACCCACAGTAAAATTAAATGTCTGGCGGTGCAACAGCGACTTTGGGTATATATAGCTTTGATTATCATAGCAAAAAAAAACTGTGCCAGGTGCGCAGCTCTATTTTCCTAACAACAAATTTGTGTCGGTTTGAATATTGCGCCAATGGCTAAATTAGCCCATGATTATCGACTCTATTCAGGTTTATTTTTCATCACTAAGGATTGCATGTTTGAAGACCTTTTCTTGTCAATGCGGGAACACTTTGCATTTTGCCAACAGCAAGTGTGTGTCCTGTGGTTTGTTACTGGGTTTTATACCTGAAGACCAGCAACTTAGTGCCTTTACTAAAAACCGTAACGGCCAATTGCAATCATCCAGCAACGGCTTGTTATATAAAAAGTGTAAAAACTATTCCCAGTACGACGTGTGCAATTGGATGGTGCCTATACAGGACGGCCATGAATTGTGTCTGTCTTGTCGCCTGACAGAAACGATCCCTAATCTGGCTGAAGAGAAAAACATGACGTTGTGGTTTCGTATGGAACAAGCGAAAAGACGTTTACTCTATACCTTGCTCAAATTGAATTTACCGGTTACCGACCGGGAAACCGATCCGCTATCGGGCTTGGGATTTGCATTTTTAGAAGATCAGATTGAAGACGAATACGGCAATGAATTAACGGTCAAAAACTATGTGACCACCGGCCATGACTCAGGTCTTGTTACCATCAATTTAAATGAAGCTGATTCAACTTCGCGGATCCAGATGCGCGAACAAATGCAGGAACGCTATCGCACACTGGTTGGCCATTTCAGACACGAGTCCGGTCACTATTTTTGGGATCGCCTGCTCAGGCATTCCCCAAGGTTGGTTGAATTTAGAACGTTGTTTGGTGATGAACGTCTGAATTACGCCCATGCCATGCACAAGTACTACCAGGATGGTCCCTCCGTAAATTGGCAAAATGTGTGGATCAGCGCTTATGCCAGCATGCACCCCTGGGAAGATTGGGCTGAGACCTGGGCGCACTATTTGCACATGGTGGATACCCTTGAAACCGCCAGCGATTTTGACTTCAGTGTTTCCGGCAATAAGGTAGCCAACCCCTTGGTAAGCAACTCAGATTACGATCAAGTTTATACTGCAACCAGTTTTACCCATTTGTTTAATGACTGGTGTCGCTTAACGGCTGTGCTTAATGCATTGAACCGCAGTATGGGATTAGACGATGCTTACCCCTTTGTGATTTCGGTCACCGCTTTGGACAAGCTACGATTTGTCCATGAAACCATAACCGAAGGTTTTACGCCTACTGCATTGAGAAACACAAAGGCAGAAACGTTATTACCAGGCACCCCGCCAGAGGTGAAAATACTTACCGGAAGTTGAGCCCAGCGGCAAAAACAATTCACTAAAAGTGCATTATTTTACCTATAGTAATAGCCTGGAAATCAACCGATAAGGTATTTATGGCTATTAAATGGAACAGTTACGATGTTGCCAACTTTCACGATGAGCTCGTAAAAGACAAGGGTATTCCCCGGCCCTATGCCACAGATCTGTGTGATTATCTCGCCGCCCTGTCCGACAAGGAAATCATCGAATACAAGGCCGCAGCAGATTCAGCCATTCACGTTATGGGTATCACTTTTCGGGTGTACAACGATGAAGAAGGCTCAATCGATCGTGCCTGGCCCTTTGATATTGTGCCCCGCCTGATAGATAAAAAAGAGTGGGAAATCATCGAAGTGGGGCTAAAGCAGCGCGTCAAAGCCCTCAATATGTTCATCGATGATTTATACAATGAACAGAATATTATCAGGGATGGGGTATTCCCTGCTGAGTTACTGGAAAAGTCTAAAAACTTCTTGCCCCAATGCCAGGGTTTTAGCCCCCAGCTTGGCATCTGGGCACATATCTGTGGCTCTGATTTGGTCAGGGACAATCAGGGAATAGTCTACGTGCTGGAAGACAACTTAAGGGTACCGTCCGGTGTTTCTTACATGCTGGAAAACCGCCTGGTGATGAAACGTGTATTCCCCGAGATGTTTGAAAAATACAATATTTTACCCATAGATGACTACCCGTCTGAGCTTTACGACATGCTGGCACAAATGTCACCCAGAGCCATAGAAGAACCTGAAATAGTGGTGCTTACCCCAGGAATTTATAATTCGGCCTACTTTGAACATGCCTATCTTGCCCAGCAGATGGGCGCCGAGCTAGTCGAAGGCGGTGACTTGGTGGTGGAAGACGATAACATTGTCTATATGCGCACCATTGAAGGCTTATCCCGGGTTGATGTCATTTACCGCCGTGTGGATGATGATTTTTTAGACCCCGAAGTTTTTAATCCTGACTCTACTTTAGGCGTGCCAGGCCTGATGCGCGCCTGGAAAGCCGGCAATGTAGCCCTGACTAATGCACCTGGCTCAGGCGTAGCCGATGACAAAGTGGTATATGCCTACGTACCCGCCATTATTGAGTATTACCTCGGTCAAGAGGCGCTTTTACCCAACGTACCGACCTATAAATGTCACGATGCAAAAGAGCGGGACTACGTACTGGCTAATATTGAAAAAATGGTTGTCAAACCCGCCAACGAATCAGGTGGCTACGGCATGTTGATCGGGCCTCATTCCTCACCAGAAGAACACCAGGCCTTCAGAGAACTGATAAAGGCCGATCCCCGGAACTATGTGGCTCAGCCTATGCTAATTTTATCCACTGCCCCTACCCTGTTTGATACCGAGGTAGAGCCGCGACACCTTGATTTACGGCCTTTTATTTTAAGTGGTAAAAACGTCACTGTCACCGCCGGAGGTTTAACCCGGGTGGCAATGCGTAAAGGTTCAACCGTGGTTAATTCGTCACAAGGCGGCGGCAGTAAAGATACCTGGATCGTCGATATGGAGTCACTATGAGCATGCTTTCAAGGGTCGCCAGCACCATATACTGGATGGCACGTTATCTGGAGCGGGCAGAAAATACTGCACGTTTGATAAACGTCAACTCACACCTCTTATTAGACCTGCCCCGCAGCGTGGTTTTAGGCTGGGAGCCTATAGTCGATATACTGTCTAATCGTGAATTATTTTATGCTTTACACGAACAGGCCAGTGAACACGCGGTAGTCAGTTTTATCGTGACTGACAAGGCCAACCCAAGCTCGATTATCAGCTCACTCAGTGCGGCCCGTGAAAACGCCCGTACTATCAGGGAAATCATTCCCCGGGAAGCCTGGGAGCAAATTAACACCTTATACCTGTTTGCCACCGAAAATCAGCATGATGCATTTTCCCGGCGCCAGCGTTATAACTATTTGAACAGGATTATATTAGCCAACCAAACGATAACAGGCATGTTGGCAGGCACCATGACCCATGATGATGGCTATGAATTTCTGTGCATAGGCCGCAATATTGAGCGTGCCGACATGACGACCAGGATCATCGATGTTCGCTCCGCATCTCTGTTACCCGATATGGAACATGAGCAGTCAGCTTTTGACAATATTCAATGGATGAGTGTATTGAAGTCTTTGACTGCCTACCAAATGTATCGCCGGGAAGTACGTTTGCGTATCAATAGGCGTGACGTGTTGAAATTTTTACTGCAAGAAGAGCATTTTCCCCGCTCTTTGATACATGCCTTGAAAGGTGTAGGCCGCGGACTAGAACGGTTACCCCGCAATCAGGACATCACCAAAGCGTTGCAGGGTGCAAATAGACAATTGATGTCAGCCAAACCCGAAGCGCTAAAACAGGACAAACTGCATGAGTTTATCGATTTGATGCAAATCGAGCTGGATAATTTACATGACAGCATTAGTCATACCTACTTTTAGCCCCTGTGAGAGAGAGACGTTAGCGGTGCAGCCGCGTCGCTAACGGTTGGTAACTAATTATATGCCACTGGCCAAAGTATAAGCTTGACGGTTTTCGTTGTTTATAGCCGTCGCCCTTGAAGCTACAGCGTTGTTGGCTGCTCTAGCTCACCCCTATCGCCAACCGCATTGCACTTAGTACGTCTGAGCTCAAGGGGCTGAGTTCCCTGGCCGCCTGGCTGCAACTCCAATGGCTTTGGCTATACCCGTCTCCCTTGAAGCTACACCGTTGTTGGCTGCTCTAACTCCCCCCTATCGCCAACCGCATTGCACTTAGTACGTCTAAGCTCATGGGGCTGAGTTCCCTGGCCGCCTAGCTGCAACTCCAATGGCTTTGGGTATAGACTTAGCAGTGGGATAAATTAACCGGTATTTCTTAATTCACAGTTACCAGCCAATAATCCACCTATAACACTTTAGTCAACTAAACCTTTAGGCATATCGTCCCGTAACTCTTGCCAGATTTTACCGCTTTCGATGCCGTATTGACGGATCAGCAAGGGAACCTGTTCATAGTCCCCAACCTTTGCCAGCTCAAGAAGATTCTGGTAGTACTGCTGTGTCAGGGTGCGAGACTTCTCTTTTGAAAAATAATAAGCACCGATCCTTGAATACAGGCCTCTAAAGCCATTCATCATCAATACGTAAACCTGATTGCCTGAAGCATAAGCCAGATCATGGTTTAATTGATAATCTTTTGCCGCAAAGGCCGCACCGTCTTCAGGGATATCAACATAACGCTCAAGTATTTCTACGGTTTTTGGCGCATTTTTACGGATCGCACCACGAATAAATACCGCACTGAGGTTCGTTCTGGCGGCCAGCAAATTGTCAACTAACTCTGGTATCCCTTCTTCATCAAGGCGAGCCAGTGTTTCCAGAATATTCAAACCAGAGGTTTCCCAGAAATTATTGACCTTGGTCGGCTTACCATGCTGAATGGTCAGCCATCCGTCCCGGGCCAAACGTTGCAATACCTCTCGCAAGGTAGTGCGTGTCACCCCTATTAACTCGGAAAGTTCACGTTCAGCGGGAAGAATTGTCCCTGGGGGAAAGCGACCACTCCAGATGGACTCGACTATATATTCTTCGGCAAATCCTGCAGGACTCTGTGCCTTATAAATCATTCATTCACTCGCTAGGTTAAAAGTTGTCATTCGACTTGCAACTGATTGTACCAGATGATTTTTGCTGGGAACAATTAATCTTTAACAAGATGTTAATTATTCTCTCAATGGTAATATACAGGCTTTACCCGCCCAACCTCCATCTTGTCAGTCAAATGGTGCTAAACGTGCGATTTTTCTTGCATTTTTAGGTCACAAAACTTACAAAGAAGTTATAAAAGCTAGAAAATTTAAAAGACTTCAATCTATGCAACAATCAATTCCCCAGGCACTATATATAAATTTTTTGGGTCACGCCCCTGGATGGTATAAAAAAGCCATAATCGCGTTCCTCATAATTAACCCCCTGTTGTTTTTATTAGACCCCTATTTAGCGGGCTGGGCACTGGTATTAGAATTTATTTTTACCTTGGCAATGGCGCTTAAATGCTATCCGTTGCAGCCAGGCGGATTGCTGTTAATAGAGGCCTTATTTATCGGTATGACCACGCCTGGGCATATGCAACACGAAATAGTGGTCAATATCGAGGTGGTACTGTTACTGGTATTTATGGTTGCCGGCATTTATTTCATGAAAGATTTGCTGCTGCTGTTATTTACCAAGTTATTATTGAAACTTAAAAACAAGGCAGCACTGTCCGTTGCCTTCGCCGCCTCAACCGCTTTTTTATCTGCTTTTTTGGATGCATTAACCGTAGTGGCGGTCATTATTGCTGTGGGTATGGGGTTTTATTCCATTTACCATAAGGTTGCATCGGGCAAAGACTATAATGCGGATCATGATCACACCAGTGATGATCATGTCGAATCAAACAGACGTCAGGATCTGGATGATTTTCGCGCGTTTTTACGTAATCTGATGATGCATGCTGCAGTGGGTACCGCACTGGGCGGGGTAATGACCATGGTGGGTGAACCACAAAATTTGATCATCGCCCAAAAAGCGGGTTGGAACTTTACTGAATTTTTTATCCGCATGGCACCTGTGACCCTTCCGGTATTTGTATTTGGTTTGCTAACCACCTATCTGCTGGAAAAATTTCGTCTATTTAGTTACGGCGCGCAACTACCTGAAGTAGTTCGTGAAATATTAACCTCTTATAGCCAACATCAAAACGAAGCCCGTACATCTCAAGACCGGGCTAAGTTATGGGTTCAAGGCCTGATCGCCGTATGGTTAGTAGTAGGCTTGGCGGGTCACTTCGCCGCCGTCGGATTGATAGGTTTATCGATTATTGTGTTGACGACCTCATTAAACGGGGTGATAGAAGAGCATTCTTTGGGCAAGGCGTTTGAAGAAGCGTTACCCTTTACCGCCCTGTTATGTGTATTTTTTGGTGTGGTGTCGGTGATCATTGATCAGGGGCTGTTCATCCCGGTAATCGATTGGGTATTGACCTTTGAAGGTCAAACTCAGCTGGTTATGTTCTACCTGGCTAATGGTGCCTTATCCATGGTCAGTGATAACGTGTTTGTGGGCTCGGTATATATCACCGAAGTGACGGCTTCTCTTAACCAAGGGCATATCACCCGTGATCAGTTCGACTTGCTGGCCGTAGCCATCAACACCGGAACCAACCTGCCCAGTGTGGCTACACCAAACGGCCAGGCGGCCTTCTTGTTCCTGTTAACCTCAGCGATTGCCCCGCTGTTAAGGTTGTCATACGGTACTATGGTTTACATGGCCATTCCCTACACAATAGTGATATCTCTGGTTGCCTTGGCAGCGATCTATTTTGGTTTATCCGATCTGACCGGCTGGCTATATGATGTGCACTTGATAGAACATCATAGTGCCGCCGCGGCCGCCGCTTCGGCCCACTAACAATCCCTGGCATTATTCAAGCACCACTATTGTAGTGCTTTTTTTATAGCCCTGCGTTATTCATAAAGAGTGAAATATGATCAGTTTTCTTAAGATTTCCACCCTGCCTACCCAACGCTGGCCCTGGCTCTTGTTGCTCATCTCGACCTTAGGACTGGAAGTGACTGCTTTATACTTTCAATACGCATTGGAACTGCGCCCCTGCATCATGTGTATATATCAGCGTACGGCGGTGTTTGGCATTATGTTCGCCTGTTTACCTGTGCTGTGGGTAAACACCTTGTCCACCCGTTTAATTGCGTATATAGGCTGGGGGGTGTCCGCTATATGGGGATATTTTATCGCCCTGGAACATGTGGATATCCAGGGGGCCACCAATGCATTTTTTGCAACCTGTGAAATCGTGCCTAATTTTCCATCCTGGTTGCCCTTGCACGAATGGTTGCCTAACCTGTTTGCAGCAACGGGGGACTGTGGAGACATAAACTGGTCATTTATGTCTATGAGCATGCCCCAGTGGATGATGGTTATATTTGCTATCTTTAGCCTGATTTGGTTCGTTGTCTTGCTCAGCCGACTCGCAATGCAACGCCGGCTATAATGAGTTCTACTGACCAAAGTGCCCGACGCTTATGTTCTAGGGCTCAAGTGGATCCCTGCCAACATACAGCGCACTGAACCGCCGGCCGCTTCAATGGCCGAAACATCCAATGGTAGCAAGCTCACACTTCGCTCTAGCAAGGTGATTTGCGCAGGCGTTAAAGCATCGTATGCCTGTTTGGATAATGCCAACAGGCGCTGACTAGCGCCTTGTAACTCCAGTGCGTTACCACAAAAATGAGCGATTTGTTGCTCAGACAAATGAATGACCTCACGGCCAGACTGATTAAAGCGGTTGATGATTTCTTCCTTTCGCCTGGTGTTGCTGATCATGTGAGTGCCCATCATCACAAATTCAGTGCCAATACACATCAACACATTGGTATGATAAACCGCTGTGCCTGAGCTATCACAGGCATCAAACAACATGGGCTCATAATTGAAATGGCTGCAAAATCGTTCTAATGCCAATGCATTGGTACGTCTTGAGTGTACGGCGTAAGCCACACGCTCGATATGATCCAGCACCATGGCACCCGTACCTTCCAGGTAAATGTCGTCGTGTTCCAAACCTGAGTAATCCACCACGTCCTGCACCCGGTATTGCATTTTAAGCATATCGATAATATCCCCGCGCCGCTCCTGTCGGCGGTTTTCAGCATACATAGGATAAATAGCCACATGCCCGCCACTGTGGGTCGAAAACCAGTTATTCGGGAACACTGAATCAGGTGTTTGTGAACCTTCATCTTCAAATATGTGCACACGGATACCATAAGCCTCCAGGGCATTAGCCGCTGCGGTTACCTGCTGATACGCGGCTGACGCCAGTGCCTCCTGTTCCTCGGGCAAGCCCGTCACTTGGAAGGCATTGTCACCTTGGGTTTGCGGATTGGCAAAAAAATGATGGGGCCGGATCATCACCACAGCCCCAGGGGCTTGAGGGTTACACTTGCTCATACGCCAACGTCCCCCACCAAGAATACGAGTCCTTGTACACTTATAAAAACGACCTGCGATTGGGATACGTTGAGGGGATTTTGCATTGTCTCTAACACTTGTCATGTAAATGATGGTATTAGTCTATTCATCTTACAAATAAGTTAAAATGCTAAAATATTGCAACATTTGCATAAAAAAATTGCATTTAGTTAAGGCGAACCAAGCATTATGTGCACTTTACTCATCATAGGCAAATAACATGCGACAGCAAGAAACCCAAGTACTCGACGCGCTGGACAGGAATTTGATTTCAATCTTACGCAAAGATGGCCGTGCGCCTGTGGCTAAGTTGGCGCTGATATTAGACGTGTCCAGGGGCACGATCCAAAACCGTTTGGATCGTTTACTCAGCTCAGGGGCGATTTTGGGTTTTACCATACGCGCCCATCACGAAGCAGAACAGGATGTGATAAGAGCCATCATGATGATCGAAGTAGCAGGTAAATCTACCTCGCAAGTTATTCAAAAGCTTAGTGGTATACCAGAACTAACCCATTTACACACCACTAATGGCGGATGGGATTTAATTGCCAATATTCAAACCACGACGTTAACCGAGTTTGATCGGGTACTCAGTGTGGTGCGTATGACGCCCGGCGTAATAAACAGCGAAACCAGCATTCTGCTTCGCTCAATTGGCCATGTCTGAAGAGCCCGGCTTAGCATATATTAACCAGGTATTAGTATTAGCAAGCCGTCACAAATGAGCCTCCAGGGATAAAAAAGCCTCTTTATATAACCAGCACTGAACTTTTGTTA
>Ga0307488_10003232_pt1 | contig 13655 bp, 29 predicted proteins | sample SB02metaG_FD_202248 | JGI IMG/M metagenome (GOLD analysis project Ga0307488, IMG submission 202248) | Sea-ice brine microbial communities from Beaufort Sea near Barrow, Alaska, United States - SB 0.2 | ecosystem: Environmental > Aquatic > Marine > Coastal | place: USA: Alaska | collected...
AGGAAGACAATCTGAATTACGATTGCCACTTATCCACCACAGTTTGAAACCCTCGTTGCATGGTGCGGCTCCTCTCTGCATCATACGTGTGGGGGATGCTCTGGTGTGCTCTCCTTCGCGTTCTTTTAGCGGGCCAGGGCGCAAGAGTTCTGCATATATCATAAGGAGGCACCGGATGCCCGGGCGAAAATGACGTGGCAAGCATAACTTATCTGGCCCCACTGGATGGATGCCGCCGGGAACCCCGTGGTGCCGCCTGGCTCGGACCTCAGCAACGTGGTGGTAGCCATCGTTGGTGGTTGGTCCACCGCCGCGCGCACCCTCGGCTACGCCACGAACAAGTGCACCGGTAAGAAGTTCAACGCCTCGCCGGACAGTGGTAGGGACATATGCGTGTGGCTCGCCACGTCATCAGAGTCGGTTTGCTACGTCACTTTGTGGATTGAACACACCCTGTCAGTGGCGCGCATCATTTTGTTTTCATGAACTCTGGCTAAAATCATGATTAATTTGTCAAGACGGTAACACCATGTGATGCGGCGAGTATTTACATGTCCTTGGCCACCGGGTACATCACGTTGACTCCGGTTGACCCGTACGGCCAGCCCGATGCAGCCATGAGTGCACTGCTCAACAGCGATGCGGACGTACTATACATGGTGCGGTTCACACTCGGGAATCGACGTCGTTGGTGTGTCTGACTGAATTCCTGGGCGCGAAGTTCACCACGTGCGACTAATAACTCAGTGCCGGTAAACATGTGTATTGTTCCCTACTGCATGCGCCAGTCCGTGGTGGACGACCGCAAGGGGTGCACCACTCAGGGCTGTAACGCGACGCTATGGAACGGGCTGGGCACCCAGTACGCGTGGTAAGGAGCACACACACTGTCAATTATTATGTACCACACCAAGTACCCGACAGAGAGACGTATCGAGTGAGACAGTTCCGCGTGTGTAAGGAGAAACCGGGATTTCGCCTTGGCCCCGGTACACACACCGAGTACCCCAACTGCCGACGGTGGCGTGGTCCCCTCCCGCGAGCCGATTCCCGGGAGAAAGATGACGCCCCAACACATTGATACAATACTCCATGCCTATTTTGTCAACTCGTCACTATTCTGATCGATGTTCCGCCCCAACCGACATGCAACGTGTTCACTTCGTAAGTCTCGCCCCCTACGCATCGGATCCACACCGGCATCCTGGACTACCAGGTCAACGGCACCACGCTGAGCATGACCAATAAAGGCAGCGCACTCAACGCCGCTATCAACCCGTGCCTCCGAGAGGCGATGCGGTCCCGGTTTTACCCGGAACTTTGCGTAAGGGCCAGTATCATACATACTCGCGATGGGCAAGTGCGAAAGCCTTTTCCAATACCCGAAAGCGTATCTCTCTATGCCTCCATCTAAAACGTATGCGATAGTACGGTCAATTTACCTAGTATCACGCCATCACTCATTTCGGTCGGTTTACCGATTAGCGATCACTCAATTTGGTATCATCCATATCAGCATGGTCACTGTACCTGATACGCAGCCAGTCCCCAATTGCTCCCGTTACTTGAACGAGCGCATTGAAGCGTTGATAGGTGATAAGGTAAACACATGCATTACCTCCATTTGATGTCGGGCCATACGCGGCGGCCAAGTACATACGCATGGGCACTCAGGGCCTCAAATGCTACCCCAACGAGTTTACTAAGGAATTTCCCGAGCTGAACGTGGACGACGTGTCGGAGGTAGAGCCCGAGGACGAGGACGAGGTAACCGGCGGTCTGCGGCTTTCGGCGGCCGCTCCGGTGGCTGCACCGGCCGCTGAGGTGGGGGGGCTGCGCGGCGGCGGGTGCTCTGGCGGGTATTGCGGCTGCGGCACGGCATGAACGGACTACACGTGGCGGCGGCGGCTGCGGCGACGGAGGCGGCGGCGGCGGCAGCGGCGGCGGCGGCGGTGAAGGAGAAGAAGACGATGGAGAAGCAGAATACGAAGGTGACCGACACGACCCACTCAACCGGGTCTCGACCAGTGTTCAGAGTAGAATGGCAGGTTGGTTTACGAAGGTGTCCTTTATGGTTACGGAGGGTTTCCATAGTTGGGATTTTGAAACGAAAAGTTTTGGGGCAATCGCACCTCGCATCGCCGCACCGCGCCGCACTTCGCCACGACCGACACCAGCCAACGCGCCGCTCGCAGCATTTCACTTACGATTTTAAGTTATTCAAGTCTTTCCATCTGTGCGGGCTCTGTTTATAATTTATCTACATTAATTGCCCGCCGGCCGCGACGCGCTCAACACGTTCATCACGTGGTATTATATAAAGTGCGTCACGTGCTTGCGGCGTTGACACGGATACGGAAGCACTCCTCGGTGGCGTCCTCCTCATCGTTGATGAACACCAGCACCTCGGTGCAGGGCCCAACACATGTATACTCGCCACGTCACAATCTCAAGGAACGTTGGCTCGAAATGTGCTGGATAAAGTGGCGATCAACATCAACAGCTGCTGGGCAATATATGCCGGGCACTATCTACCGCACAGGGCAGATATTGCCAGCCACGTCATAGGATGCATCAAGACACGAGGGTTCGAATGATTTGGGAGACGTGGAGGACAATATCAATATCTGCAGGGCCATACCTCGGCGGCCCCCCCTCCCGCGCCATGCGCCGCCGCCGCCCACTCCTCCGCGGGTTCGAACGTCAGCCCCATCGGGCGGCTCCCGTTGGCCGGCAGGTCCAGCCGCTCCGGCCGATTGACAGGGTCTACGACACGGAATGTTTGAGGAATTTAGGGTTTAAGGGTTAGGGGCTCAGCGTTTAGGTTTTGGATCATAGGGTACTACTCGCTGCGTCAAAGGATGAGATTGTCCTCAATCAAGGAGGGTCTGAAACTTGGCAGTCCGACATTGTGTGGTGGATGACGTGGCAAGCAGTGGGTCGTTACATGCTGGAAGCGGTGACGAGCACCGGAACACTACGTGGTTTATGACGTGGCGAGCACCAGTACAATATGCGGTGTAGGGGGTGACCGGCACCGATGTACTAAGTGACGCATGACGTGACGAGAACCAGTACACCATGAGGTGGAGCAGGTGGCGAGCACTGGTACAATATGTGCCGCACGACGTGGCAAGCATGGTTGATTCCCCGCCGGAAGTGCAGCAGCAGCGGGTGCGTGCAGCGCAGGTAGAAGGCGCGCGGGCGCGGGTACGGGTTGGTGTACGTGATCTTCTTATGCGACCGCACCCCGGGGCTCAGTTCCACCTGTGGGTAAGGCCTGGCAGATGTCGCTCGCCACGTCGTACCAGGAACATGGTTGCTCCCATTCTCGATGTGGAGGAGGGCGGCAGCGGTAGTTGCGGTGGCATATATCTAACCACGTCGCAGGATGCCATTGATATCACTCAAGAAGCAAGGGTTCAAGCGCGTTGGATGAGGTGGCGAGCGCTATCTGCGAGGCCCAGCCTCGAAGGTCTTGCTGACGGTGGGCGCGCGCGCGTCCGTCGCCACCAGCCGCGTGTGCACCAGCTGCGCTTGTGTGTGGAGTGTGCGTGCGGAGGTCGTCAGTTTCGGGAGTGTGATGGGATCACTGGCATAATGAGAGAACAGTCAGGAGAAGCAGTGTCACTTTGGAAACTGAGAGGAGACAGGAGGGATGAAAAAGAGGAGAGAGGAGAGAGGAGAGAGGGAGAGGAGAGGAGAGAAGAGCGAGGAGAGAGGAGCGAGGAGAGAGCAGAGAGGAAACAGGGGAGAGGGTTAATGGTTTAGGGCTTAGGGTTTAGAGTTCGGGGGTTGCATACCTCGCGGCGCTCGAGGTCCACCAGGTGCAGAGTGACGTCCAGGCGCCCCGGCACCAGCGGCCGGAACGTCAGCTGCACCTCGGTCAGAGCGCCCGCGGCCAGCACCAGGCGGTCCGGCGATATCTGCAACTCGTCTGGGTGCGAGGAGAACGCGGCGACGCGCCGAGTGGTAGCGGCGCAAGTTGAAAATTGTAAGCAAACGTTGAAAGCAGTCTGTGATGTACAAACGCTGAGACCCTAGGCGCTTTCATCACGGGTTCTGATACTGTCAACCTTCACCGCTAGAGTTCAGGGATTAGGGATTCTGGACATTAGGGATGAGGGATTAGGGACTAGGATTCCTACCTCGTGGTGGCACCGCCCTGCACCACCAGGCTGGTGTGCATGGTCTGACCCACCAGCGCGGCGACATCTACCCTCGGCACGGCGTGCACGAACACCCGCCACACTGCGGCCAGCTTGCCCAGGACGCAGGGTATCGCTCAAAGGTGCACAGGAACACTATGAGCGAACAGCCAGACACCACCGGGCCTAACTCTGCATTCTGTCCTTGTTCGTGATGTGTTAGGTACAATATGAACAATCAGCCAGTCGATGCCGGGCGTAGCTGCTTGCTGTCCTTAATGTGTACACACATGCAGACGACGCTGGACCATGGAGGCAACAAGGGAGGATGAAGAGGCGGAAGCCTAGGTGGAGAATGTGCGATGACACACTATGAGCAAGTAGTCAGATGATGCCGGGCCCTACCAGAAAGCGGTCGGCGTAGACCAGGACGTAGAAGGAGGTAGACGCCGGCCCGTCGGGCGGCCCGCCGCACTTGTACCGTAGCGTTATCTCCTCCGCGCCGCCGTCAAGCCCACCGGAGGAGGCGGAGGTTGAGGGCTCCGCCACGCCAGCAGCCACCGCTGGGTCCGACGCGCGAACCGATAGGCATGAGTTGCCGCAAGCTAGGGTCCGATGGATCATGTTTACCGCATCACAGGATGTTGATGCACTCATCGTCTACATAAACTGGGAATCAAATGTGGCGAATGAGATGGAGTTTGAATTTAGTGAATGATGTGGCGAGCATCCCCTGATCTGACCGTGGGCGTCGCGAGTAGGCAAAACGAGATGACGCTTCGAATGAGGTGAAGGATTTGGCGAGCATCCAAGGGCCCGACCGTGGGCGTCGCGAGTGGGCACCCCCGGCGGCGGCGGCAGGCGCGCTTTGTGAAAGTCGTGCTCGGCGGCGTGGAAGCGGAAGGTGCGCGCCACTGTCATGGCCGAGGGGCGCACCTCGATGTGTAACACCCCCGCCGACGAACCATCCTCCGTGTTCACAAAGTGCACGGCGACGGTCCGCGCGCGCAGGTGCAACCCGCCGCCGTCGCCCCCCTCTGCGGCGCCCTGCCCTTCCCCGGCGCCCCCCAGCCCAGACATTGCCTCGGCGTTGAAGCTCTGAAACTTGAACGGCACCCGGATACTCTCGTTCCCCAGCAGGAATAGCCGGTTGCCCGCCAGCCAGGGGCTTACACTCGTCCACTTTTCGGATCAGCATAAGCACTTTTTGCGAAATACGTTGATTGATTTCAATCTGTCGGGGACCACGACAGCTCAGGTCGAGCTGAGAATGAGACGAGTGGAAGCCCCTGCCGCCAGCGCGTCGTCCTCCATGCCCGCCGCGCCGCGCGCCATCCCGCACGCCTCCCGCAAACCCTTCCACTCCGCGGTGGACGCCACCAGCATCAGCTCCGGGTCGTCGCACCTCACCTCGAAGCAGGGGCTTACACTCGTCCACTTTTCAGCTCAACGTAAGCAATTAGATTGCGATACGCTGGGTGCTTCAAGGGATTTGGTGAGCAAAAGCGGCTCAGTTTGAGCTGATCATTGGACGAGTGGAAGCCCCTGCCTCGAACACACAGTCGCGCGCCGCCGGGGACTTGAACTCGTGCTCAAAGAAGCACAGCTCGCCATACGCCGGGCGGATGACGCGCCGCGCGCCGAGACCCGCTCGCAGCTTGGCCAGTATGTAGGGGCGCAAGTTGAAAGAGAAAAAATATACTCGTAACAGCAAGCATTGAAAGCGGTTGATCATATGAGCGGAGAGCACACGGGGCCGTTTAATGATTTAACAAGCGATAAAAACAAACGCGGTCAACTCTGGGTCAACGTGCACCGCCCTACCAGCACCGACGCGCGCTTAGTACGCCGCCGCGCCGAGTCGATGTCTTCCAACAGCTTCCCGCGCACTGCATGCTGCTGGTCCTCAGGGTGCTGCGCGGCGCCGCTACCCGCGCGGCCGGGCGTGACACCGCCGTCGCCGCCGGCAGGGTCCATGTGGTACCCGCCCACGCCGTCGCCTCCGCGGATCTCACGCAAGCGCGCCTCGCGGGACAGCTTACGCGCCTCCTGCTGTTCTAGACCCGCGCGCGGGCCGTCGCGCGCGGCGGCGCGTCGCTCGGATAACCCCCACATGTTCCCGTGCCCACCCTCGTTCCCCGGCGGGATGTTTTCGGCCGCCGCGCCGCCGCGAAGGGAGTCCGCCAGCTGACCTCCGCTCTCGGGCACGGCACGGACGCGCACGCGCTTGGAGTCGCCCAGCAGCCCAGATGTAGGGCACGAGAAAGCCAAGTTTGAAAGTGATTCATCACATTTCAGTTTCATGCGCTAAACCCAAGCGGGTTCAACACGAGGTTCAACTGGTTTCAACCTACGCCTTCACTTTCAGGCGCTAAATCCAGGCGGGTTCGACACCGGGTTCAACTGGGTCAACCCGCGCCGCCCTACCCAGACCCCGTCGTGTCGCCTGCCCCAGACGGCGGCATGAGCGCGGGGTCCGGCGAACGGCCCACGTTGATGAGGCGCACCAACAGCGCCCCCCTTGCCACCCCTGCCGAGGCCAGCTCCCCACCCCCAGCGCCGCCTGCGAATAGAGCCTCAGACATGTAGCCTCCCACGTCATCCAACGCACTTTGAGCCCTCATCAGGAGATCTATGGCATCGTATGACGTGCCGAGCAATATCTTAAAGGGACGGACGGACAGAGCAATACGTCACATCTGCCAGACCCTACCCGCACCCTTCGCCGCTCCCAGCGCCGCGCGCCGCCGGCGCCCCTTGGCCGCCTCCTCCGCCGCCGCCTCTCGGTGGTCCAACACCTGCGCCTCCACCAGCACCTCCGCCGACTCCTGCCCCTGCCGCAGCATAGGGCCGAGCAATAAATGCCCACCACGTCATGTTGAACCTAGATGCCTCGATTCAATGGCATCCTATGACATGGCGAGAAATATAAACCAGGCCCATTACCTGCCAAGATATCCAGCACATAAGAATCCCTCATGTATTGAGCCAAATGGCAACCTGTGACGTGGCGAGCAATATCTGAGAGGCCCTGCCGCAACAACCCAGCCAGGTCGATGGACGCCACGCCGTGCTGCAAAAGCGAGGACCCGTCCCACACGTCCACATGCAGCTGCCCCGTGGCGAGGTACTGGGTGAAGGCCCCGCGGCGCGCCTGCATCGCCTCGTGCTCGGGGCTTACATTCGGCCACTCATCGGCTCAACGTAAGCACTTCGTGTTGGATACGCTGGGTGGAGTCTGTGACAAACGGCTCAGATTGAGCTGAAAAGTTGACAGGTGTAAAACCCTGCCTCATGGCCGTCCGGCGCGCGGTCGCCCGACCCGTTGCCCGCGCCGTCCACGCAGAACTTGAACCACGCCTCGCCGGTCAGTAGGGCCTCACAGATATTGTTCACCACGTCATAAAACACTATTCACTCAACACATAGTTCATGTGACGAGCGTTTACAAATCGGCGTCCGCACACGCCACTGTGTCCCACGGGCAGTGGTAATCCCGAAGTCATTTCAGAGCCTCCAGGCTCCATATGCGGCAGCGGGGCATGAGTACGCGTCTCACGGGAAGGTATTGTGCGTAACATCTGGCAGGCCTCACCGGCTTGGGACGATGCCGCGCTGGTACCATCGTGTCGGCCGTCACGGGCCGCGCCCTCCGGCGAGGGTCTGACACACTTCCAATTGTTGGCTCAACGTAAACACCATTTGAAGGACACGCTGGGTGGTTTCAATGATTCAATGACTAAAACGGCTCAGGTTGAGCTGAACAGTGGATGAATGTGATCCCCTGCCTCGGGCACCAGCAGCTGTGGCTCTCCCGGCTTGGCGTCCGCGGGCGTGAGGCGGCACGGCAGGCTGGTGGAGCTCGGGAAGTCGAAGAAGTTGAAGGTGAAGTGAACGTCCTCCAGCGCCGCCGTGGAGTTCAGGGAGTCCAGCTTGCGATACGCCTGGATCTAGGGCCTTTCGATCTTATGTTTGATTGTTTAAGTCAAGCACCTTCGAGTGATAACTTCCAGCGGACCTGCTGATATCCCTGCCCCCGCGAAAGCTTGATCGGCAAAGCCACTTTCGCAGACCAGGCACCTCAATTCTGACTGGAAGAACGACGGTTTAAAATTGACACATGGCGAAGCCACAATCGGCGAAATCAGCTTTTCTGTCCCGGCAGCGGATTAAACGCAGGAGGAAGTGGCCTCAAGGACACGACATGTGAAATGGGGACGATTGTAAGTTGAGCTGAAAAGGGGAGGATGCAAGTTGAGAGAAAAGGGAACGATTGTAAGGCCCTGCAAGAAACTGAACGATGACTTCGTTGACCGCGCGCCCGTCGCGCTGCTCCTTGTGCAGGTCCGGCGGCGGCGGCGGCGGGCCGCTGCGCTTGGTGGCTTCCGCGGCAGCGCCGGCCCTCAACGCGCGGCGGATGTCCGGGATGTAGCGGCGCATGTTGAATTTGCAAGCAATTTTGAAAGCAGTTGACCATGTCAGATTCAAGTGCTGAAACCAGCGCGGTCAACCTTGGGTCAACTCGGTTTTATCCTGCACCGCTCTACCGGGGGCAGCGTGGCGTCGGCGCCCGCCGCGTGGAGCCTCGCTCGCGTGGCGCGGGTGAACCCCCCGAGCCCCGGCGCCGGCGCCCCGCTGGCCTGGTGCGCGCCACCCACGCCGCCGCTGAACATCGCGCGCGCCGTGGTCGGGTTGCCCTCCGCCGCTCCCGCCGGCCACGCACCCGCCGGCAAAGGCCTATCGTGAAGGTCCGGTGTTCCGGCACCATCCACGTCAGTGTACCCATTTGAACCGGTTTGATGCCAAGGTTTGACGTTAAAGAACTCATTTTTCATACCAAAGAGTTCCGTTTGATTCCGAATTTGACATCACAGAGCTCATTCTCATACCGACGATCTACATTTGATGGCAGGCCTTACCCATTATCGTCATTATCGTCGTCTTCCCCGCCCACGTTGCCCAGTGCCACGGCCCAGTCCGATGCCCCCCCGGCCTCAGCGGGCGGCGACAGGCGACGATCATGACTGCTGCGGAAGCGGTTCTGTATGGTGGCCGCCGCGGCGTTCTGCGCGCGGCCGTCGCGCCGCCCCTGGAACCAGGGGCTTCCACTCGTCCACTTTTCGGCTCGGGTGAGCACTTTGGTGCGAAACTGTACGTCGCGGGTGGTTTCAGAGAGTTTCGATGACAAAGCAAAAAAGGCTCAGATTGAGCTGAGAAGTGGACGAGGGCAAGGCCATACCTGGAACGTCTTGAAGCCGGCCTGGATGGCGGCGGCGGCGGCAGCGGCCTCCTCCGGCTGCCCCGCCACCGCCACTGCCAGATTTTCGGTGGAACTGGTCATCACCTTCATCGCCTCTGCGGAGGGCCCGGTGGGCGTTTGACTCCCACATGTCACCAGTGGGCACACAATGCAAGAGACGCGTGATGACATGCGGGGGAGTCAAGGGGAGTTAGGCGGAGTAACGGGGAGTCAGGCGAGGTTTTGAACCATCCACGTCCCCAGGAGGCACTCAACTCAAAGGACGAGTGATGACGTTCAGGGGAGTCATGGGGCGTTAGGCAAGGCTATGACTCCCCAACATCACCGGGAACTTTAGCTCAAGAGACGCAGGTCCATGAGCAGGGAAAAGCATGGGGGGTCAGTGGGAGTCAGGGGGAGTCAGAGGGAGTGAGGCGAGCCCCGCCTCCGCCAGCTGATTTAGCTGAGCCTGCATGGCGGCCGCCATCTGCGCGAGCTGCTGCTGCTGCTGTGCTTGAACCAGGGGCATACACTCCACCACTGCCTAGCTCATCGGAAGCACGGCTTTGTGGAATATGCTGGGTGGTTTCAGTTGCGTGTGCAAGATCGATGGGTCATAACTCGTCACAAACTGGACACAAAACGGCTGACTGACCAAAACGGCTTAGGTTGTGCTGTGCAGTGGACGAGTGTAACCCCCTGCCTTGAACCATTGCCAGCGTTCGCTCGTCCCCGGCTAGCGAAGCCACCTGCGCGAGTTGCGCCTGCTGGAACGACGAAATGGCGCCCAGGTTCTGCGCCTGCTGCGCCGGCAGCTAGGGACTCAAGGATATAGCTCGCCACATCAAAGGATGCCATCTAACTCAGTAATTGAGGTTTCGAAATGCGTTTGATGACATGGCGAGTGATGGATAGCGCTCGCCGCGTCATAGGATGCCATCTGACTCAATAAACGAGGGTTCGAGCTTTTGGGTTTAGAGATCAGGGCACTGCTCGCCACGTCATGGGATGATGTCTAAATCAATAAACGAGGATTCGAAATGCGTGTGATGACTTGGCGAGCTTCATCCATCAGTTCTTACCGCCAGCACCCCGAGCAGCGGCGGGCGGTCGCCCGCGGGTCCCGCCAGCGTGGCCTCTGCGGTGGCTCGCTCCATGCTGAGGCTCTGCCGCATGGGGTCGTGTGTCGATGTCCGGGGCGGGGGTGCCGAGGCGCGGGGGTGCTGAGGCGCGGGTCCCGACATGGGGTCGTGCGCCGAGGACCGGGGCGCGGGTGCTGGCACCGCCCCCGCGTCTCCGGCCGGAGCAGCCGCCGCCGAAGCAGCCTCCGCCGTGGTCACCGACGCCCTCGCTATAGCGGCGCAAGTTGAAATCAAAAGCAATCGATGAAAGCAGTTTGTGACATGATGGTTTGAGCGCTGAAACCATAGGCGCTTTCAGCACGGCAATTGGTACAGTCAACCTGCACCGTCCTGCCTCGCTGCTGTCGCCGAAGCCCTCGCCGCGCTCAGCCTGGGCACAGCGCTGGCACCAATGCTGCGCCGAAGCGCGGCCAGCCTGTCCTCCTCCTCGATGTCCTTGTGCGGCCCGCGTGGTGAGGCCCGCGGCGAGGCCCGCACGGTGTGGCCGCGGTAGGTGGACTGGATGGTGAGCGCCGCCTGCCCTTAGGGACTGATGGATTGTGCTCATCACGTCATCAAACGCATTTTGAATCCTCGTTTCTTGACTTAAATGTCAACATATGAGGTGGCGATCACTATCCATCATCATATGACGTGGCGAGCACTATCCAAAAGACCCTACCTGCTCTTGCACGTTGAGCAGTGCGCGTGCCGCCTCACGCTCGCCGGGCGCGGGGCCGCGATTCTCCCCGTCGCCCGCCCCGGCGCCAATTTCGAACGCCACAGCGATGTTGTCGACCTCGCCCCCGCTGCGTAGGACGGCGCGCCACACCTCGGGTGATGCCTGCACCACCGAGCGCCAGTCCACAGGGGGGTCCGCACGTGGCCCGCGCCCGCGCCGCAACTCCAACGGGAATCAAGGTCACAGCACATATGTGATCTCATTTAGCTCGATCGACGAAGGTGTAAGGTGTGGTGGATGACGTGGCGAGCATCGGTAACGTGGCGAGCACCGGTAGACAACGTCGTGGATGACGTGGCGAGCACAGGTACACTATGCGGTATGACCCTACCTCGAGGTGCCCGTTGCGCAGCACCAGCCCCGAGGGCGGCGCAGATCCGCTCGGAACCCCTCCGACTTGCGAGCCAAAGTCCGGGCCCGGGCGGAACGGCGACACGGGGGCCCAGCCCAGGACCACGGGCGCCGTGTCAGTGCCAGGCGTGCGGTACAACACCTCCACGATGAGTACAACCATGACGTCCTCGGCTTAGGGCCCGCTGGGTTGATGTGACCGAGTCACACGGTTGACGTGGGTTGAATTAATTGTTGGAGCACATCAGGTTAAGATCTAGTGTCAACAATTTGAGCCAACGGTCAACATTGGATCTAGACTACATTAAGTCTGACATTGAAATAACAATGAGTCTACATGGGATCAAGCAATGAGGGGCTCAAGTGGGATGCTCGAAACAGAAACCCGATGGCAATCACCAGCCCGACCTCGGGGACGTTATCGATGGCGGCGTCAGCGGTGAGCTGAATGACGGAGATGCTGCCGGGGACCAGGGCCAGGCAGATAAAGGTCACCCCGTCCTATCATGCCATTTAACTCAGTAGACGAGGGTGGATGATGACATGGTGGGCGGTGTCTAGCAGGCCGCACCAGGCACGGGCTGCCACTTGTCGAGTTCCACAGGCACGCCGACGAAGCGGCGCCCGTTGTGTACGCTGACGCGGAGGGAGATGGCGCGGGTAGCGGCGACGGCGCTGGCGGCGGCCCCGGGGTTGGCCGCCAAAATCTCCATCGACGGCGGCGTGGCGCCCTCTCCGCCCAGCTGTAGCGGCGCAAGTTGAAATTGAAAGCAAACATCGAAAGTAGTTAAGAATATGATAATTTCAAGCGCTTAGTGACCGGCGCTTTCAGCGTGGGTTTGTTAGGGACGACATGTGCATTGCCCTACCCAACGCAATCGCCGTCACTGGGGAGGCTGCGATGACGTCCGTCAACGCCTTAGGCAGCGCCACGCACAGGCCGCGAAGCGCCACACGCCGCAGCGGGCTCAGCAGGTGGAGCCGGGTGAATGATGCTACTAACGTCATGCGATGTCATTAGCTTCAAGAAACGAGGGTTCAAATGTGATGGTTGATGCGTAACACGTCATAAGATGTAATCTGTTAAAGAAACGAGGGTACACATGTGCTGGGTGACGGTGAGGGCAATATATGCGTGTCCATGCCAGCAGCGGGCTAGCCAGCGTGGATGTAATGGCCGTCACGTCCGCCGTCAGTACTCCCTTGCGGAAGGGTCATTGAGAAAAAGCACTGGATCCGAGGGGAGGTGAGCACGACTGAACTTAGTGTGAATGCTCATACAGACACGCGGAGGAGGAGGAGGAGGAGGAGATTCAATATCGGTCGAGTGCTTGTTCACATTAACTCCCCTGCCTGGGGGTCGAACCGCAGCACGCCCGGAACAACGTCACCGTACGTCACAGGAAAGTCCTCGCAGGAGGGTCATCGAGAACAATTACTTAATCAAGTTCGGGGCATGTCTCACCTTCAGGGCGAATGCTTATACAGATACGGGGAGTAGGGGGAGGGGTAGATTCACTGTCGGTCAAGTGCTAGATTTCAATGACCCCCCTGCCTCGGGGAGCAGCGGCGCGCAGCGGAGCAAGGCAGGGCAGGGCTCGAATATGAAGTGGAGCTTGGCGCCGCCCAGCTGGGAGGGCGGGTGCTGACCTTAGGGCCTGACAGACAATGCTCGCCATGTCGTGTGATTCCGCTCAACTCAAGGAACGAGGGTGTACAGTATGGAGGATGACGTGGCAGGCATGACCTGTCAGATCATGCTCACCACGTCGTGTGATTCCGTTTAATGCAAGAAACGAGGGTCCGCAGTGTGAAGGATGAACGTGGCAGGCATCATCTGTCATGCCCTACCTGACCTGTGCGCGGGCGGCCCCACATGAGGTAGCGAGGCGAGCCGCTGCGCATGGGCGCGCTGTTGGGCTGCCCGGTCGGCTCCGTTCCGCCGGGGCCAAGAGTGGGCACCGCCGCCTGGATGTAGCGGCGCAAGTTGAAATTGAATCCGGAGTTTGAAAGCGCTTAAATCGATATTTTCCGTTAAGCGCTGAAACCAATCG
>Ga0307488_10003233_pt1 | contig 13654 bp, 17 predicted proteins | sample SB02metaG_FD_202248 | JGI IMG/M metagenome (GOLD analysis project Ga0307488, IMG submission 202248) | Sea-ice brine microbial communities from Beaufort Sea near Barrow, Alaska, United States - SB 0.2 | ecosystem: Environmental > Aquatic > Marine > Coastal | place: USA: Alaska | collected...
CGGGAAGTGCAGTGCCGTTCGTGGTGTTCGCGTGGAGGGCACCATCCGTGGCGCGCACGGGGGTCACGGTGCCCACGACAAAGAACACGGCGACGATCAGAACCCTCAACACGCGTGGGCGATTCGTGTGGCACATTTTGTGGTGCGTCCCCAGGTACGCGGGGGCGTCCCTGGGCGACGTTCCGGGTATGACCGCGGGGAACGCGGCGAGGGTCACGAGCCGCGATGCGAGGCGGGGACAGGAACACGCGCGCCACGGAAGCGGAAGCGTCACGCGCGGGTGATGCGCGGGTGTTGAGGAGAATGCGCGCGTCGGCCAGCGCACGCGCTACAGATGCCGTGAAAACGGACGTAATTTTTCTTGCGTTGTTAGCGCGCCAACTGCCAAGCGAACAGCACAAGATCTCGCAGACGTCGCCGGGGGGCGGACACCTGTCGCCACGTGTCTTGTCGCGTTTGACGTGTCCTTTTTAGAAGGTCGGTTTTGTATCTTTGTCGTTTCGAGGCCTGGAGGGGGAAATGTCCTGTCATTCCCACGCGCGCGTTGACAACGCGCGCGAGCCCATGAGCTCCGTTCTCGAGACCGCGCCGCCTCCTGTTCACCACCCACGCGACCCGCCCGCGCTTACGGACTACGAACGGCGCGCTGACGTGACACACACCGCCAATCAACGCCCGGTCATTGGGGTTGGGGAAACCACGCGACCTGCGTTTGGCCACATGTCGAGTCAGCTTTTGCACGGCATGGCCAAAAGCCCCAAGGGGGGGGGCGCGCGCGCGCCCCAAACCTCGTCGCCGCGCCAAAGGCGGCCGCTGCACGAACACCCGGACCCGGAACGGGTGTTCATGGAGGAGTTCAAGGTAGGTTTAGGTTTACGGGAACCACGGAGGGACGCGACGGAAATCCCCCGGTAATCCCAGATGCGAAAAAGCGGCAGGTGTTGAGTTAAAAACCACCTTTTGCGTCTCGAACCGTCGAAAAATCGACGGTATTTTTTTCACACATCATCATTGACGAGACTACCCTTCCCTTCCCCCTGACTGACACCCCACAACCCCACAAAACCCAGGCCTACCGCACCGCGCACGGCGACTCCTTCGCGCACGTGACGCATGTTTTGAACCGGCGGCTGCAACGCACGCGCACGCCGTTTGACGTGTACGGGCTGTACCGTTCAGTTTGCATCCGAGGTGCGGCCGTAGGGGGTTTCCCAAATCCAGACACTGTTTACCGCGCCTCTTTGAGTGCACTACTCGTGATGTATGTAGATCGTGATGTATGTAGTATTGCCAGTACTCGTAACTTTTACAATGTGATGTACGGACGCAGTTGCTGGTGCACTACGTTCCGTACATTTACGGCGTACTGGCAACTGTTACACACGGCACAAACGCACTGTTACCTGCGTTTTATGGAGTACAGGTTGAAAGTCACATCACCACCACAGAACTACCCAATCCCGGATATATACGTCACGAAGTACCCCCGACTCGAGACTCACAAGACGTACCCTTTTTCTTTTCCGAAACCAGGCGGCTTCGGCTCGCGCCGAGACGCGCGCCGAAGACTGAACATGATGACCGTGTTCCGCGAAATGCGCAACCACTACGAAAAGCACACGTACACGGACATCGGCACGCAGCTCCTGAACACGTACGAGACGTACTTTCTTGATTACGAAAACGACCACCCGCAGGATTTGAACGTGGTTTCGTGCGCGCGGTGCGGCGGCGTTCCACCGCGAAGGGCGAACGGGGAGTTTTTCGTCAAGCAATTAGTCGGCAACAAGTGCGCGCGCGCGGAGGTTGATGCGCAGAAACAAGAAACCGCGTCTCTGGTTGACGACGGGTCCAACGGGGTTCCAGTGTCACCCCCGGTAAGCACCCCCAGTACACCCGACGCACTGACCAAAGAATTAATGTCACCCGGAGTGATTCACGTGGGCGGTGGCGCGACGTGGGCCACGGAGGGGGTGTGTGTTGTCGTGGGCGGCGGCGCTGTTTTGACCGGCGGCTGCGCGATGGACGCGAGGATGGACTACGCCGCCGTGGCGGCAAAAACGTGTCAAAACCAAATCGGGTGGGTGGAGTGCGATTGCTGCAGGGTGCTGACGCACGTGGACTGCGCACGACCTGGGAGCGCGGATCTCACGCCCTCTGGGGAAGTCGCGTGGTTCGTGTGCGATCGGTGCGCGTCCCGGCGGAGCGGCGACGCACCGTCCGATGCCGTCCCGCGCGGAGTCGTCCCAAACACCCCGAGTAACCACAGCGCGCGTACACACGCGGTCGGTTTTGGCACCACCTCTGGTACGATTGGCAAGTCCCCGTTGTCCTCGCGCGCGCGGTCCTTCTCCGCGAGCGCGGGGGCGACGCGGATGGCCAACACCGGCGCTAACACTGGAAACACCGCTGCCAACCACACCCACGCCGCCACCGCCGCGAACGCGGCTCCGCGCAAAAACGGAACCCTGCTGAAGCGCGACCGATACGGCGCCAAGCGAGAACACGCGCGAGGCGTGGAGTCCACGAGGGTGGAGTCCATGAATTTCGGGAGATCTCAGTCTCCGCAGATTCCACAGGCCGGGTTGTACGGGTCGAACCGACCTTCATCGAGAAGTCCCAACCTCTTTCCGCAAGCGCAACAACTATCCGTCCCACTGTCGTACGCGCAACAAGAGTCGCGGTTAAACGAGTTACCAGCGCAACACGGTTCGTTACAACCGTCGCGACCACAACACGGCGGGTACGTCGGGGGGTATCACCAACCCCAACCCACGCGCGGCGAGTTCACGAACGCCCCGCCCTACGGAACCGGCCAAGGCGCTCGGTACCCTCCCGGGTACACGCAAGGCAGGTACCGCGAACGCGGCGGCGAGGTACGGGACGTGAAAGCGCGAACCGCGGAGTGGCACCGTACGCAAGAGCGCGAAAGCGCGGTCGCGGCGGCGGCGCACGCCGCGATGGAGATAGAGGCGGAGATGGAGGTTGAGGAAAAACGAAAGGAGCTGGCGTCGTTCGAGGAGTACGAGCGGTCCCGGCCGCCGGGGTTCCCCTCGGTTGTGAACGACGCGGGGGACGGCGGTTCCGCGGAGGCTCCGGGACGACCGCTTCCGGGCAGGGAGATTCCGGGACGAGATATTCCGGGCACGAGAAGAACTAATGCCGAAGCGCAAGCGCTGGCGCAAGCGCCGCCGCTTCCGCACTCGTCATCCCCTCGAAACGCACGCCCGGCGCTCGGGTCGCTTCCAAGCGTTTTGCTGCGGCGGTCCAACAGCCAACAAAACGTGTTGAACGCGCTGGTAAACGACGAGTGCCCAGGGTCGCCAGGAGGCGCGTCTTCCCCGCGAGGCATGGAACGCGTTTCGAGCCAACAAAACATCCAAATGCTTACAAACTTAACTCGAAGCGCGTCGCAGTGCAGTTTAGGGGCGGAGCACTTTTGGTCGGGGCTGTTGGGGTCGACTGGGGGCAACACCGGGGCGGGCGGTTCCCAAGGGATGCCGGACGAAAACGAAGCAGTCGCGACCGGGCCCGATTTGTTTGCCTTTACGTGACGCTTGGGATGAGCACTACCACTACTACCACTACCACTACTACCGCACTACGCCTTGCGAGGCCTTACCATGCTACTACTACTACTGCCCTGCGAGGCCTTACCATACACTACTGCACTAACGCCCTGCGAGGCCTTACCAATATACTACTACTATCCTGCGAGGGCTTACATCGCGGTGTCCTGTGTTGCTTAACTATCCTGCTTATCACCAATGACTGTTGTATTTTACAAGACTATTACAAGACACTAAGACACTAAAGACAGATACTAAGACACTACCCAAAGCTTCGCAAGTCCGTATCACCCCCGTTTTCGTGGTACGTCTCGTCTTGAAACGGCCCGCGGTAGCTGACGTGCTGGCTTAAAATCGACGGGTCGGTGTCTCTTGAGGATTCCAGAGATTCTCCCATCAGCGCTTCGTCATGCTCTTCGCCATCGTGAAAAATCCCGCTTTTCTTCGAGTATACCCTCAAGTACACCCGAGCGACGCGATCTCGAAACACCACCCCCAGAAACAACAAGCCCTGACACCAAATCTGCCCGCGAGTCCCGCGCATGTACGTAAATGCGGCCATCACGGAGCTGTGATTGGGCCAAAGAAAAGTGTCAGTCTCGTGTGAGAAAACAGTCGGCGGGATTTGGGAAAGGCCCAATACGTACGTGTGCAGCAGCGTGGAGACTCGGATGATTCGCACCACGGTCGCGAGAAGCCGGCCGTCGCTCGCGGCTCGTGACGAGTTTAACGACGCGCTCGTTCCGGCGATATCCCCAGCGCTACCTAAACCGCCGTGGCTCCCAAACAAACCCGAGTTACCTGAGATTGTGAACGAAAAGTGTCAGTCTCGAGTCTTACTGTATGGGGGATTGGGGTCCGAGTAATCGGTCCGGACACAGGGCACTTAGAGTAATCGGGCCGAACAGTGCGTTTGTGCTGTGTGTAGTGCACTTCCTTTTAATGACCGCGGTGGACGTCAAAGAGGGGCTTGAAACAGGGAGGCCGGGATTTGGTGAAAGCCCCAAGGCCGTACCTCCCCCCACCCCCGCCACCGCGTCTAAGTGCAGACACAGCAGGTTGTGCTTGTGCACGAAGTACCTGATTCCGAAAAACAAAACTCCGCACGGAAGCAACACCGGCGCCAAGCTCGCGAACACCACGGTGCACGCCAACACCGTGGCGTTGAAGGCGTGCTGGCCGGGGAGGTCGAACACCGGTTTTCGGGCTGACCACGCCCGGCTCGCGAGCCTCGGCTTTGGCGAAGGCGCTAGGAAATAACCTATGCGTGCCTCGCCACGCACGGGCGTCGCGTTGACCCAGGACCGGGTGTCCGTTCTTCTTGCGGAGGAAGAAGTGATGACGATTGGAGTCCCTTCGACTTGGACTTGCTGCTCGTCGTCGTCGCCGGACCCTCGCTCTAAGCCGTCGCCGTTCCACTCCCGTTGCGTTCCCTCGCTCCGAGAAGATACCTCTGACGGGTTCTTCCGGTCCCAAACACACTCCGCGATCCAGGAAAACAGCGACAGGAGCTCCCACGCCGGGCCTATGGTACAGCAGGACACGAGAAAACCGCAAAGCGACATCGCCGCTTCCGCCACGAAGCTGAGATCAATGAAAGAAAGTGTCAGTCTTTCGTAATGTGTATGAGCAAACAGTCGGGCCGAACAGTCTTGGGATTTGAGAAATGCAATACGTACCTCTCGCCAAGGATCTTGATGAACTTCAACTCGCACGCGTCGGGAGTGGCGTGCCACTGACACGCCCGAATCTGTTCAACCACCGCGGACAGCGCCGCCTTACCGAGCGCCAACAGAATCAAAATGTTGATGAGGAAGTAGTAGAACTCCTTGGAAACTAAACTGCGCAACGCGCCGCTGAGATGAATAAAAGAACGGGTCAGTATTGTATGGGCAAACAGTGTGGGGATTTGAAGAATACAACACGTACCTTCGCGTCAGGTGTTTTTCAAACGTCGTCGTTTGTTCCAGCACAAACGGAATCAACGCGTAAATCGTAATCAGCGTGACTGTGAGTGTACGAGAAAAGTGGTTAACGTCTTTCGGGATATGTGTGTTACGTAATTACGGGCGGACAATCGGCAAACGCTGGGCCTGGATTTGGGAAAGCCCAGGAGGCCGTACCTAAGTTCGGGACGAACTGAAAAAGCAACCCCGCGGTGGGGCCGGCTTTATTCGTGGCCCATTGAAGCCAGGCTTGCCATCGCCAGTCTATTTCCGGGTCAAGGCTCGCGGCAACTTCGATTGTTAACGAAAAGTGTCAGTGTTGTATGGGCAAACAGTGTGTCAGGATTTGGGAAGAGTGACTCGGAAGACACTCTAGTCTTAGACTTTAGACACCAGCTGTACCAAATGTACTGCTGACAACACGCACCTTCGCCGGCGTAGGAAAACACCGCTAAGGGCGAGCTGAAAAAAACCAGTCCAAGAAACACGCTAACGTTCGTGCAACACGACAATAGGAACCGCTTTCCGGAAGTCACGCCGACGTTGTCCCACAGCACGCCGTTGGGGGGCGGGGCGTGCGTGCACCGCCAGTAGTGGACGCCGTGGCCGATCGCCAGGGCCACGGCTTTGGGCATCTTTTCGTTGGTGCGGGGGCTGGTGCCGGGGGTGAAGAACGGACGGCGGCCTATGCTCCTTGGTGCATTTTGGGATTCGTCGTCGTAGGTCTCCGTCTCGTCGTCCTCATCGGCGTCGTCAAGCCTTGCAGACGTCGCCAGCAGCCCTTCCGTGAGCTCATCGTCCATTCCTTCCTCTCGTGCGTTGTTTCTAACCCTAGCCGTCGTGTCCCCCCCCACCCCGTCCCCGTCCACGTCAACGCCCGCTTTGAACCCGGGGGCTAGTCTCTTTATACACGAAAAAGGGAGAACCTGCGAAACATACGCGAGGCAAGTTCCGGATACCGTCGTCCGCAACGCCCGCAACGCTCTTTCCGCAGTGCCCGGATCCCGAAAAACCACGAACACCAGCCCCGGAGATGGCGTCCACGCCCCTGGTTCGGCCCGTGAGGCGAGTAAGTTGCGTAAATCGCTCTCCGCTAAACGCGAGTTTTGTAAAGCGGCTGCGACTTTTTGGTCGTAGAAGGCATCCGAGTCGTCGCTTGGTAACAACTCGCGAGTGCGTCGCTCCAATCCGCCCGGACTGCTACCGAACAAAGACGACGAGATTCTTTGATACCCACCACCAACCGCCGTACTCCGTGACGCCCTCGCCGTACTCCGTGCCGCTTCGTTCCGCGCGTTCGCCACCACGACTCTGGCCGCCGACACCAAACGTCGCGCCCGCGCCTCGCCGCCGTCCAGGGGCACGACCTTGCGATGGGTAAAAGAACGTGTCAGTCCATTTGTTGGGCGTGTGTTGGACGGTGTATGTACAGCAGTCGCCGTGATCGGTCGTCTAACAGTCACCGTGATCGGTCGTCTAACAGTCACAGGCGCGTTCGAGGTAAAACAGCGCGCGCCGCCTGATTTGGGAAAGCACGACACACACGTACCACGGAAAACACTCGTCCCGGAAACCGCGCGTCGAGCCCGCGTCGCAACGATTCCGGGTTCCGGCACACCGCCCTGGGAACTCTTCGCAACAGCAACGTCACGCCCGCGATGTTCTTTTGTCGCATCTCCAAGGATTTGAACCGGGTGTTTACTAAGGTTTTGGAAAGGTAGTCCGCCACACACTCGATCGCCGTTACGGTGACGAAACTCGTCGCCACCGAAAACCACAATAACGGCGACTCATTCGGGAAGTGGTGAATCGTGGTCCTGGCGAACCACAGTGCGTCCCCGTTTGTGGAGGCACGTCCGTGCGTACTCCACGTTCCTTCTTTGTTGCCTAGTATAACGGAGACGGGCAGTAAGACGCACACCCCGGGAAGCGCGGCGGCGGCTAGCGCTAATAAACACAATCGAGTCACGACCAAGTAGTCAGATGCGTCTTGCCCGCACCGGGTCGTGACTTCACCCAAACCAGCGCGCCACACCGAAAGAAGTTGAGTGAGTCGCTTGTTTCGCAACCTTGTCGTGCTTGTGAAGGAATCACCCGCTTGTCCCGTGCTTCGTCTCGAGGAGTACGAAAGCCAGTACGACTCGCACCGGCCTGCAAAGAACCAGATTGCGAGTAAAAAAACACTCGACACCAGATCCCACGCCACGGTGTATCTGAGGCTTCCCAGAATCAGGTGCGGGATCGCTGGGGCGGGGGGCGAGGTTGGGGGGGACGGAACGGAGGGTGCCGCGGCCATCGCACCCCAGGCGGCGCCGCGGAAAACTCCGTGCGCGGAGCACTGAGAGTCGAGGCTGATTTTGCCGCGAAGCACTGCACACAAAAATTAAATTCCAAAAATTCTCTCGGAAGGAAAACGTCCTCAAGGCTACACTCCTCTCTTCGTGTGTTCTTTCGCACGTCGAGGCGCGCGACACGCGATGACTGACCGGGAGTGATGGGGACGAAGCGGTGCAGGCACGTTCGGTGGACCGACCAGTGCAGGGAGTGTAACCCCTGCCCACACGGCAGGCTGAAACATCACTGCGCGGACTGCAACCCCTGCCCCCACGGCAAGCTGAAAAGCAAGTGCGCGGAGTGCACCCCCTGCCCGCACGGGCAGGTGAAACACGACTGCGCGGACTGCAGCCCCTGCCCGCACGGCAGGCGGAAACGGTGCTGCGCGGCGTGCAACCCCTGCCCGCACGGCAAGCGGAAAGACAGCTGCGTGGACTGCAACCCCTGCCCGCACGGCAAGCGGAAAGACAGCTGCGTGTCTGCAACCCCTGCCCGCACGGCAAGCGAAAAAGAACTGTGCGGCGTGCAAAGCGGCACGAGCGGCTCCGCCGAGTTCGAAGCGAGTTAAGCGCGAGCCGGAGCGTTCGCCCGAGATCAAGCAAGAGCCCGAGATCAAACAAGAGCCCGAGATCAAACAAGAGCCCGAGATCAAATAAGAACCCTCCACCATTCGCGGCTACTTCGGTATCGGCGAGTAGTTTGGCAAGGCACCGTCTCGTAACAGGGAACGACTACACAACGTACGTCCTCCGTGATAACTCCTTTCTTTTTTTTGGGACGGAGGAAAGACAGAAAAGAAACTGTTGAGAAATTAAATAAAAAGAAGTCGAACACATTTACTCCTTCTCGTCCCTCACGTCCCTCACCTTGGGGGTCCGGTCCCTGTCGCCCTCGTACCCGTCGTCCGAGGGGTCGTCGTCGTCCATTTGTATCGTAACCTCATCCACGGACGTTTTCGTTTTCGTCGCCAGCGCTTTCAAGGCGCCGCCCGCTTTGGACGACGACGGCTTTCCCTCTTTTTTATTCCTCGATGAGTCTTTTTCCTTTTTCGTTCCAGATTCCGTTTCAGTTTTATTTTTATTTGGAGACGTCCCCGTCGTCCCGCTCGTCGTCTCGCCCATCTCCAGATCCCCGTCCCCAATTTCCTTCCGTCGCCGCTCATCACGTTCCACCCGCCTTTTCTCCCGCTTCCCGAGCTCCACCTCCGTTTCCCTCGCCTCGTCAACGTCACAAGGTTGTTGACCCGCCGGTTTCGTAAACGCGAACCGGCTGCGCTGCTGCGGCGCGCAAAACACCTCAAAGCAGTTCCCGAAACACCCTTCGAAGTGATAAAGTAACAAGGGCAAACAGTCAGACGTGACGTTGGGTAGGTGGTTAGTACGCAGTACACGTGTGGGTGGGTCCTCGGTTCGAAGTCGAGGTAGTGGTAGGTCGAGAGACAACCGTACAGGCAAACAGTCGGGCCAAAGCCGGCGAATGTTTTTCTTTCGCGAAAGTAAAACGCAAGACGTTTCCCAAAAAAGAAAAAAACAACGCACCTTTGTTCCACGGGTTCTCCGCCACTGAGTACCCGTCCCTGAAGTTCTCGTACGTTGTTTGGTTGGTGCAAATCAGGTACGTGTGGAACACGCTCAGCACGAACACGAACCAAAACCCGAGAAACGCGAGGACCAGGATGATCATCGCGGCGGGCGCGTCGGCGATCGCGCGGAGCGCGCGGCTTTTGTTCGAGCTCGGCAGTTTGTCGTAACTCAGCTTTACTTGGTACCCGCACACGAACGCGACGTCTGATACCAAACAAAGAAAGTGTCAGTCTTGTATGGGCAAACAGCGTGTCCCGGAGGATTTGGGAAAGGGAACACGTACAGACGCACAGCAGGGTGGTGCCAAACACGAAGAAAATAAACGCCCGGTAGTTCCTTCGGCCGATCGTCGTCCCCACCCACGGACAGTGGTGGTCGAACTTATCCACGCAGTCGTCGTTCGCGCTGCAGTGGTGCGCCCTCGGGGGTTGGTACTGGTTAATCGTGTCGTTCCACTTCACCGTGACCTGCTTTTGCGTTTCGCCGGAGCCGTCTTCCGCGTCGGTGTTGTTACTGTTGCTGTTACCGCTTCCACCGGTGCCCATGGTACACCCGCCCGGGTTACCCCGTGGTAGCCCCGTAGTGGGCACCGCTACGCTTTTGTACCGCGGCCGCACTCTGCCGTCAAACGTGGGCGTGGGTTTCGGTCGGCGCCGGACGATACCCGGCTCCGTGGTGCCTGTTTTCAGCAGGTTGAAAAGACACCACACGGGCCACGAAATTCCAACCACCAGAACAACCACGTGCGTTGCGTCCGCCACGTCGGGGGTGACCAACACGTTGAACAAAATTGAAGGCACGATGACTATTAAGCAGGTGCCGACTAAATTCATGGGGCTCGGGCCGGTCATGCACCGGCCGTCGCAGTAGAAGCGCTGTTGAAGGGTGTGGGAGAGGACGCGTTTCGGAAATGAGGGAAAAAAAAAGTGTCAGCGAAAGGCTCGTAGATTGCGACCTGGCGTGCCGAGGGAGGGCACACCACCGGTTCTCGAACGCGTGGTCCTTGTACATCCGAAACGGAATTGCTCGCGAGCACCGAAAACGTGAACGTAAACACGTACGTCGTTCCCCGGCCACGTTTTCCAGATGGGCAGCTCGCTTTCCGGAGTTTGGGTTACCCCGAGCTCGGTCGCGCTGGTGCTGGTCGAACGCGCCATCGTTTGAAGACGCCAGGTTTGGTTTCAATCAAACGCGGTCGATCGGTCGCGTGACCCACACGCCGATCCCTCGGACACGTAACAACTCGCGGATCAGTGCGGAGTCGAATGCCACCAAAGGCCGCGAAACTCGGTCCGCGGTCGGGGGAACCCGCGTCCAGCGGGACCACCGGGCCGAGTGGAGTGACACCGCGATGGCACAGACAGTCGTGTTACCGACCGCGAGTTTTACTGCAGCAAGTCAAAACTCGAAGAGCAGACGAATCTTGACGAATATACCAGGTATGGGCAAAGAGACTTCCGAGAAAAGAGCTAGTCTTCGACGCGCGCTGCACTGACGCGCGCGTTGCCGGCGGTGCGCGTTCCGTCCTTGCCGTCTGTGGTCACGAAACACCACCGGCAGGCGGTGGTCGGCGCATGCACGCGGTGCGCGCCGTGGCACCGGACGCGTTTCGGCGTGGCAGTTCCCGTCGTCAGATTGTTTTTGTACATTCCACGAAAACGACACCCATGCCAACTTCGGAGCCTCGCGGGCGCGGAGGGAAACGTAACGTTAGCGCACGCACCTGCGGCCTGCTCCCCATCGCGAAGCTCGCGAACGTCCGGGGCCCGGTGGCGGTGCCTCCCGGGCGAAGCGCCACGAAACGCGTGGAGAACGGTAAACGGCGTCGCGTGGCCGTCCACGCCGTGGCTGGTGCTAACACCAACAACCCTGGTTCTTCGGAAAACGCGTCGCATCAAAGACACGTTCCGCGGTATCGCGTGACACGCTGGACATCGTTACCGTCGATGGGAAAACCTTTCGCGCAACAATACAACAGGGACGCGCCGAGCGACGAAACGGAACCTCGAGCAAGGTTCGTCCCCGCGTTGGGTGCGACACGACGCAAAGGACAATCAGGAAGAATCGCGGTTATCGGGGGGTGCGCGGAGTACACGGGGGCGCCGTATTTCGCGGGGATCGCGGCGTTAAAAACGGGCGCCGACCTCGTGCACGTGTTTTGCACCGAAGGTGCCGGCGCTGTGGTCAAGGGATACTCGCCCGATTTAATCGTGCACCCGTATTTGCGCGAAATCGACGAGTTACGTTCTGATGAGTTAAGTGTACACATCGATGATTGGAGTGAACTGCAACGAGACCACATGTTACAAGTGTTACAACGAGAACAAGTGTTACGAGCGATTGTGGCGAAAACAAACAGGTGGTTAGCCAACGTAGACGCGATCGTGATTGGGCCGGGTCTGGGCAGGGACGTGTTCGTCCAAGCGCAAGTTTGCAAATTTTTCGAGTTCGCGCGGGACAATAAAATACCCCTCGTCGTCGACGCGGACGGCTTGTTTCTCGTGGCAAATGACCCGGAGCTCGTGCGGGGTAACCCAAACGTGGTGTTCACGCCGAACGCAAACGAGCTCAACAGGCTTTGTAAGGCGGTTTTGGGAACGGAGGATACGCAGGCGGAAAAGTCGTCATTGACGGCGTCGTCTCTGGCGTCAACTCCGGAGGAGCGCTTGAGACAGAGAGGGGAACTTTGCAAGTCGCTGAGTTTGGCCCTAGGCGGCGTCGCCGTGCTTTCCAAGGGAGACGTCGACGTCGGGGTGTGCGCCGGTTTTGACCGTTTGAGGCAAGGCTTGCCAGGCGAACTGGAGAGCGATCGAGGGATCGACGCCGACAAAGTGAAAGAGTTTCTGCGTCAACGCCGTGTACACGAATTGGACCACGCTTTAGGATGGTTTGGCAATTCCCAAAGCGGGTGCCCCCGGCGGTGCGGCGGGCAAGGCGACGTTTTAGCAGGGACGCTCGCGGTATTTCTCGCGTGGGCATCGCGGGCGCGGTACGATGAGTATGTGGAGATGTCCGCGCAGCTCGCCGCCGCGCTCGACGGCCTTGAAAATGGGCGGGACGTGGGCCTCACTCGTGAACGCGAAAAAAATCTACAGACTTATTTGAGCGCAGTGACGCGACGAAACTTTGTCGACGGGCAGATGCGGTTGGCGACGAGCAATCAAACGCTGATTGCCATGGGACACTACCCTGAACCCTGCCTCGACGCCGCAACGTTGAGCGTTGCAGAAAAGAGTAGCGCGATGTGGCACGCGTCGATGGTCACGCGCCACGCTTCGAGCGCCGCGTTTATGAAAAAAAAACGCGCGATGGTCACCGCGGACGTCGTCGAGGCACTTGGCGTGGCGTTCGAATTTCGGTTCCCGGCGGGTTTGGCGGTGTACGAAACCCAGGAAGAGAAGCGCGAGGCGGAGTCGTGGAGCTTTGGAAACTTGAAATAGAATTCGACTGCTGTGACTGATGTACTGTTGTTCAGACAAATTAGACTGCTGCATGGACAAATTAGAACGTTGCCTAAAGAATTGGTAATAAATTCCTCATCGATCACGAGGTTAAAAACTGAAATCGCTCAATAACGCACCTCGATAAACTTAAAACACGCGGCCTCAACGTGAACACCCTTTTCTCGGACGGGTCAGTGCGATGCGCGCGTCACCGCCGCGCGCCATGCACGCCGATTGTGAGCGTGCGTCGCTTCTCGTGGCGGGTAACGGGGACGACGACGTGGGCGTCAGGGTTTCGACATCACCCGGTGACGGTTATGTTGGCCGGACAAGGGCGCAACGCGCGGTCGCGGTCGTCGTGGCGATCCTCGGCACCAGCGCGGTGGTGAGCACCAAAAGTCACTGGAGTGCGTTCCCCGGGCTGGGCTTACGGAACGCGGTGCACCGGGTAGACGATACCACTCCAGAGCTCGAGGTGAAGACGATTCACGTCGAGACTACGCGCCCAACCGCTTGGCTGGGTGCCCAACCGAGCGGCGATGAAGGCGAAGGCGAAGTCGTCATCGATGGCATCGATTCCGACGTCCCAACTTCAACATCTGCGATGCGAACCGCGGCTATCGAAACCGGGTTCGCGATTCCTGTTTCCGATGCCGAGTTGCAGAAACACCATTGGCTGGTAACCTACCCCCCCGGAATCGATTTGTTCCTGGAGAACATCTTCGTTTCGGGGGCGGACTCGTTGCCGGACGTGGTGCCTGGGGTTCCCTTCGACGGGA
>Ga0307488_10003234_pt1 | contig 13654 bp, 10 predicted proteins | sample SB02metaG_FD_202248 | JGI IMG/M metagenome (GOLD analysis project Ga0307488, IMG submission 202248) | Sea-ice brine microbial communities from Beaufort Sea near Barrow, Alaska, United States - SB 0.2 | ecosystem: Environmental > Aquatic > Marine > Coastal | place: USA: Alaska | collected...
GCCCCACTGGGATGTCGTTTCTATAGGCAATCCAAGCGCGCCAGCGAGCATGCTCGAAAAAGTGATTGGCCTTGGAAAGCTGCTCACGCTTCATGAAATTCAGCGGCGCAATCCAAGCAGGGTCAGACGCATAGATACGATGAGGTAGAGCCAAAAACTGGCGCAACGCCTTGGCCCCGGTCACCACCTCCACAGAGATGGATACATTGTTATTCTGGCTCATGGCTGCCTTATGCTTGAGGGCTGTGCTTACCTGCCTAAAATAAACGAGTATATAGCGACGGGGGACCTTAAAAAAGACGAATAGTGCCTAACAACCGACCTCCTGTGTATACTGCTAATCTCGGTCGTATAATCCAGTACCATTGGTACCAAGTGATTTCGGGATGCGCAGAACGGAATTTAATATTTAGTGAAAAACACAAGATTGACCTCCTCAGATCACTTAAGGCGAGCATTTCCCTTCCTGCTGCTGGCAGTCTACGGCATATTCCTGTGCAGCTATTTTATTTTCAACGATTACAGTAAGCCTTATCAGTTTTATGCTCGCGTCGTTTTTATTCCAAGCCTGTTTGTGGTGGTCGGGAGTATTAGGAATGTCTGGAAGCACCCACTATTCCAGATGATTGTGGCATACATTCTCTATCTCCTGCTATCCGGATTCTGGAGCGACCCGCTGGACTGGTATCGGTTTGGCCAGAAGGCCACGATCGCCGTCAACCTCATCAGTTTTATTGCCGTTACGTATTTTCTGGTGCAATGGAACCACAGTTTTTTTGAGTACATGTTACAGGCCTGTACTTTCTTCGCCGCTGCTGCGGCAGTAATAAACATTGTCGTTTTTTATGGCGACAACTCGTTTCCCACGGCGCGACTGACCCCTATTAGATCTTTAACCAATATCAATGAGTCTTCCAATGTGTATGGCATATTCGCGTTATTGGCAGCATTTTTTGTTATGCGATTCCCAGGGCGGAAGTTAAATTGGGTATTTATTTTCAGCATCGGAGCATTCATCTGCGTCGCATGGTTCGGCCAAAGCCGAGCCGCTTTTACAGCTCTGATCATCGCCTTGCTAACCTTAGTGAGTTTGATGCAAAAAAATAAACGACTGCTGTCTCTAGCGGCTCTCACCGCCTTAACGTGCCTACTGTTTGTGGCTTTCCCCGAAGTGATGGGTCAGCTATTTGAAAGAGGACCGGGGTTGCGGCCACTGATCTGGGCGGCAGTATGGGATGAAGCCCAATCGGCCCCCGTGTTCGGACATGGTCTTGCCTCGACACTATCCGTTGGCATCTCAGGGTATACTTTTGAAACAGCGCATAATGCATTCCTAATGTTATTCTGGCAGGGGGGCGCGGTCGGTGTGATAATATTCCTACTGCTTTTGGTGGTAGCATTTCGCCACGCCTGGTCATTGGGACAACAGCGGGGCGACTTCAGTATTTTTTGCATCTTAATCTTCGCCGTCTGCACTATGATGACGGGGGTGGACACGCTTATTGAGCGACCCAGAGACCAATGGATGTTATTCTGGTTTCCTTTGGCCCTTTTGCTCAGTTACCAGAGCGGAGCGTCGCGCACCCGGCTCCATACCGCGCGCTCGGCTTCTCAGCTGACGAGTGTCTAAACGGATGCCAGCAGATACACATCCGGGCACCCGAGCCGGAAAGATTGCCATCCTTCTGCCATCCCTTGAAGGCGGCGGCGCTGAGCGTTCTATGTTAAATCTGGCCAAAGGTTTCCTGGCACGGGGTCGAGACGTTGATCTGGTTCTGTGCCAGGCTAAGGGCGCACTCCTTGGTGAGATCCCTGCAGGGGCAACCATGACAGAACTGGAAGCAACCGGTGGTTTCTGGGCGCGGTGGATCATCGTCAAAGGTAATCCAAAAGACTTTTTCGCCAGACTGCGCCCCGTGTTGCTGGCGAAAAAAATTGCCCCAGAGGTCGCGCGAATTCAGTCCTTGCAGACGTATATTGCGGACAGCCGCCCTGATGTCATCTTGTCTGCCCTTCCCTACGCTAACCTTTGCGCCATCTGGGCCAAAGAAATTTCTGGCTCACGAGTGCCTGTCATTGTCAGTGAGCGGATTGCGCTATCGACTCATTGCGCTGCGCCATCTAATTTCCGCAAATGGAAATGGCGCTATTTACCTGAGCTAGTGCGGCGAACCTACCCAAAAGCAGATCGTGTTATAGCCGTATCAGATCATGTGGCTGATGAGTTAATCACAACCATTGGATTACATCAGGATTCTGTCACCACGGTCCACAACCCTGTCGTAGATGATAACCTGCGCACACGCGCACAACAGACACTGGAACACCCGTGGTTTGCGCAGGATGAACCGCCCGTCATTTTGGCGGCAGGGCGATTCACAGAACAGAAAGATTTCGCCACTCTTATCCGTGCGTTTGCTGCTGTGCGCGCAGACAAGGAAGCGCGGCTGGTCATCCTTGGAGAGGGCAGACTGCGGGATGACCTGGAGCAGTTGGTGTGCACACTGGGCATCCAGGCCGACGTCTGTATGCCTGGGTTCGTAGAGAATCCTTTCCAGTATATGGCGCGAGCTTCTGTGCTCGTATTGTCGTCCGCATACGAAGGTCTACCAGGCGTCCTCATTCAGGCCTTAGCCTGCGGTTGCCCCGTCATCAGCACCGATTGCCCTGGTGGCTCAAGCGAAATTCTTGAAGACGGAAAATATGGTGCTTTAGTGAGTATCGGTAAGGCAGATGAGATGGCGAAGGCTATTCTCGTTGAACTGGATGACCCCACGCCCAGAGCAATATTACTGCACAGGGCGGTGGATTTTTCTGTTGAGCGCGCTGTCAGCAGCTATCTTGCACTGCTTGATGCTGTAGTCAATCAGGCTGCCGATCGAACATAAGAGACGAATTGTCATGTGTGGAATTACCGGTTTTATTCAGTACAGAGGCGGCGCCCAGAAGGATCTTGCACAGCGGTGTCAGGCCATGGCAGATACGATTATTCATCGCGGCCCCGATGCGGGTGGCGTCTGGGTGGACCCTTCGTTCCCTCTGGCGCTTGGCCATCGTCGACTGTCCATCATTGACCTGTCTGAGGCGGGCGCGCAGCCCATGGTGTCAGCCTCAGGGCGCTACGTCCTGTCGTTCAATGGTGAAGTCTATAATTTCGCCCGTCTGCGGCAAGAACATGGCGTATCCGCTTACCCCTATCGGGGGCATTCCGATACGGAAGTGATTTTAGCCGCAGTGCAGCACCTCGGCGTAGAAAAAGCCGTGAGCAAATTCGAAGGTATGTTTGCGCTAGCACTGTGGGACAGGAAAGAACGCTGTCTGTGGTTGGCGCGGGATCGGGTAGGGAAAAAACCGTTGTATTATGGATGGTGCGGTAACAGCTTCCTGTTCGGCTCGGAACTCAAGGCTTTGCGCCAACATCCAGATTTCGAGAATGAACTGGATCGCAACGCTCTCGGCCAGTATCTGCAATATGGATGGGTGTCCCAGCCCAACTCGATCTATCGACAAGTACGCAAACTTCCTCCAGGTAGTCTGCTAAAGATATCGCAGGATTGTAAGCCCTGGGACGCGCACCCAACCCCGTTCTGGTCCGCGAAAAACATTGCCGAACACGGCGAGCGAAATAGATTTACGGGAAGTTATGAAGGCGCGATCGACATGCTGGACGGGGTGCTGCAGCAGGCGGTTGGGGATCGAATGGTGGCGGACGTAGAGCTTGGGGCATTGCTTTCTGGGGGAGTCGACTCTTCCATGATCGTCGCGCTGATGCAGAAGGTGTCGGACCGGCCTGTGAAGACATTCAGCATCGGGTTTTGGGAAGAAAAATACAATGAGGCCGAGTATGCTTCCGCAGTGGCCAAACATCTGAAAACCGATCACCACGAAATGTATGTCACCCCCGATCAGGCGCTGGATGTGATTGAACAGTTGCCACATATGTACGATGAGCCCTTCGCTGATTCCTCACAGATTCCTACCTACCTGATCTGTAAGCTGGCACGAGAGCAGCTTAAAGTCGTGCTGACCGGTGATGGCGGCGATGAGCAGATGGCCGGGTACCGGCGATACAAAAGCTGCCTGAATCACTGGCGCGATGTGCAACGTATACCCGAGAGCGCAAGGCGCATTGTCCGTCCAGTTGTAGGTGCGCTGGGCACAGAGAGTTGGCGCTACGCGAAGAGCTATGCGGGCAAAGATATGAATGTACCCCGCTGGACTCGCAAACTCGGAAAAATCGGCCAACGCTCCTGTAACTGGGCGGCCAATTCACCGCAGGAGATTCTGGCCAACAGATTCAATAAATGTCTGGCGGTAGATCAATTTGTATCAGGGGCTGTAACTCCAGCAACGCCATTGTCCGACCCGTCCTACTGGGCAGATGTTCAGGATCCACTGCTGGCTATGCTTCACTATGATTACACTGGCTATCTCCCAGACGACATTTTGGTCAAGGTTGACCGTGCCAGCATGGCGGTCGGTCTTGAGGCGCGAGCACCTCTTCTCGACCACCGAGTGCTAGAACTGGCTTGGTCCCTACCTAGCGCCTATCTGTTTGACGGGGGGCAAGGGAAACTTGTACTTAGAGACCTGTTGGGCCGCTATATCCCACGGGCGTTAATTGACCGACCAAAACGCGGCTTCAGCGTGCCGATTAAAGAGTGGCTCGTCGGCCCGCTGAGGGATTGGGCCGAGGACCTAATTTCAGAGAAGACTTTAGCAGAGCAGGGCATTTTCGACGTAAGGAGCATCCGAGACGCCTGGCATCAACATCTTTATGGCTGGGCCAATCACTCTGAGCTGATATGGTCAGTCCTTATGTTCCAGGCGTGGTGGAGGGCGCAGACCTCTGACACATGAGCGCCTCAAACTAATCCGAATGAGGTAGGTACGGGGCCGCCCCGGCGGTCGATCAGCTCCTTTACACGAAAAAAATACCTTGAAGCATTCATGGGGAGCGCCTTCACTTCTGGCACTGCAAAAATACTTGAATAAAAAATAATACTTTAAAAACAGTTAGTTAGGATTAAATTTCCCCATGATTTGACCTCGATATCAGCCTAGGCTCACCAAGCTCTCTAACGGCACTCCAGACGCCCGCAGCAGCCTGCGTTATCGCCTCTAGTATCTTGCAATGGGATTGTTCCCATCAGCCAGCGGTATTATTTCCTATCAGTACAAAAGCACCAAATGGTAGGATAACTCCTCATCAGGTTGCCCTTTTCCGGGGCCTGGACAAAGGGTGCCAACATGTACGTCTACATGCATGAACAACAACAAAACGGCACTTAGACATTTTTGAAATGTGCATCGTTGCCGCGTACTTAAGCGGTAAGTAGTGCCTATTTTCGAAGAGTTGCGCGGCGGACAGATCGCCGAAAACGAGGAATCTACATTGTCACACGTAAACGCCATTGCCACACCCACACGCCACCTAATGCCATTTCGCTCAGCTGATTTCGCGACATTAACCGAAGCACTCGACTATGCGGCTCAGGGCGACACTGGCTCAAACTTCTACACCGGCCGAGGTGACATCTACGCCAGCATTACCTACCGCGAGCTGCGCCTGCAGGCAATTGAGCTGGCGCATAAGCTAATGGGGCTAGGTCTGACAAAAGGCGACCGTGTTGCACTTGTCGCAGAAACAAACCCTGAATTCATTCGGTTTTTCTACGCCTGCCAATACGCCGGCCTGATTCCTGTGGCACTGCCTGCCTCAGTAAAAGTCGGCGCTCACTGCGCCTACGTGGCGCAGCTGAAACAGTTGCTGGAAGCCAGCGACGCGGAGATCGGTATAGCATCAGAGGGGTATCTTTCCTTCTTGCAGGAGGCCAGCGAAGGTCTTTCCATGCGCATGGTGGACGCACCTAAGGCATTTCATGCTCTGCCCTCCGATGTGCAGCCTCTACATCAGGCTGAACCTGATGATATTTCCTACATTCAGTACACCTCAGGCAGTACACGCTTCCCTCGGGGTGTCATCATCAAACACCGTACCGCTATGGCCAATCTGCACGGTATCGTATCCCACGGCCTGGAAATGAGCAGTTCAGACCGCATGATGTCCTGGCTACCCTTCTACCACGATATGGGCTTGGTCGGTTTCGTATTGGTTCCTATGGCCGCGCAGATTTCCATTGACTACCTAGACACTCGCGAGTTCGCCATGCGGCCGCGCCAATGGTTATCATTGATGACCAAGACCCGCGCCACCATCTCCTTCGCTCCTTCATTCGGTTATGACCTATGCGCACGCCGGGTCCGTGCCAGTGATATTTCAACTTACGACCTCAGTCATTGGCGCGTAGCAGGTATCGGCGCTGAAATGATCCACCCGCAAACATTAGAGTACTTCGCCGAAATGATGGAGCCGGCCGGTTTCGATCGTCGCGCGCTCCTGGCGTGCTATGGCATGGCTGAATGTACTCTTGGAGTCAGTTTTTCACCCCTTTGGACAGGCTTCACCACACACCATATTGACAGCGACCACCTCTCGGATCACCACCAGGTGATAGTGATGGATGAAGAAGATACGCAAGGTCGGGGTCGTCATTTCGTTAATTGCGGCACTCCAATGCCCAGTTTTGAGGTGGAGGTCCGCGATGATAACCAGGTCCTGGAAGACTGGCGAAGTGGCGTGATCTATTTGCGCGGGCCCAGCGTCATGTCGGGATATTTCAATCTGCCGGAAGAAACCGGTCATGTGCTCAGTCAAGACGGCTGGCTCAACACGGGAGATATTGGTTATATGGTCGATGGTGCGTTAACCATTACCGGCCGCAAGAAAGACCTAATCATTATTCATGGACGTAATATTTGGCCTCAGGACCTTGAGCATGTTGCCGAAACCCAGTCCGAAGTGCGGGCCGGCGACGCGGTGGCATTTTCCGCGCCGAACAGCAAAGGTGAAGAGCTCTGTGTACTGCTAGTGCAATGCCGTCAAAGGGATCCGGGCATTCGCAACAACCTGGTGCGCCGCCTCACGGCGCTCGTGCGCATGGAAATGAGTCTCGACTGCTACGTAGAACTGGTTCCAACTCGTTCTCTGCCCAAAACATCTTCCGGCAAACTGTCACGGGCGAAGGCGCGACTCGACTTTATCAACAACAATGATATCGACAAGCTCAACGCCGCAGCAGAAGTTCTCCTGAGGGTTGCTTCAGCCTGACTCCCACAGGCAGCCTCATCGCCGTTACGGGAGCCACCGGATTTATCGGCACCGTGCTCTGCCAGCGCTTGCTGGAGCAAGGTTTTCAGGTCCGGGCACTGGTGAGAAATCGCGCTAAAGCATCACGTTTGGCCGAACAGGGCGTCGCCTTGATCCAGGGAGATCTCGAAGACGCTTGCGCCCTGCAACAACTTGTTACCGATTGCGCTTTCGTCATACACGGCGCAGGTGCTGTCAGAGGCAACTCTCAAGACGCATTTGACCGCGTGAACGTATTAGGCACCTTGGCATTACTCAATGCTATTGGGGCTCAACCGCGACCACCCAGGATGTTACTACTGTCATCCCTTGCCGCCCGTGAACCCCAACTGTCATGGTATGCCCACAGTAAATGCGAAGGAGAAAAACTACTCACACAGGTTCGGGACCTTGAGTGGATTATCCTGCGTCCACCCGCCGTCTATGGCCCAGGCGACCAAGAGATGCTGCCGATATTTCAGTGGATGCAGCGGGGGATAGTCCTGGTACCAGGCTCACCCGATGCCCGCCTGTCGCTGATTCATGTGTCAGACCTGGTGGATGCCATCGTGGTCTGCCTACAAAGCGAAGGGGCAATTCATCAAGTTCTGGCCCTCTGTGATGGCAAAGATGGCGGCTACAGCTGGCGTGAATTGGCCAATATTGCCGCAGACCACTGGTCCCGAAAGGTTCGCCTTTGGCGCATCCCCGGCTGGCTCTTAAACGGTGTCGCAGCGGTCAATAGCAATGCCGCTAGAGTCACAGGCAAAGCGCCCATGCTGACACCACCCAAATTGCGTGAACTGCGCCACGAGGACTGGGTGGTAGACAACGGTCCGATGACCACTGTAACCGGATGGACACCTAGGCTAGGGCTATGCGAAGGACTAGATCAGCTTAAATTATCGACATTATGACCGCGAATCCGTCGGGTATAGTGCGGTATAATTGACCACTTAACGCAAGAAAACATGTTGGGTAATTTCACCTGTGGCTGAGTTCATTGTCGGCAATTCTTTAAGTAAATGGGCGCGCGACCATCGTTTCTTGCGCGCGTTGCTGTGGCGTATAGACGTTGTGGTTGTCTGGCTGATCACGCGCCTGGCAAGGCTGCTGCCCATTGATATAGCATCCCGATTTGGCGACGCTGTCGGCAGCTGGGTCGGCCCAAAACTGAAGAAAAAAACCGCGATATTCCGCGCGAATATGGTGGTCGCGTTTCCTAAATTGGATGACGCGGAAATCGATGAACTGGTGGTTCGTGCCTGGGGCCGCTCGGGCCGTGTATTAGCCGAATACCCGCATCTGGAAACTATATTGAAGGACGATAAACGCCTCATTATTGATATTTGTGAACCGCTAGCGGCCTGCGAGAGTCCCGCTAGGCCCTGTGTCATCGTGACTGCACATCAAAGCAACTGGGAGGTGGTGTGTTCTGCGCTGGCAAAACTGGGCATCCGGAATGTCAGTCTTTACAGCCCCCCAACCAATCCGCTACTGGACCGCATGCTGTTAGAGTCTCGCCAAGCATTGAATAGCGAACTCATGCCCAGAGACAACAGCGCCCGATTGCTGATGCGTGCGTTGAAAAGAGGGCAGACCGTCGCCATGGTAATGGACAGACGTGTTGACGAAGGAAAATTTATACGGTTTTTTGGGCGTGATAAGCTTTCAACCATCATGCCCGCGAAGCTCGCACTGAAACTCAACTGCGATCTGGTACCAGTACAGGTCCAACGATTACAGGACGCCCACTACCGCGTCACGTTTCACCCGCCGATTGTCCCCGAGGATACCGGCCTTGACGAAACCACCCAGGCCATCGATATGATCCAGCAGGTTCACCACCAGTTCGAAAACTGGATTCGCCAGCAACCGGAAGATTGGTTCTGCTCGAAGCGATTGTGGCCAAAAAATACAACACAACAAACGGAGGAGTCTGACAGTGATGCCGACACCGAATCCTGTGCAAGCTGAAAAACCGCATCAATCTATACGCCTGTTCGAGAATGATCTTCTCGAACGATTGTCCCATGTCCACCCCATCACACCGCTGTTGATGTGGACACCCATCGCGGGGTGGCTGCTATGGCGGAGCTTGTCTTTCTATGAACTCCCAGGCTGGCCAGTATTTTTTATAGCCCTGGCAGGCATGTTTGTATGGACGCTCAGCGAATACTGCCTTCACCGCTTTTTGTTTCATTTTCCTGCAAGCAACAAGGCGAGTAAATGGTTAGTGTTTCTGTTTCACGGCAATCACCATGCAGACCCCAAAGACAAAACTCGCCTAGTCATGCCACCCACCGGTGCAATACCCATCATGGCAGCGCTCTACCTGCTGTTCGGGCTTGTCATTCCGCAGCCGTGGATTCAGCCATTTTGTGGGGGTTTTATTATCGGCTATTTAATTTATGACTATATCCACTATTCTACGCATCACTTCCCGATGAAAAATCCGGTGGCGAAGTTCATCAAACACTACCATCTAAAGCATCATCATTCCGGAGAAGGCGGGCGCTTCGGCGTGAGCTCTCCGGTCTGGGACTGGGTATTCGGATCAGACCCTGGGCGACACTGAGGCTGCCCGATGCCCGAGTTTTACCTGATCCCCAAGCGGCTGGCACGCAAAGCGCCAGCTCTATCCTCTGCCGCTCAATGGGTCGAAGCTGCAGTCTTTCGCTTCATATTTTGGCTCATGCGCAAACTCAGTTTGGGGCTGGCTCTGCGATTGTCTGCTTTTACCTTCGGCTTGGGCAGTGCTTATTCAGACAAAGCGGATAAAGCGCGTGCTAATTTTGCCATCGCATTTCCGGATAGCTCCCGAGAATGGCGGGAGCGAACCACAAAGAAAGTTTTTCGCTACTTGGGTTACTCTGCCGCGGAGTTACTCAAACTGGAACAGATCTGGGAGGAGCGCGAACAACGCATCGAGTTTGTACTTGAACCAGAGGCCCGTAAGCACATGGAGAGCAAACGAGCGACCGTGTTTATGACTGCACACGTAGGAGCTTGGCAGGTTGCCTCACTGGTCACGCGACAGTTCGGCTTCACCATAAACGCCATCTATGCGCCAGAATCTAATCCGATCATACAACACCTCTTACTGGGCTCACGCCGATCTTTCGGTGAAAAGCTAATATCCGCAGATGCAGGGCCACGTCCCCTAATCAAAGCATTGAAAGCGGGCGAAAGTATTATTATGGCGATGGACACGCGTCCGGATACTGGCAAGCTCATTCCCTTTTTTGGCGTTGATGCGCTCACTAACACCAGCGCCGTTGGCCTGGCCCTGCGCACTGGGGCAGCGGTAGTCGTGTCTCGCGCCGAACGTCTGCCCGGAGGACGTTACCGGGTAACCGTTTATGATCCGCTGGTTAGTCCTATTCCTGATTCACCGGTCAAGGAACAGGCTGTCGCGATGACCGAAATTGTACACCATCATTTCGAAGACTGGATCAGGGAGTATCCACAGGAGTGGGTCTGCCTGAAGCGTCGCTGGCCGAAAGCGCACAAGCTATAGGTCCCCGCTCACCAATAAAGAACCCGTCCAAGTTGACTCGTTTTAGGGATGCAGCGAGCCACTTTCAAATAATAGACGACGATATTTTTCGACGGAGGCCTCTACTGAAAATTCAGAGCCTCGTGTGCGCAGAAACTCCCTATTCAGCGGGGCATCCAAGGCTCTGCAAATCGCATCGGCTAGCCCGCGTTTATCGCCTACCGGCACAAGCTCTCCATATTTACCATTTTCCAGAATTTCGGCAGGGCCGCCTGGGCAGTCTGTACTCACAACAGGACAACCACACAACAGGGCCTCGACCAACACATTGCCGAATCCCTCACAGGCAGACGATAAGACGAATACCCCCGCCTTGCTCAAATAAGCGAACGGGTTATCAACAAAGCCAGGCATGTCGATATCAACTGCCACGCCAAGTTGCTCGGCTTGCTCTAACAGCTGCGTTTTCAGGGATCTTTGGTCATGCGCTGTAAAATCTCCACCCAGAAAAATCAAACGCACTTGCCGTTCCTGCCTAACTTTGGCAAACGCATCCAACAAAAGGGGGAAGTCCTTTTCTGCAACAAAACGACCAATGCCAATTATGACGGGTATATCTCCAACTGCAAGCCAAGGGTGATCGGGTGCCTCCTCACGTAGTTCAGTAATATCGTGAGTCGCGACGGGGTTATAGACAGCAGCCACCTGATCCTGAGGTAATTCAAGGACTTCACATGCGTCGTTTTTAGTGCCGTTTGATACAGCGATGACCACATCTGCTCGCCCATAATACCTACGCATCATGGCTAACATGTAGGCATCCTTAATACTGTTTTCTTTTTTTTCAAACTGGCTCCCTGCGGAATAATGGCTGTGCATACCAACCGCTATGCGTGTCGAACCACGACAGTAGCTTCCTGCCAATACAGCACTAATATTGGACTTTGGTAACGCAGATAAGAGCGCCGCAGGCTGATTTTTCTTGAGATAATCTATAATTGCAGGCAGCGATCTAAAGTTGCCAGGAACCTTTTTCAATCTAATTAAAGTCGCCATGACCAGCTTAAAACAACCAATGTCGGCGCGAAGCGCACACAACATGCCCGATAAAGATGAAACAGAATTAAGACTGATTAGAGTGACATTGGCGGGTATCTGGCCCAGCAGTTGTCCCTTCATCTTGCAAACCAGCAAGTCTACAGTGAAGCCAGCGGAAGCAAACCCACTCGCAAGATTCAGGATTACTTGCTCCGCGCCGCCACCCGAGAGACTGTCGAGTAAAAAAGCTATCCGCAGTGTCTGTTTTTTTTGAACTATCATCCGCTGATAGACCTCAATGGCATTTTTGCAGTGCGAACACATTGCGACAACATAGATCTTGTCCTCTTCGACAGGCTCTTTGAGCGCGCCAACTAACTGCAAAAATGCACTCATTGTCTGATATTCGGACGCTATCATATGGATAATAGATCTGATTGCGCTCGGCCCGCCAGTTCAATTGTAATACAATTTCAGGTAAGCTATGTCAGTATGGTCAATTCGGCTCAACTAGCATGCCATCACATTATTTATATGTCTAACTCCAGTCAGAGGAATTCCTCGAGGAGAGCCACCTATATCGTCTACTGATAGCAAACGCACGAGACTATGGCTGACCTCACCCCACTTCTACCCCACTTATGGTGGCGCTCAAAATCGCTATCGAAGTTATATCCCGGGATTGATTAACCGCAATCTGGATGTGCGCGTTATGACGGGTACCCCCCAGATTCAGGAACGCAGTGAGGCGGACACAAAGGTAGACTGGTACGAGTCAACACCAGGATCATGGCTGTCTGAGGGCGTACTCGATGGCGCCCCTCTGCAGCGCATCCGCTTACCGGACAGCAAGAGCCGAACACGCACGCAGATCTACTATGACGCACTGCTAGAAATATGCCAGAGCCAAACAGATCGCCCCACAGTAGCCCAACTCATAACCAACATGCGGCCCGAGGCACTGCCCTGGCTGCGCCGACTAAAAGGCGCTGGTATCGCGACCGTATACTCGGTCTCCCAATTTCCCACCTGGCAACAAAAACCAGCTAAACGTATTTTTCGACGCCGCGGCTATCGCCGGGTCTACAACGCATTCGATACCCTGGTAACTAATAGCGAAGCGATCGAAGAGTTTTTGCGCAGTATCGGCGTTACCACCCGCATAGAATACATTCCTAACGGCGTCAATCTGCAGCGGTTTCACCCGATTCAGTCAGGCCAAGAACAACGAGCTAGAGATGCTCTGCGCCGCCGTTTTGGTATACCCGAGGATCACAAGATTGTCGTTATGGTAGGTGCAGTGATGCCGCGCAAGGGACCGGACATCGCTCTTCGTGCATGGCGCGAGCTATTGCACCAGTTCCCCAATACGCACATGCTGTTTGTGGGTCCCCGCAGTGATATCCATGATCCAAAGTTGAAGACATTCGGCAGTGAAATCACAGATCTTATCGAGAACTCAGGAGCCACTGATCAGGTTCACTTCACCGGCATTGTGGAGAATGTGGAGGACTATTTACGCGCATCGGATATCTCTCTGCTCGCATCAAACCGTGAAGGCACGCCCAACTCTGTATTGGAAGCCATGGCAACGGGGCTACCCTGCCTAGTCACGCCGTATCTTGGTATTTCTGCGGGAATCGGACAGGCTGGGGAACACTACCAGCTGGTGGAGCGCAATCACGAGGCCATTGCCTTGGCACTGGCTAGTCTATTGCAGCATCAAGAGCGTAGAACCACCTTTGGCAATAAAGGCCAGCGGTATGTCGTTGATAACGGAGACCAACAACGGAGCCTTGATCACTACGCTGAGCTCTATGAAGAGCTCGCTGTTAACGCCATGCGCCGGCGCTAAACCCGCACACCAAAGAATCAATACATCAGGCTTTCTTTTTTTGTCACCCGTTGTGCCCCGGTCAATAGTCGTC
>Ga0307488_10003237_pt1 | contig 13651 bp, 18 predicted proteins | sample SB02metaG_FD_202248 | JGI IMG/M metagenome (GOLD analysis project Ga0307488, IMG submission 202248) | Sea-ice brine microbial communities from Beaufort Sea near Barrow, Alaska, United States - SB 0.2 | ecosystem: Environmental > Aquatic > Marine > Coastal | place: USA: Alaska | collected...
TCTACTTGGCGGTTATAAAAATCCATAAAACCCGCTCCTGTAGCCATTTCATTAAAGTCAAATGCTGGTGGTGTTATAGCTGGTGTTGCTACTGGTGGTGGTGTTGCTATTGGAGGTGCTGCTACTGGAGGTGTTGCTACAGGTGGTGGAGCTACAAATGGTTGCTGTCCTATTGTATTTCGTCCTACATCAAAAATATTTTCATTAAATACTGGTGGTGGTGGAGAAGCTATTGAAGCTGGAGCTGGTGTTGCTAATCCTTGTTCACGAATAATACGTTTTAAAGTCTCCTGTTGCTCTTGACCTGTTGTAGCGTAAGGAGTTCCGTCTGGGTTTGTCTGTGTTGCATCTCCCGAACGTATTGGTGCTGGTGTTGGTAATACAGGTGAAGCTATTGGTGAAGCTATTGGTGAAGCTATTGGTGCTGGAGTTGGTAATATTGGTGAAGCTATTGGTGAAGCTATTGGTGCTGGGATTGGCAATCCAGTTGTTGGTGCACGTCTTCTACTAGGAGCCAGTCCTGTTGTTGGAGCCACTGGAGATGGTGCAACTGTTGGTGGTGGTGGAGCTAATTGTGGAGCTAATGGAGATGGGGTTTCTACGGCTGGTTCTGGTGTAAAGTTTTGATTTGCCCTGATGTATTCTTCTGCTGGCAAAGGAAAGGGATCGCGAGTACCCCTAGCGTTTGCCATTTGTTTACTTGACCTAATGTGTTCTTCCATTTGTCTAGCACTTAAAGGCTCTCCTCTAGCATTCAATGTTGGAGGAACTTCTTGAGTTGTATCTGCTAGTGTTGGTAGTTGTAAACCAGCTAAATTGGCTTGTATCTGTGCTAAGTCAATGGTTTTTCCATTGGGTAATGTAAATTGTTGTTCTGTGTTTAAACCAGCGATGCCTTGTGGCAACTGAAACGGCTTCGCTGCTTGAGGCACAACTTGTGTGCGTGGCAGTTGTGGAAAACCTCCTAAACCTGTTTGAAATTTAGGAATGGGTGGAAATCTAAATCTATCCATGTTAAATGACATATTGTTTCTCTAAGCTGGTCTTGCTTGACCGCTGAAAGCCTCCATTAGTTGATACATAGTATTGGTACCAGCCTCTCTGTCAGGACTGCCAGACGGACTTAACGTCAATATACCACCATCGTTGTTCATTGCGTAAGAACCAGCACCTCTGACAGCTTGACCTGTCATTACAAACTCACCATCGGATAACATCGCTGGTATGTCATCACTGGTTTCTGTTCCTTCGCCATTTATTCTTCCGTTCATTCTGTTAAAGTCTTCCATGGCTACGTTACCGCCTTCAGCGTAAGCCATTGGAATCATTGCCTGTCCACCCATGTTGTAACCCATAGCTCTGACAGCTTCTGGTGCTACTTTAGCCAATGAAGCCAAGCCTTCGTTGGGGTATTGTGCAGAACCACCGTCTTGGTAGTTCATTACTTCACCACCCATAGCTGCTGCCATGACTGGTTCTTGTGGTCTTGGTTGACCACCACTCAGTTGTGGCATTGTGTTAGCTGGTAACAAACCAAACTCAACAGGGTTGGGTGCTTGTTGACCCATTCTTCTGGCTATTTCAGCCTCTATGTTGTATCGACCAGTTGCGTTCATTGTGTTTAAAGGTGTTAACTGTACGCCTTTGTCTTTTTTAGTGTCTTCGTAAGCCAACTTACCGAGTCCAGCAGATAAAGCTCCTATGCCCAACATGCCCATGCCACTTAATCCACCGTCTGCGTTTCTCATGGAAAAAGCATTACTGATACCACTTGTAGCCGCCTGTTTTAATTGCTCGACTATCGATGGGTTTGCTGCCATTTGTTCTGGTGTCATGCTTGATAATTGTTGTTGTGCAACTTGAGCTGGTGTTCCACTGCCCATACCCAATAAATTGCCTATGCCCTTTCCAGCTTCTGGTCCTCCGTAATACATTGAGCCTGTTTTCCCAAACATTCCACCCTTTAATGGATTTCCTAGTCCAGTAAGAACATTACCAAAACCACCAGTTGTTCCACCAGCTATTGATGAGATGCCCGGTATGCCTAACTTAGCTATGCCTTTAGCAACCGTACTTCCAATACTTCCAAGAGCACCACCAATTCCCGGTATTTTTGTAGCCAATCCACCTATACCACCCAATACACCGCCCAGTGCTGTACCTACACCGGGTACAAACATAGCTATTGGTGCAACTACCTTGGCTATTTTTTTAAGTCCTTTGCCTAATTTCTTTAAGAAACCGTGTTCTTCGGCTCCTGTGTAAGCATTTAGACTCGCTATACCAGCTCCGAACACCATGGACTCTGGGTCTATGCCTTTTTCTAAAGCTGCTCTTTCTATAGCGTCTTCAAGTTGTGGGTTGTTTTCTAACATCTCTCTGGAAATGTTTAAGTCACCCGACCTAACGTGAGCCATCATGTTGTCTTCGCCAGCGGTTTGTGACAACTCTTCTATAAGTTCAGCTTGTGGTGCTAATGCTTTCGTAGTAGCTGTTTCAATCATGCGATCTAATGCTTCTATTTCTTCTGGATCATCGGTCATTAACTTTTGTTGTTGCAACTCGTTTATAGCTTCTTGCAACTCAATCATTTTTTGATCGGTTCTCATGTCTGGAGCAACCGCTTCCATTTGATCTCTCATGGGATTCATTGGAGCCATGCTTGGTGCGGTTCTAACTCGTTCTTGATAGGCTCTTAATTCTTGGTCTTGTGCTCTTTGTGCTATGGTTTCTGGAGAATCTTCCATACTGCCGTATGCAACCACTTCAGGTATTGACGTGTCGTATCTGGTTGCTTCCATTACATTAGAGGGGCTAGAGCTTAAAAATTTTTCTAATTCTTTGTTAGAGACAGCACCTTTGGTGTCGCTTACCGTGTCCATTACGCTTGGAGTTTCAGACACATAATATCCTTGGTTTATTAAAGCATTAATATTTGGGTCATTATCTTTAAATGTTTTAGTATCAGAACCGTTTGTTAAAGTTATGAAATTAGGTGCCAGACGTTCAAACAGTTCCATTTCTTTGTTAGAGATAGCACCTTTGGTTTCACCTGTCAGGTTTCTTATTCTTCTTTGTAGTTCTTCGCTCATTGCCATAATCTTACCTTTTCATATCTTAACTGAATCTGTGCTTATTGTAGCACCAACTTTAATAATGTCATGTGTACCATTTTTCTATACCCCAACCATAGGTCGGACCTGTTATGTTTACCGTTACATTTCCATCTAGGGTTACTGTAACAGCCCCTACTGAAGCCTTAGCTTCTAAGCCAAATTGTGGACCTTCTGTTAAGTTTACCCAAGCATCTCCATCGTACACTTGCAACTCTTCCGTTGTGGTGTTCCAGATAACGTCACCAGCAGAAAAAAGAGCAGCATTACGCTCTGCGTCTGTGTATTGAGGGGTAGCTGTGGTATCAAACCTACCTAAATTTAATTCCATGATGCGAACCAAGCGGTTAAAAGTGTCTATAGACACCATATCGCCTTGTGCTATGGGCAATCTGGTTTCTAGTAATTTACCCATTATCTTCTACCTGAAGGTTGCACGTCTAAACGTGTTGCTCCCAATCTCCACTTATAGTCTTTTCTATCATTCTCATTGTCATCGTCTGACTCAAATCTAAGCACTAACTGTCTGCTTCTGGCTCTCAAACTAGAAAAAGTAGAAGTGCTTGTAACCTGTGTGGTTGAGTTTGTAGTTAAAGAATCGCCATTAAAGTCTCTGCTTTTGACAACTATGTTCATTGCTGGTGTAGGTGATGTTCCTGTTTGTGTTGCAAATAAAACGTCTGGTATGACTTTTTTGACAAAAGCAAAGTTTTCACCGTCTGCTATGTCTATGTCCGCTGACTCTATAAATACACCATCCATTGCACTCAGATCATTATTAAAACCACTTTCGTGTGTGTAAAGGTAACTTGTAGAAGCACTTGTGCCAGAAGCGATTGGTTTGTTTTCAATGCCAGCATCTAACCAAGCGTATCTAACCAACGATCCAATCGACCAAGATTGTTCTTCGTAGTTGTATATGACGTAACGAGATATTTCGTTAGTGTCGTCTTCAAGAGAAGGATAAAAGAACCAAACTTCAGAAAACTCACTGTTTAGAGCGAGGTGACATTTGTAGGCTTGTGATAAATTTAAGTCTGAAAAAACATAATCTTGTACCGAACAAGGCAACTTTTGTACAGAGCCGTTGTAAAAGTAAAAACCACTTTTTGACATGAAATAAACACCGTTGGGTGCGTTTACTGTGGCTTTAGGTCCTATCAATCCAGCACCTTCGTTTATTAAATTGACAGCAAATATTAATGGAGGTCCTATAAACGTCATGCTGTACAAACTTGTATCAGTCCAAATTAATAATTCTTGTCTTGATTTTAGACCACCCACAATTAAAGAACCGCTTGATAAACGCAAAGAACCAGCTGAATTAGTGGACAAGGGTTCAAACTCCAATTCATTTTCTGAATCACTAAAAGCTATAAGCATGGGGTCTACGGCACCAGTTCTGGCACTGCCAGATATAGGATCAGCTCCTAATACTACAAGATGCCTGTCAGTTTCTGATGTTATGACTTGCAAACCAACAGTAGGTACTAAGTTAGCACCAGAAGTAGTAGACAGAGCTACAGCTCTGGTAGACAAACCATTGTCTTCAACCCACCTATAAATGCTTCCACCTCTTGGATTAATGATTAAATTTTCACCAAAATTGTCATGTGTCCACAATCTTAACTGACCGTTGGCTGATAATGCACTTGTTGATCCATAAGTGCTTGCACCCCAAGTTCCAGAACTCCAACCAGCTGCTTGTACATAAATATCCAGTCCAGAATTAATTTGGTAAACAGCATCAGCTGCTGAACCACCATTACCACTGTCGCTACTATTGGCTGTTACCGTATCTCCAGCGGTGTCTTTAGCCGTAAAAGTAAATGTGTTTGCAGATGCAACGCCATTGATTTGATATTCTTGGTTTAATACAGCAGCTGTTACTAAACCGCCCAGTGACACAGCACCAGCCAAAGTAACCCAATCACCCACTACTGCTCCGTGGCTTGAGTCTGTGGCTGTTATTAATGATGAGCCATCGGTAGCTGAAAAAACTATGCCATTTGTTGTGGTGGCTCTTATAGGGGTAATGTCGTTGTAACTACCGCCATTGTCTATGTAATATTTAGAAGTTGTGCCTAGACCTAAATAACGCGAACCACCTAAAGAAATCCAACTGTGCAATGCTCTGGCTGTATCAAAAAAAATGTTTGTACTTCTTTTTGCCCAACCACCGATTTTTTCTACGTTGCCTTTTCTAAACCGTATTAAATTGCCGTCTACCCAACCATTCTCATTAGAATAATCGGTTTCTTCCTTGTTTATGCCCGGTTTAAAACTAAATTTTGTGAGTGGCATTTCTAAGCTCTACCATTACTAAAATTAATTTAAGCTATTCTTATAATGGCAGCAGTTGCACTGGCTGCTGGAAAAACGACTGTAAAGTCTCCAGCGGTGCTTGTTTTGTCTCCTCCAAAATCGATAGCAGCTATCGCTTTATTAGAGTTAGTTGAGTTATAGATCAAACAACCCCTAGCGGTCACAGTAGCTGTACCAAAGGTTAAATCAGCAAAGTCTACTATAGCTGTGGTACCTGATGTTGTTGGAGTTACGTTTGTTAAAGCCGCACCAGCGGCAGTATAGTTAGTACCAGTTACTTCTTGTGCGGTTGAATACGCAGTAGTACCAGCTCCCATCGTTGCTGATGATGTGTATAAAGCTAACTTAATCGAGTCAGCTCCGTTAGTTAAATTGTGACCTTCTACAAGTATTTCTTGTTTAAAACTTGTTGCTATTGCTGATGTTATTGCCATTTCTTAAAGCTCCTTAATTATCTTAGCCATGTCATCATGACCTTGTTGCCTTAATAAATTCACATACGTCACATTTTTAGAATTTATTGCGTTCTTAATACTATGTAAGATTACAGTATAAACTTGGTTTTGAAAAGCCATAGCTTGTTGTTTGACATGCTCAGGTGCATCCATAGAAATTTCACATATTTTCTTTGTGGCTTGTTCTGCCCAAAACTCAGGGTCGTGACCTTTGTTTTGAGTTGTGTGAACACCCACTTGTCCTAATTGTATAAAACTATCGGTCATCCTTTGTATGGCTCTGGTGGCTCCTCATCTCTGTCTAATATTAAACCATGTTCAGACAACTTGTCGTCTATGGTTTCGTAAGGTCCTATGATCCACTTTCCTTCGTGTGGCACAGCCACCAATGGTTTGTCCAGTCTGTGAAAACCATACAACCTATCGGTTGCTACTACGTTTGAATCCAATACTGTAGATCGTGAGCTAATGCCTACCATTATGTCCGCATCCATGCACTTACAAATCCAAAACTCCACACAAGCCCTACCTGCTTCTGCAAAGTGCATGTTTTCTTTGTAAGAAAAATCTATGCCATACAAATCAATAGAAGCCACTTCATTCCACAAAGCAAACGCTATGGCATAAGCCACTGTGTTATTGAGATAAGCACAACCTGTAGCGTTACAAACCTCTTCTATAGGATAAACCTCAGCTGATGGCACTCTTTTATCAAGCTCACAGGTGTAAACAGGGTATTTGGCATCTGGCAGTATTCTGGTCAAAACAGTGGTTTGTTTACCAGCATCATCGCTGTCAAAAAAACGACTTGCTGGGTCTAACATAAACATTCTGTCTGTTTGGTAAACAGCGGCTGCTGAATTAATAGTCCAAACTTCGTCCCAAGTTCTGCCGTTTTCTAAACCTATAGCAAAGTCAACTTGTGATACGCCTAGACCTATCAGAGCAATTTTCTTGCCCTTTAATGATTTTATGGGGGGCACTACGATACGCCAGTGCGAAACTGATCGTATCTATATTCATCTCGTGTGCCACGACCTTCTGATAGATTTTTCATCCTTCCTACTGCCTCCTTAAATCTAGCCTCAAATTGACCAATGACATCGGGGGGTTCTTTCAGAAAGATTGCTCCTTCAACCAAAGTACCATAGAGTAAAGCATCTGGATAATCAGAACTTAACACTGTTGTACCGCTGTCACTACCACTCGTTAACGAGGCTGGTTTATACAAATAATGTAATTCAATAGTATATGCTTCATCAGGAATCGGAGCAAGCTCAAAAGAAGTATCATCAAATTGAGAATAATACTTAGGCTGTCCAGTAGTTGTTGAGCTTGGAGAATACTCTTTTATAAAAGAAGCGTGTTTAAAATCTAAATAATCGTAAGAGTTGGTTTTTATAACAGCAAGACTAAAGGGTGCATAAAAATCCGTAGGCGTTGCTAAGAATCTATTGTCTGTAGTAAGAGTTGCTTGTACATTTTTTCTTTGGTTTGGGAGCTGTACCATATTGAGCACACGGTTTTCGGCTTCTTTAATAAAGGTAGGAAGTTGTGTAGTAAAAGTAGTTTCAGAAACTTGTAAGTAATCTTGAACCGCTGTTTTTAATGTTGCTAGTGTAAAACTCATGTTGTTATTGTAACCGTTCCTATACTTGTCGCCAGTTCAAAAGAAGTTAACTCTGCACCGAGTTTACCACTTCCAACATTACTATAAACCATAAAAATATTATTGGTGTCATTTGTGTCGGGTCTTGCGTCTTTAATTGCTTCTGGTTCTGAAGGCGGTGCACTGGGTTGTAATTGTGGATGTTTAGCATCCCATTGATCGGGTCCTACTATCAGACCGTCCCAAGTTTTTTTCATGTCTTTTCTTTTATAACGAAAACCTGTTATATCGCAAATACCATAAGCGTTTTTGTTAGATGCAAAAGCCATTATGCGTTGTTGTAATTGTTTAAATTGGGAGCTATTTTAAAAGACGTTCTGTCTTCATCGGTGGATAAAGCCCTGTCAAACTCTTCTTCATAGATAGCTTTAAGCTGACCAGTAAGTTGTGGTGCTTTCTTCATGGATATGTAATAAGCCAGTCCAGCAGTCAAGCAAGGATAAAACCTAAAGGGCATGTCCATTGTGTTGGTAGCCAAGTCGGCATCATCCATTCTGGTAAGTACGTTCATGTGTATCGTGTAAGTGCTAGAAACGTCTGGTGTTGGATAAACCGAGATAGTCGGTGTTAATTGTTTGTTGATAAAAAACTGATTAGGTTTGCCAGTCGAACCTTTCTTGGTTATGTGTGCATACTCTGATCTACTTAAACGACTCAATGGTATGTCAGTGGTTTCGCTGTTTGTTGTTTCTCTTATAAAAGCATCTAAAACATCAATAGGGGCAGTAGCATTGGTGCTGTCAACATTGTATGTCGTGGTGGAAGCAACCATAGGAACTGTCTTTTCTGCAATAGTCCACTGGTTAAGACCTCTGTTAGCCCATTCAGCCAACATAATGTTAAGGCTTCTGGAGGCACTTTTAAGATCGTAACCTGTACGAAGCTCTATACCACAACGCTCGTAAGCCTCTTCAATGTACTCAGCTACATCAGGTTCAAAATCTTTACTGCTGGATGTTGCCATTGTTGTTATTTACTTTTTTTGTAAACCTCAGAACCAACCGACATCGCTCCGCCCATAGCTTTTCTCTCAGCTTGTACTACTTTGCCTCCACGAGCCATCATTTTAGGCATATCAACCGATCCACCATGCATCATTTTTTTAGGTGGTCTTCCTTTCTTTGAACCATACGTTCCTTTACCTTGTGGCATATTGCCCTCCTATTTTCTACCAAACAAACCCATGTTGTTTGATTTTATAATACCACCAACAGCTACTTTTTTAGCAGTTTTTTTTGCTTGCTTAAAAGCTCCTCCTGTTGGTGCACCTTTGGAACCTACTGAACGCATCCTTTCGGGCGTTTGACCAGCAGCTTTCTGTCTTTTAATTCTTTTTCTTTTAGCGTGTATGTTTGCATACAAACCTTTTGATCCTTGTGCTCTACCTATTGCCATAATTTTTCTACCATTTTACTTTATTTGCCCAATAAGCGGCTGACATTTTGCCTTTAGCTATGTTTTTTCCGTGCCTTGCTTTAAATGATTTTCTTCTTGCTTTTTGTTTGGCTGATTCACCCTTTTTTGGTTTGCCAGCAGTAGTCACACCTTGTTGACCAAACCTAATGGTTTTTATCTTGTTGCCCTCTTTGGCAACAACTACATGAGATTTAGTGGCATGAGATGGTGTTCTCTTGGCTTTATTAAAACCAGAAACACCAGCTCTTGCTAATCTAGGGTCTTTAGCCACCTTTAAGCATGAAAAGCAGTCATGGATGTAAAGGTTGCTGTGGTGTAATTAATATACACTCCATCAGAAAACACCAATCCGTTGTCTGGAATAGTTATATCTCTGGTTGATGTAGCAGAAGCCACGCACCCTAATTTGAATAAACTACTTCCAGATGTAGAGGTATTTAAAAAGTCTATATTGCCAGCTGTTCCAGAACAAACCACATTAACACCTTGCAATCTTGACCTACCTGCAAAAATTACATCTGCAACTGCTGTGTTAATACCAGCAGAAACATTACCAGCTGGATTACCCACTGCTGTTATCGAAGTTATGGTTCTAAAATAAGAAGAACCTGTAGCTGTGCCAGCGTTAGCACCTGTTATAGATTCTGTCAGTGCATCACCACTAACGTCTGTTCCAACAACAGTAAATGAGATAGCAGAATCATTGCCAGCAGAAAGGATTGTAACAATCCTTCCGCCAACATTGGTGACAGAGCCACCATCAGCTAACGCACCACCTATAGTAAGTGCTGCGTTATTGCCTACGGCTGCTGCTGCTGATATTCCATCAGCATCTAAAGCTTGAGCATCGGCAGTTATAAAGACTGCTGTGACATCTGAGCCTGTTAGTCTAGTTGCCATAAGTTACTCCTATTATGCTACTGTAGCAATTGGAGTTGATAGAGCAGTTGTCATCCATTTAGAGTTTGTTCCATCATCTGAAACACAAGTCATAGAAACTCTAGCATTTGCAACCGTTGAGTTTGGTAGAGTTAAAGTATCTCCTGCTACGTCACTTACTGCGTTAGCTGCTGTTCCAGCAACTAAGCTAAGCATTGCTTGAAAGTCGGAAACAGCTGAACCCGGAAGTACAAAAGTAGTTGTTACACTTCCACCAACTGCTACTGTAAGTTGAAAGTCATAATGAACTCCTACGTTATCTGTAGACAATGCTGGTAAAGTAATTACATTAGCTGCTGCACCGTTAATCAAAAACAAAGTTCCTGACTGGGCTGCTGTTAAAGTAGCTGACGCTGCTCCTGCCGCATTAAAAGTAGTATCTACTACTCGTTTTGCATTAATTGTACTTGAAGTAGTGATTGCACCTGCTGATGAAATATCAAGGTTTGTTGTTACAACACCTGTTGATGCTGCTACTGTGATTTGTTCAAAACCACCTTCAGACCTAACTGGTCCACTGAATGTCGAATTTGCCATAATTTCCTCCTTCGGAAATAAGTCTTATCATCTCGGCTTGTCTGCTAGGTCAGTTGATAAAACAAAAATTAAAAAAATCCTAGTAGTAAAATCATACTCTTTGCAATCATATAGTGCAAATTGTTTAGACCAAAAAAAAAGGCAACCGAAGTTGCCCTTTCTTTGAAATAGTTGAGTTATAAACGCTATTTCTAATCGTTCTAGTTATGCACCTTGCGATCCATAGATTCCTCTCCAATCGGAGAAACCAAATGAATACCTTTCACGAGCTTTGTATCTGATGTTTCCAGTCGAAAAGTCAGGTTCCATAGAAGTTTCCATACCACTTCTTTGGAACATTTTTAGACCATCGCCTTGATCAGTTACAGAGGTTAAGATGAAGAAAGCATCTGGGTCTGTCAGATAATGGTTTACTGAGTAACCACCAGAAAGAACACCAGTGTTCTTAATAGCGTTCAGGTCATTGTCTGAAGTTCCAACTCTCAACTGAGAATTTAAAATTCTGTCAGCTACAAAAACAAGTTCACTAGGAACTATCATTTTTGATGCTTGTACAGAAATTGTCAATCCTCTGTCATCCGTGAAACCGCCTATGTCGATTAACGCATCTTCTAATGAAGTTTCGTTCAAATCAGCCATTGATGTAGCTCTGTTGGCAGCTGTTCCACCACCAGAAAGTGGGTGATCAGTTGCTATTAGAGATTTACCATCTCCGCCAGTAAAACTGGATGAGAAAGCGTTGTTTAATACGTCTGCACCTTTAACTTCTTTGGTGTTAGCCATAGATTTTGCTAATGCTTTAACGTATCTTTTACCTAAAGAGTCATAGAGGTTATCTTCAACCGCTTCTTCAGTTAACGCAAACGCTAATGCCACTGTATCGTGGGTATAACGTGCACTGTAACTTTCAGATGCGTTGTCGAAACTAACGCCTTGACCTTCAGTTTTTGTTGGTGCTGAACCAAATCCAGTTATCAACACCTCTTCTTCAAAGGCACGGTTGGAATCTTCTATAGAGAAAATATCCTCGTACTCATTGTTGTACTCATCATAAGATAAGCCAAAGAGGCTGTTTAATCCGGGTTCTAACTCTTTAGCGAGTTGAGCTCTTGATATTGCCATTGTTATTTACCTTATGCTAAACCAGCACCTTTAACTCCATTGACATGATTACAAATCGTGCAATAGACGTTGGTGTTGGCGGACGCTACGTCCGAGTTATCAGGGTCCTGTGAAATATCTAATGCTTTTAGAGGCAACGTAGTGGCGGTTCCGCCAGTTGTTACATCTAGTTCTACATTAGAACGTCCAGAGGCTGTATCGCCAACAGGAGAGTTTTCAACAATGTCAAAATTTCCAAACAAGTCAGCTACTGGAAAAGCAGCGTCTGCTTGTACTTCAAAAACAACATTACTGTCATCAATCACGTTAGCTACTATATCGGAAGCAGCTATGCTACCGGGATAGTAATTTTTAAAAACTTGTTCGCCTGTTGTGGGGTCAGTGTAACTGACTCCGTTAAACACTCCGACAACAGGAACAGTACCAGTGGCAGCGTGTCTACCTAAAACTCCAGCTGTTAATTGCGTAACTAAATCGCCATTAAAAATTGGTGTTGTAGCTCCACTAGCTATCCTATATCTGGATTGTCCTCCAGAATAAGGTGCTCCGCCATTCATACGAACAGGTTTTAATCCAAATGGGGCATCTTTATTAGCCATAATTTTTTACCTATTTATATTAAGTTACTTTTTCCCAAAAGTAACATTAGACTTTCTTTGCGAGTCATACTTGACATACCTGCCATCTTTTGAAGACTCATTAAACATATTATTGTCTAACGCTTCTTTTGCTTGTTGGTTTTTGCCTTGGTAATAAGCATTACGTTCAGCTATGGTTTCAAGAGGAATCTTCGCTAAGAGTAGTCCTTCGTTATATACTACGCCAGCGTGTCTACCAGAATCCATAGTAGGCAGTTCAAATTCTTGAGGTAAGTCAGTTCCTTTTACAAGTTCCCAACCCTCACGAATTCTTCTACTTACATTGGCTCTATCCTCTTGCCCCATCATTGATTCTCTTATCCAACGATATTCATATCCTTCAGGTGCTTGAGGTGTTTCTAGTTTTCTTACTGGTCGCCATGGGGTTCTTCTCGATTCTTTAGCGTGAGTTTCGGATTCACGAGATTTTCTGGTTGTGGTTTCTTGTTCTACTTCGTTAGTCATCTTATTTAGCCTCTCTTAGTGAAATTTTTTGTTTCTCTTTAGCAACAGATTTTAACCATGCGTCTTCCGACATATTATGTGGTTTCAATCCTCTAAGACGTTCAACTTCTTGTTTAGAAAAAGTCACACCGTTCTTCTTGCCTTGTGTTTTTTGTCGACTTCCTACGGAAGCGGAAGCAACTCTTTGCACAGAGGGTTTGCCTTCACTTTTCTCGACACTTTTGCCCTGTAAATCAGGGTAAACTTTGTAAACTCGGTTATTTAGCTCATCGTAATATTCGTCTGAATCAGCGTCATAACCTTCGTTAATTAAATTGTAATGGGTAAAGTAAGCAAATTGCGTTGCTTGTACATTAGCTTCGTCACTTTGATCACCATACCAAGAATTGTTTTCATGCCAGTTTGTAGCCTGTTGTGTGGGCTTTACTTCTTGTTCTTGTTGCACATATTCTTGTTGTTGTGCTACAGGCTGTGGGTTTTGAAAGTTAGCTTGTTGAGCTTGAGCTTGAGCCATTCTAACTTTTTCTTTTTGTATGCTTATATCGCTTTTTAAAGAATCAGCTTTAGACATCAAATCTGCATCAGCAGACTCTACGGCTTTTTTATACAACTCATTGGCTTGCATTTCCTTTGCATCAATAGCTTCTTGTTCTTTTTGCAATAATGCTGCCTGTGTTTGCACTCTTTCCTGAGAATAATAATTAGTCTCTTGTTCTTTTTGTGCCAACATTTGCTCTAGTCTGGCTGCTTTTTCTTCAGCCACTCTATTGCGTTCATTTAACTTATTTATTCTTTTAGAAACCGATTTAGTATAGTTCTCTAACTCATCGTCTGGAGATGTCTCTACTGCGTCCTGTTCTACTACCTCTACTTCAACATCATCAGCTTCTGGCTGAATTTGTTGTGCATTTTCTTGTTCATTCATCATAAACTCACTATGTCATCAGGGTCGAGAATTGTGGCTATCACTTC
>Ga0307488_10003239_pt1 | contig 13644 bp, 25 predicted proteins | sample SB02metaG_FD_202248 | JGI IMG/M metagenome (GOLD analysis project Ga0307488, IMG submission 202248) | Sea-ice brine microbial communities from Beaufort Sea near Barrow, Alaska, United States - SB 0.2 | ecosystem: Environmental > Aquatic > Marine > Coastal | place: USA: Alaska | collected...
GACACTGGCCTGACACCGCACCGACAGTGAAGTGACACACGACACTTCACCGTGACCTTCCCCGACGTGCACCCACACCACTCACTCCGCTCTCACCTCACTCTATCCGTAACTCGCTGTCACCAACACTGTCACCGGCACTGCCAATGGAGCGCGACAGTCGCGCTCCAGTGTCACGCCACTCTCAACTCACTCTCCCCGCATATCTGCATGTTGCAGGCCGTACCTGACACGGCGGCAGGTGAAGGAGTTCAAAGATGCGTTCGCCATCTTCGACAAGGATGGCGGCGGGTCCATCACAACCCAGGAGCTGGGGGATGTCATGAAGAGCCTCGGTGGGGACGTACTGGTGTATTAGCGGGGTGTTAGGGGATGTCAGGTGGTTTTAGGCATGTGTTAGGCTTACGTTAGAGGGATCTATGGAGTGTATGAGAGGGGTGTAGGGGGGTGTCCTGCCGCAGAGCTCGAAGGGCACTTGGCTTATCCACTTCAGTAGTCCATCGGCGGGTGTGGGCCGTACGTCTAACGTAGTAGTTCATTGGTGGTTGCCGGCTGTGCGTCTATCTAACTGAGTGGTTCCTTGGTGCTTGCTGGGCCGTATGTGCAGGACAGAAGCCGACGCATGCGGAGCTGGAGGCGATGGTGCGCGAAATCGACGCGGATGGCAACGGCGAGATCGACTTTCCAGAATTTCTTACAATGATGTTGCGGAAGATGAACGAGGCAGGAGGGTTATTGATGACAAGCACTCGACAGGGGTCAGATCTCCTCCTCCTTCTCATCCTCCTTCTCCTCCTTCTCCTCCTCCTCCTCCTCCTCCTCCTCCTCCTCCTCCTCCTCATCATCCTCCTCCTCCTACTCCTCCTCCTCCTCATCCTGCTCCTCCTCCTCCTCTGCCTCTGTGCATCTGTATGAGCATTTACCCTGACGGCACATTGGTCTTAAGTTGGTTCGAGTGCTTGTTCTCCGTGACCTTTTCGCGAGGGCAACCCAGAGAAGGAGCTAATGGACGTCTTCATGGTGTTTGACAAAGACGGTAGCGGGACGATATCGCCAGAGGAGCTGCGGAGCGCCATGCGGGTAATCGGCGAAAAGCTTACGGACGATGAGATTGAGGACGCTATCAAGTTAGCGGACAGCACGGGGGATGGCGAGGTGGATTACGATGAGTTCATTCAGTTCGTTCTTTCAGATTGAGTGTCAGCGCCGGACCGCTCTTTGGTCAATAGCAAATAATAGTGTGTTGTGTGCTTTGTTTCTAGGTTGCATGGCAATCCAATCACGCCGCCCCGTCACATCAGGAAACCCGACTGAGTGTTAATGTCCCATGCATCCAGCGCTGAAGGCACTCAATGCTCTGGCGCCGCACACCAGATGTTCTTTGAAAGCTGCGCTCACCGCGTGACGAGGCATCAACGACATAAAAATGAACGACAACATCGTCAAAAGGGTATCGTCATTGACAAACCTCAGCTACATGCAACAATGATAGTTTACAGCACGCAACCATCCAGCTCCCCCCTCTCTCGCCCTCTGAACGTGTACGCGAACGCCACCGCCATTGCCTATCCGGCGCTAGTGGTGCAACCCCTACTACACATCTTATACATCCCAACCCATCCCAACCCACAACACAAAGTTATACCATGAACTCAAAGCCACCCGAATCGACGTCGTCGTCCACCGGCACAGGACAATCGTGCTCCCACAAAAACTGCAGCATGTCCGAGTGTCCGCGTGCTTCCGCCGCAGCCCACGTGTACTGGTCCCACGGGCAATTGTGCGCCCGAGCCCACTTCAACACCAGCAGGTGCCCGCCCAGAGCGGCGTAATCACACGTGTCGGCGCCCCATGGGCAGTCTCGCTCCCGTGCCCACTGCAGAATGTCCAGACGTCCACACCGAGCGGCGTTCGCACACGTCCACGCTCCCCAATCGCAGCCGTGCTCCCGAGCCCACTTCAGCAGCTCCAGGTGCCCGCCACGAGCGGCGCCTGAACACGTCCCCGCGTTCCACGCAAAGCCGTGCTTCCGCGCCCACTGCAGCAGCTCCAGGTTGCCGTACATAGCAGCGACCAAGCACGTCACCGCGTCACACGGACAGTCGTGCTCCCGCGCCCATCGCAACGCCTCCAGGTGCCCGCCCTTCGCTGCGTGGACATACACCGCCCTTTTCCACGGGCACCCGTTCGCCTTCGCCCAAGCCAGCCGCTCAGCGGACGTGCAAAAGTCCTTAAGCTGGAGCCGCACCAGGAATCTCTTGGGCATGCGCGGGAGGCCCGAGGCCAGCACTGCCGCCAGCCACGGCCGCCCCACCTGCGCGAGCATGGTGCGGTCCATGGGGTCCAGCCGCTCGAGCACCTCCTTCTTGAAGAAATCGGGCAGGGCCTGGCTCAGGGAGAGCAGCGGGCACGCGTTGCGCCCCGCCACGAACGCCCGCCACCGCGCGACGGCGCGCCGCGCGACTCCCACGTCTAAGAGGGATACCGTCGCGAGGGCGGTTGCAGTGGCGGCGGCGGCGGCTGCGGCGGCAGCGGCGGAGGAGGAGGAGGAAGTGCTCGAGCGGCTGGACCTCACAAAGAGGTCGGGCAACGCCTGGGGCAGGTCCAGCGGCGGGGGAGCGTCGCCGCCGTCGTCATCGGCGGCGGCGGCGGTGGCGGCAGTAGTGGCAGGGGGATATATGGCGCAAGCTGGGCGTGTGGATGGGGGATGGGGGTGTGTCGCGCCGTGTGTCAGCGCGGTGAGGTGAGGTACGTTGAAAACGACAACTGAACGACTCCTCGCGTGTGTGTGAGGGTGTGTGTGTATTCAAAAGCAGTCTAGGCTGATCAGCCAAACCACCTAGACTACAGAACAGTAATTTAACAATATAAGTACGAATAACTTCTGTCTGCTGGGGAAGTTATGAAGACTACCAAGGCTTGACTAGCTAGCCACCTCGTAATTTGCTCTGTCTCTAACTTAGTCGCCTCCTCTCTCCACCATAGACTCCGGGGACCAGGGGAGCACGTTTAGGATGTGAGCCATCGCCCGAACATCGACGCAGTCGCCGAGGACGTTCCACCTCAACGTCGTTCGACTCCACTCGGGTTGCAGGCCAGGGGCGTTTGTATCACCCGCTTGGAAGCCCAAAATACGCTCAATCTCCTCCACTCGTGGCCGCTCGAATATTCCTGGGGCGTTCACGATCGCCACCAGGCCCGATCCATCGCGGATGGATTGTCTGTGATGCCGTCTGTCAACTGTGTGGTATCTACGCATCGGTTGCATGGTCACGTTACTCCTCGCGTGGGGCTGAGATCCACTGAAATGATGGAAGGGGTGCCGTCACTCACCATGAAAACTCGATAACCCTCTCTCCACCACTTGTCTTTGCCCGCCCCCGCCCCGCCGTCCACACGCCAAGCCCCACCACACACGTACCGCCCAGGCTCACTGTGGCGGGTACGTCGTTCTCCACCTTCAACGCCCCCGAGCCGGCGTGCCACGGGAGCGACGACGGCGGCGACGACAACTCTTCACCATTTGTTGACCTTCTCCAGGAGTTGCCGATATCGGTGGGGGATTCCGAATCCGGCTGGATTCCGAATCCGACGGGGTTCCGAATCCGGAAATATTTTTCTGGACCAACCTCGATGGCATCAGGGGGAATCCGGAAGGGCCACCCGCACCCGTTCCTTGCTTACACGACATCGTATGTTGCCAGTGAGTGAAGCAATGTGCACAGAATGTTTGAAACGATGATGTGATAAGTAATGAATGAGACGATGAGTGAAGCATTGGCGACATCTCGCGGGTGAAACAAACATTCATGAAACCTGCGTATTTGACAGCCGTGACTACGACATGTGACGCATTATTGACGATCCCGTGCACAAATGCATGTTACGAATGCTACGCTCAAACGTTTATGCACGTGCAGCCTTGGTGCTTCCTAAAGCCTACACACGTTACATGAGAGAATTAAAATTGCGATCACTTTGCAGCGATCATGATTGAAGAGTGGTCACATTTCCCCCATCGTGCCCCATTGTGCAGCGCTCACTTGCTGATCGTTAAACAAATTCCATGCCAGGGCGCAGCGGAGGCAACGGATATAAATAATCATAAGTTTACGGATAATAACGTCTGGCTAAAATAAATGAGGCCGTCTTCTAAACTAATTCAAGGATGATGTATTGGGTGCTTGTCTCCCGCGTAGATTCTGTCCGCATCCTCCTCCCGCGTGCCGTCGTCCACACACACGTGCTTACTCGCAGTAGAGGGAGATCCTCTTCCTGGTCCAGTAGTCCTGATTCTTCCGCGCATCCAGCGGGATATGCACGATAACCTCGCCCCCTGGTCGGTCGTCCCCTTCCGACAGGGGCTGACAGAGGTTGCTCGCAACGTTATAGGATGCAATTCAAGTCAAGAAACGAGGGTTCAGATGCTATGAGCAACTACAGGGCCGTGAGACGTACACATGTGCATATGAGGAACAACAGTCAGAGAACGAGGCTGGGAGGATGCGCCCGGGTCAGGGAGGATATGGCGAGTGACAATGGGTGCACCAGTGCGCAATGAGCAACAACATACAGGAATCCAGAGACCGGTTCAGGAAGGGTGCTTCGTTTGATGACGTGGCAAACAACATCCGTCAGACCACACCGTCCGGATGGTCCCATGGCGGTGGCGCGCGCCGCACTGGGCACTGGAACATCCCTTTGCTGAATCCCTTGGACACGTCCTCCTCGCGCATGGGCCTGTTGGTAGAGCCGGGCAGATCTAACTCGCCACGTCTCAGGGCATAATTGGACAAAAGCAACGAGGATTCACATGCGTGTCGACAACGTGGTGGGCAATGGGCCTGGTAGATAATGCTCGTCACGTCAGACATTGCCCGCCGCCACGTCACAGAGTTCACTTTGATTCAAGAAGCGAGGGTTCCGAATGCGTATTAATGGCGTGGCGAGCAATGTCTGCGAGGTCTTACGTGATGGTGATCACTGGCATGACGTGGACCGCAGTGTCCCGGCTGGCCGGGGTGTTCGCCGTGGAGGTCGCAGCGGATACATATGTCGAGCCAGCCGTGGTTCGCAGCGAGGCTGCTGCGTTGTGTGGTTGGCCGGCTCCGGCCCCCGCGCCCGTCCCGGTGCCAGCTCCGGCGCTGGCCCCAAGGCTAGCCCCGGCGGTGCCGCTATCGCTAGCACTGACCCTCCCTCCGGTCCCGCCGCCGCCACCTGTGGCCTCAAGGTCATCCGTCATGATAGCATTGACACGGTCCCACCGCGCCGAGTGCTATGGCCTGGTGGATACTGCTCGCCGCGTCATAGTATAGCAAACAACTCCACACACGTGGGCTATGTATGTAATAGATGACGTATACAGGGTAGGGAGGTGTGAGGGCAGCGCGGTCACCACAGAGTAAGTCGACAGTGTAGTTGTTGGAAAGAAATCCACATAGCTCAAATGTGTTGTCAAGTAGCATATCGTGTCTAAGGTTTATCAAAATGATGAATTGAAAATGGGGTGACGGGCAGTATCCGCCAGGCCCCACCGAGTGTAGCACTAGACCCACGCACGCGACGCCGCAGCGCTTGGGCGGGCCCGCCAGATCCGAGCCACTCTCCGCCGCCTCCTCCACCTTGCCTACTAGCTTAATAGTCTCTGGGCTCACTCCCAGGGACCGAGCCACGGCCAGTCGGTGAGCCTCTAGCCAGGGCCTGGCGGATAAACCCTCGCCACGTCACCCTCACCACGTCATTCAACACACGTTCAACCCTCGTCTCTCGACTTGAACGGCACCTCATGATGTGGCGAGCAATATTCAGCCAGGCCCTACCTCAAGCACCGCGCCGGGACGGGCGAAGTCCGAGAGGCGGAAGGACCACGGAACCGAAGCTGGATCACTAGGGTCGGCGATTGAGGACAGGAGGGTGATAGACGCCTCTAGTCCGCGCTGCCACTGCGCGAGGGGCCGGCCCTCCAGGGCAGGCGCTGGTGCCCAGCCAATTGGGGATGACCCTGAGAGTAGCGCGGCGGCAACTGATCCGAGATGTGCGGCGTCGGCGCCCGCGGCGGCCACCGCCACGGTCCGACCTGAGCCGCCGCCGCCGCGCACGGCAGCAGCCGCGGCGGCAGCGGCGACACCAAGGCGCGTGATGTCGCGCACTTCCATCAAGGCGCACTCCGCCGCCGCCGCCGCTGCCGCCGCCTCGGACCAGGGGCTTGCACTCATCCATTTTTCAGCTCAACGTAAGCACTTTTTGGGGGATACATTGGGTGGTTTCAGTGACGAAACCGACTCAGGCTCGGCCGAGAAGTGGATGAGTGTAAGCCCCTGCCTCCGACGCCCACACCGGCCGCAGCAGCGCGCACAGCATCGCACGCAAACTACCCTTCCCGCCGACCATCGCAGGCCCAACCATCGGTGCGCCCACCGCACTTCCTAACGACTCCCGCAACTCGACCAGCCGCTCCACTAACGGAGTGAGCCATGCTGTTAGCGCCACGCACGTCTCGGCCAGCCGCGCTGCGGGCCCGCCACGCGCCGCCACCGCAGACGACGGGGAACTTGTCAGCGAGGAAGTTGAGGACTCCGCGGCGGCAGCAGGGGGTGATCCCGAGGGGAAGGCCGAGAGCCCTGCAAGCCGCGACAACAACGCTGCGGAGGATCCCCGAGACCGGCGGCGCAGCTCCAACCCTCGCCAGGGTCTGGCAGATATCGCCCTCCACGTCATCATCAGGCAATTGATTCCGCGTTTCGTGCGTTACATGGCATTCTCTGGCGTGACGAGCAACACCTGGCAAGCCCCACCTCCGGCAGCGCTATGGCGTTCACCGCGTCCGCCCGAGCAGCTGGATCATCAAGCGGCTGCAGAGCCTCGCCGTAACGCAACAGCTGCTGCAGGGTAGCGCCCCGCGGTATACCTCCCGTTGCAGCGCCCGGCGCGTTCAGCAGATCCGTCTCGTAGAGTCTGGCAGATATAGCTCTTAACACGTCGTAACACGCCATGAAATCGAGCAACGAGAAATAACATACGTGCCGATGACACGGCAAGCAACATCTAGCAGGTCCTACCTCCGGAGGGGGAATAACGTATGAGGACATCAGCACGTCGTGGCAGATGAACTTGTTCAGCACTGCCGCCGCCGAGCAGCAGGGTCGTTGATTTTGCACACTCGAGCCGATGTTGGAATATGACTCACCTCGAGGTGTTGAGGGTGAATGGTCATACAGACGCGCGGAGGCGGACGAGGATATTCAATGTCGGTTGGGTGTTTGTCCTGAATAACTCACAAGAAGGAGGAAGGAGAGTCAACTTCGGTTGGGTGCTTGTTCTTAATAATCATAACTCCCATGGAGGAGGAGGAGAAGGAGATGTTATGTAGATAAAGTGCTTGTCCTCGATAACCCCCCTGCCTCTGTCCGCGTCTGCGGGTGCCGCGCCATCCAGCACCCCTCCACCTCGCAGGAGGGTCAGGCAGGGGTATGTGAGGGGCAGCTTAGGGTGTGTGAGGGCAGTATGATGAGTGTGTGAGGGGTGTGTGAGGGGTGTTTGAGGGGCGTGTGATGGGTGTATGAGAGATGTATGAGGGGTGTATGACAGGTGTGTGAGGGGTGTATAATGCGTGTAGAAACTGTGTGTAAGGGGTGTGTGAGGGGTGTGTGAGGGGTGTATGAGGCATGTGTGAGGTGTGTATTACAGGTGTGTGAGGGGTGTATAATGGGTGTAAAAGCTGTGTAAAAGCTGTGTGTAAGGGGTATGTGAGGGGTGTGTGAGGGGTGTGTGTGGAGTGTGTGAGGGGTGTATGAGTGATGTATGAGGGGTGTGTGAGGGGTATATGAGCGATGTATGAGGGGTGTGTGAGGGGGGTGAGGAGTATGTGTGGGGCATGTGGGGCATGTGGGGTAGCGGGAGTCACAACAACCCCCCTGCCAGGTCTTCCGTGAGGGAGCGATAGTCCAGCGTGCCGCCAATGAAGTCGTCCTGCTCCTCCTGCTGCTCCTGCCCGGCGCCGTGGTGGTGCTCCTCCTTCTTGGGGACGTCCTTGGGCGGCGCCGGCGCGAGTGCGTCCCGGCAGGTTTCGATGGCGCACAGGAAGTCCATGTCGGAATAGCGCGGGCGCTGGGGCTTGAGCCTTGAGTTAGGGTCATGCACCACAAGACAACAGGGTTCATCACGCGCGTCGGTGACCTGGCGGCCATTAGTTTTCAACACATGCACGCCACGTTAGTGAATTTCACTCAACTCAGCATACGTGGGATGGAAATGAGTGTCGATGGCGTGGCGGGTGTAAGACCTGGAGGCAATCTGCACGACCCTGCCGCAAGTTGGCCACCGCGTGGCCGAGCGCAAAGCCCATGACGTGGCGCTGCCAACCGGCGAGGTCGCGCATAGCGGCGTCGGCGGCGGCGCGGGTGGGCGCGGCGGGCGGCGGGCCGAAAAAGCCAGGCACCTCCGCGGCAGCAGCCACGGCCAGGCACCGCAGCAAGCCTGCGCGCACCGTCGCCGGGGGCTCCAGCGCTGCGAGCGAACACGCCGTGATGAGCGCCGAGGAGGAGGGTCAATGAGAACACGCACTCGAATCGACATCAGAGAACGATATTCCTTCAGGGCTCATGGTCATACACACACGCGGGTCGATATGAATAAAATCGACCGGGAGGAAGAAGAGGAGGAGGAGGCGGAGGAGGAGGAGGAGGAGGAGGAGGGGGAGGAGGAGGAGGAGGGGGCGGAGAGTCAACGTCAGTCGCCTGCTTGTTCTCAATACCCCCCTGCCGGCGGAAGCCTCGGGATGGCGTCGGAGGCGCAGCAAATCCAGAGCACATGCCCTGGATGAGCGTCGCGCGGGGTGCCGCGGAAGCCCGCAGCCGCCGCCCCAACCGCCGCCTCCCCCTGCATCATCATCGCGCTCAAACGAGGTAACCAAGTGGGCTCCATCTCAACATGCATGAGCACCACCCAGTTGCCAGGGCCGGGCGGATATTGCTCGCCACTTCATTAGACATCAACACAAGGAACGAGAGTGTCGCAGGAGGGGAGGAGGAGAGGTTGGGACCAGGATGAGAGGGGTGTTGGGGGAGGAAGAGGCGGAGGAAAAGGTGGAGGAGGAGGAAGGAGGAGGCAGAAGGGATGAAAGGGGAGGGAGGAGAGAGGAGGAAGGAGGGAGGAAAGAGCAGAGAAGAGGGAGGAGAGGAGAAGGAGGAAGAGCAATACAATCCAGGCTGCTCTACCAGCTGCCCTCGCGCCGCCCTTGGCGGACCGCCTCCTCCGCCGCCGCAAAGCCTCCCTGTCCAAGGTACACGAACGACGGCGCCTGCCGATGGCCCAGGACGATCGCAGCATGTGTCAGCGCTGACGCAGCGTCCTCTCCGGCGGGGGTGGAGTGAAGGAGCACCGGGCGCTGCGACCCCGCCTCGGTGCAGAGCCAGGTACATACACTTGTCGTGTGACATACGTGTTGAATGATGAGGCAGGCATTCAGAACGTGTTGGATGGAGGGGCAGGGAATAAATTGACATTGTTGAATGACGTGGTAGGCGTGATTTGACTTGTTGCATGACGCGGCGTGCATGATGTAAGCAGCCTTACCTCAGCAGCGGCGGCGGCCAGCAGCTGGTGCTGCGCATCCCCCCGCTCGGCACCCACAAACGGCGCCGCGAAAGCTGCAGCCGCCGCGGCGAATCCAGTCGGCGCTAGCGCTTGGAGCAAGACCAGGCGGTGGAAAGATCCCAGGCGCAGTTCCCATTCGCCGGGTGGCTGCGGTGACTGCTTCCCCTTCGCCGGCGCCGACAACGTGGGGCTTACACTCGTCCACATTTTCAGCTCAACTTAGGCACTTTTTGAGGGATACGTTCCGTGGCGTCAGTCCATCAGTGATAAAAGCAGCTTCGGTTCAGCTGAGGAGTGGACGAGTATAAGCCCCTGCCGACGATGTGGCATCTGCCGCCGCCTCCAAAGCCGCCGCCGCAGTCGCCGCTGCCGCAGCGGCTGCCGCCACGTTTGGCTTATCGTCCGTGGCACTAATGCACGGGTTGGCGAGCCACGCGCGCCATGTCGGCGCCTCCTGCGGATCCACCAGCGAAGCTGCTAGTCCCTCGAATGCCGCCGTGGGGTACGCCGCCTCTAGCTACGGCCTGGAAAACAAACTCGACACGTCGATGAATGCCCATTAGCTTCGATGAAACGAGGGTCTAGAATGTAGAGAATGATGTGACAGGCATCATCTGCCAGCCCCAACCTCCAGCCTCGCTGCCCTGCGCGCTAGCGCCGGCCCCGGCCACGGTGCAGATGTGCTCGCCGTGAGTGACCCTCCGCCGCTCTCTGCGCCGGCGCTGCCGCCCCCCGCTGCAGCCAAGAATTCCCATTCTGCAGGAGCCAGCACGCCCGCCGTCAGAAGCACCCGCGCCGCTAGTAGCACGTGCAATGCCTCTCGCAGTGCCAACGGGAGGCGCTGGCCCTCGATGTAGTGGCTCATGTTAAGTTTGTGTGCAAAGTCTGAAAGCAGTTTGTCATCGGCGCGCTCATCCAAAGCATGTTCAACTGGGGATCATCCTACTGTCAACCTCAAACGTGCACCACCCTGCCACGAGGGAGACCTGCGTGCGAAGTGTAGCAAGCTCGAGCTCACGCATCTCCTCCGCCGGTGGCTCAGAGTCCGGGCCCCCGAGCTCGTCATCATCCGCAGCGACGGCGGCGGCGGCAGTGGCGGGGGCGAGGGCGTTGCCTCCCTTCTGAGTCGAGCCGGCGGCTGCGGCAGCGGCGGCAGTGTCGGTGAGCCCCACATTCGCGAGCCTCTCGCGCGACCGGGGTCTTTGGCCGGTCCCTGAAGTACCCTTGGTGGCTACCTTTGTCAGCTGCAGCGCTCGCTTGAAGATACCAGCATGCTGTACAAACGGCAGGGAGTAGCGCGGGTCCCGAGCACCCAGGTCGCGGCATAGCACGTGTAGCACTGCGGCTAGTTGCGCAATGCCGCGATAGCGCGTCAAGCGAGCTGCCGCCGCCGAGCGCTCGGCCCGTGCCGCCGCCGCTCGCTTGCGGAGTCCCTCCAAGGACGCCTTGGAGTCGGGCCAGGCAGGTAATCATTTCAAAAGATTTAGTCTAGTTGAATCGACTAAGGTACTGAGATGGAGCCACGGCTAAAAATTAAATTGATACGAGCTCTGCGCCAAGCAGGTAATGCTCGCCACGTCATAGGATGCAATGTAACTCGACAAATGCGGCGTCGAAACGTGAATCGATGTCGTGACAGGCGACGGGTCAGGTAGATAATGCTCTCCACATAACAGGAAGCCGTTTGACTCCTACAAAGAGGGTTAAAATGCGTTGAACGCTCTAGACAGCAACATGTGGCGGGACCCACTGTGGACGCGACGAGGGAGTCCACCAGCGCACTGTCGTCCCACACCGCCGCGCTCTCCCCGCCACGCGCCACAAAGGCTGTCACCTTACAGGAGGGTCGAAGAGATGAACATCTCGACCGACGTTGGATTGACGACAAACCGAAATCGAGAGGTGTGTTAATTAATCCTCACAGGTCAATCGGCTACCGCACACCGAGTACAAACGTCTGTATGAGCGATTTCCCTGAAGGCAAATCATGCTCCAATCTCCGTTTGAGACGATGTTATCAAGGACCCTCCTGCCTTGCTCTCCACCTCAGCGAAGGTCTGCTCGTCCGCTGAGATGCGCAGGTCCAGAGCACGCAAGTGCTCCTCCGTGCGGGGCGCCACGTGCTGGGTGATACAGCTCAGTAGCCGTTCCTCCAACCCCGCTGCGCCTGCCAGGAACAACACAGGCGAGCATAGAGGCGCCAGGGCATCCGGCGCACGGGGGTTGGGGCCGCGCAACAGGGCCGCGTTGATACCGATCGCCGCAGCATCGACACGCGTTGCGAACCATAGTTGAGTAAGCTAATTAGCATCCTATGACGTGGAGCGCAGCATCTCTGCCAGGCACTCGCCCGCCGCGTCATTCAAATCATGTTGAATCCACGTGTATCACGTTTTATGGCATTCTATGACGGGGCAAGCGATGTCTGCTAGGCCCTGTCTCCAACGCTTTCGCCGTTTGAATCGTCCCCTCTTGAGTCAAAAGGCGACCTATGACGTGGCGAGCAATGCCCGTTAAGCCCTACCGCGCAAGTGCAGCACCAGCATGCCACGAGGTACAATCGCGACCGAGGCCATCCCGGTGCTGCCGGCGGCCGGCGCGCCACTCGGGCCGGGCGACGGCGACGGCGGCGCGGGCGACGGCGCGGCGGAAGCGGTGGCGGCAGGGGCGGGCCTGTCAGGATGGTTGTCAGGCGGCGGCGGGCCAGATGAGCGCGCGACGAGGGCGATGAGTGCCGGCGAGTAGGGCCGGGCATATATCGACTGCCACGTTATTGACACACATTTTGAGCCGTAGGTTATTGTCTTGAATGGTTTCCTGTGATGTTGGGGGAAGGGAGGAGGGTAGATGAGAGATTGGGAGAAGAAGGCGGAGAGCAGAGAGCGCATAGGAGCATGCGAGGATTAGAGAGAGGAGATATATGAAGAGGAGAGATGCAGGCGTCACGCAACCTAAATATTTGCGAGGCCCTACCGGCGATGGCGGGCTGACGGCGCCGTCCAGTGACAGCAGTACGTTCGCCCCTGATTGCAGCGCGGTGGACGCACGCTCCACCGCCCCCTCCTCGGCCGCTCGCAAGTTGCTCCAGCGCCCGCGCGTGGGCTCCGCCTTCCCTGCCGCCGCCTCCTGCGACGCCGACATATAGAGGCGCAAATTAAATGGAGAGCAATACTTGGAAGCAGTTGATGATATTTTACATTCAATCTCTGAGACCAAGCGTGGTCGGCTGATCAGCCCGGGGTCACCCTGCACCGCCTTACCGATATGGCACGGTGCATCAACCCCGGCGCCTCGCCCTCGGGGTCCAGTAGTAGTGGCGGCTTCGCAGCATTGAGCACTAGCAGCAGCGAGTCCGTCAGCGGTGCGTCCAAGCGTTCGCCAGGGGGCAGCGGCAGCGCAGCAGAGGCGTGGCGACGACGTAAGTATCCGGCCAGCGTGAAACCCGGGTCGGCAACGATGCCGCGCCGCGCTATACGGGCGCAAGTTGAAAATGAAAGCAAAAATTGACACCTGCTGACCATGTTTTGATGTGAAGCGCATGATTGCAGGTGAGTCTAACAAGGGATGCATCGTTGCAGCTTGCACCGCCCTACCGCGCCAGCACCGCGCTCCACTCTGCAGTGAGGCGCGCGCGGTAGGCTTCGTCGAACGGCCCGAGGTAGGCGATGGCGGCGGCGGCGGCTAAGCTGTCGCCTGTAACGCTCGCCATCGCCGCCTCAACGTCCCGCCGCGAGTCGGCCCAGCGGCGCCAGAACTCAGGGCCGCACATCAGTACTTTCTCGTCCTTTGAAGTATTGAGTAGAATGATTCAAGAGGCATCAGGGACAAACGGCATACAGGTCAGCTGGGAAATTAACTCAGGGGCTTACCTTTTTCCAACTCAACTTGGGTACCCTGGAGGTTATAAGCGGGATGAATCAAGTGGTACCACGAACAAACGTCATGCAGATGAGCTGGAAAAGGCCTCACCGCTGCGGCTCGAAACTACGCACTAACGACTGAATGTGCTCCAGCTGTGCCTGGCACGAGGGTCATTGCGAACACGTATTA
>Ga0307488_10003241_pt1 | contig 13639 bp, 10 predicted proteins | sample SB02metaG_FD_202248 | JGI IMG/M metagenome (GOLD analysis project Ga0307488, IMG submission 202248) | Sea-ice brine microbial communities from Beaufort Sea near Barrow, Alaska, United States - SB 0.2 | ecosystem: Environmental > Aquatic > Marine > Coastal | place: USA: Alaska | collected...
CCATCGTGAGTATTAAAACCGATCTGCGCGCAGATCTCGTGCTGCTACTAACCGCCTTTATCTGGGGTCTGGCATTTGTCTTCCAGCGTTCAGGAATGGACCATATAGGCCCCATCACCTTTACCTTTGGGCGCTTTTTTATTGGTGCTGTCGCGATCTTGCCCCTCTGGTATTGGATGGAAAAGCCCAAACAGATTTTTGCCTTTAACAAGATCAATCGAAATGCTGCTCTGCTTGGGTTGGTCTTAACCGCTGGTATGCTTTTGCAGCAGTGGGGCATGGTCTACACCACCGCCGGACGAGCTGGTTTTTTAACCGGTGTCTATATTGTATTTGTGCCATTAATAGGCCTGTTTTTTCGTAATAAAACCGAATGGCCCACCTGGTTGGGAATGGTGATGGCCCTCGGCGGTTTGTATTTTATGGCGCAGATCGATAGCGATGAAATTTTTATTGGCGACGTGTTGGTGTTGGGGAGTTCGCTGCTGTTTGCACTGCATATTATTTTTACTGGCATTATTGCCAATCACACCTCGCCGTTCCGTTTGATCTTCGTACAGTTCTCGGTAGCGTCACTGATTACGGCTATCTTGGTGCCGATCTTTGAAGGTTGGAACTGGCAGGGTATTTTAGATGCCGGTGTCGCTCTATTGTATGTGGGTGTTCTATCATCGGCTGTGGGTTTCACGCTGCAGGTTGTAGGTCAACGCACCGCGCCCTCGTCTCACACAGCGATTATCCTCAGCTTTGAAGCGGTATTTGCCGCGTTTTGTGGCTGGTGGATACTGGATGAAATGCTAACCCAGCCGGAGTTGATCGGCTGTACATTGATTCTTGCCGGTGGCTTGGTTTCACAGCTAAAGTCGCTGTTAACACCGACGGCGGGTGAACCGATTCAGCATCCTGCCGGGACTAATTAAGCGACTGACGGCACTTATATTGTTGATCCGTTGTCATAGTTTGCAGAGTAACTACTTCGACACAGAATTGTAGAGGACAGGTGATGAACAGACGTAAATGGTTACAGCAATTATCTCTCGGCCTGATTGGCCTTGCCGGTGCGACCAAGCTCTGGGCCTTTGAGAAGCTTGAGCTTTCCAAGGATCAGTGGCGCCAACGCCTAACGCCATCCCAGTACCGTATTTTGCGTGATGAGGGCACCGAGCCCTCTGGCAGCAGTGCACTCAATGATGAACATCGCGAAGGTCACTATCACTGCGCTGGTTGCGACTTGCCACTGTTCAGTTCTGCAATGAAATACGAGAGTGGCACTGGCTGGCCTTCGTTCTTTGAACACGTAGATGGACACTTAGAGACCAAGACCGATTTTAAATTGATTTGGCCGCGCACTGAGTATCACTGCGCCCGCTGTGGTGGCCATCAGGGTCATGTCTTCGACGATGGTCCCAAGCCTAGTGGCCAGCGCTGGTGTAACAACGGTTTGGCACTGGTTTTTGTGCCCGGGGCATAGGCTGGTTTATTGCATTAGAGGCTGTATATAACCTTTAATCACATCTTTGATAATCGGCTGCGCCAGCGCTGTGGGGTGCAGGCCATCTTCCTGAATCATGCCCTCTGTGACACTTAACTCTTCGAGCTGAAAGGGAATCAGCAATACCTTTTCGGCTTCCGATAACTGTGGGTAGACGGCGGCAAAAGCATCGGAATAGCGGCGGCCATAATTGGGTGGCAGGCGCATCCCAAACAGCACTGGCTCAGCACCGGCTTCGCGGACTAGAGTGATCATCGCCTGTAAATTACTCTTCATTAAATTTAACGGCTGACCCCGCAGGCCGTCGTTGCCACCCAGTTCCAGCAGCACATAGTCGGGGCTGAACTCTTCCAGTAGACGGGGCAATCTATTGAGGCCGCCTCCCGTTGTGTCACCGCTAATACTGCCATTGATAATGCTATGGCTATCGCCCAAGTCTTTTTCCAGTAAGGCGACCCAGCCGCTCTCCTGATTTATCCCATAACCTGCGCTTAGGCTATCGCCCAAGACCAGCAGAGTTGATCCATAAGTGTTGGCACCCAGTAAGATAAACAGGCAACATAGCCGGGTGATAAAAGGTCGAATAACAAAAGGCCGCATAAATAATCTCAATACTCTTTTTAAAATCGTTTAACTCGGTGTCCAGTGTAGGCACTTTTAGACCCAATGGATATTTCAAATGATTGAAGTTAGCAATGTCAGCAAGCAAGTGACCACCACTGAAGGTACGCTCACGATTTTAGATGGGATCAATTTGTCTCTGGCCGCGGGGGAAAGCCTGGCCATTGTTGGGCCATCAGGTTCCGGAAAGTCGACGCTATTGGGTATTTTGGCGGGTTTGGATTTACCTAGCTCTGGCTCGGTTAGCCTCAATGGTCAGGATATTACCGCCATGGACGAAGAGGGCCGCGCTGCTGTGCGAGCCACGACCGTGGGTTTTGTCTTTCAATCATTTCATCTTTTACCCGGTTTAACCGCCTTGGAGAATGTCGCTCTGCCATTAGAATTGCAGGGCGATAAAGAGGCGCTTAAAACCGCTGCCTATTATCTGCAGCGGGTTGGCTTGGATCATCGCACTACCCATTATCCGCGACAGCTATCCGGTGGCGAACAGCAGCGAGTCGCTGTAGCCCGAGCCTTCGCCTGTAGGCCGGTTATTTTGTTTGCAGATGAGCCCACGGGTAATCTGGATACCGGCACCGGTGAGAAGATTAACGATCTGCTTTTTGATCTTAATAGAGAAGAGGGCACCACTCTGGTGTTGGTGACTCACGAGCACAACCTGGCTGAGCGCTGTGGTCAGCGCTTGGAGATTGCTGCGGGTCAGCAGGTTGCTGAGGTTACTAGAGTTACTGATGTTACTGATGTTACTGATGTTACTGATGTTACTAGAGGCAGCGCAGCCTAATGCAAGCATTGCGAATGTTATTGCGCACTTGGCGCGGCGGGCAGCTGAATCTGATTATTTGGTCACTGGTGCTGGCGGTTGCGGTGGTTACGTCGGTGTCTCTACTAGCGGAGCGCATTGAACGGGCTTTAACGGCCCAATCGAGCAGTTTCCTCGCCGCTGATCTAGTTGTCAGAAGTAGTAAGCCAATTGACCCTCAGTGGATTGCAGGAGCTCTGGAGCAACAGGTAGAGAGCGCCCAGGTATTAACCTTTGCCTCGATGGTCTATCACCGTGATGATATGCATCTGGCGTCTATTAAAGCGGTGGAGGCTAGTTATCCCCTTCGAGGTTTACTGCGTCGCACTACCACGCCATTTACCACCGATCCCAGTTTGATCGAAGAAATTGATTATGGCCCCGCCCAGGGTGAAGTGTGGGTCGATGCTCGGCTGTTACCGCTGCTCAATATTGAGCTCGGCGATGAGATTGAACTGGGTGAGATTCGTTTAAAAGCCACGCAAATTGTTATCGAAGAACCCGATAGCGGTGGTTCCTTTGGTGCCTTTGGTGCGCGGGTGTTAATGAACTACAGCGATATAGAAGCCGCCGGGATTATTATCCCCGGCAGTCGCGTTACCTATAGATTTCTTATGGCTGAGGGTGCCAGTGGCGCCGACGGTTTTGCCAACTACAGCCAGTGGGTGGAAGATAAGCTGGATGTCCATGATCGATTGATAACCCCAGATGAAGCTCAGGCGAGTATTGCCGACACCATGGACAAGGGCCGCCGGTTTCTACTGTTGGCCGGAAGCATCGGTGTGGTATTGGCGGGTATTGCCCTGGCACTGGCGAGCCATCATTTTGCCGCTGGCCAAACTCGGCAAGTGGCACTGTTAAAAAGCTGGGGCATTGCTGCCAGTCGGGTGCGCAGTTTGTATTTTCAGCAGAGTCTCTGGCTCGGTGTCGGTGGTTCGGCTATAGGCCTACTTGTGGGTTTTGCCTTCTCTGAGATTCTGATTGCGGTAGTTCGTGAATGGCTGCCGATTTCCCTGCCCATGGCCGGCATTCGTCCCTGGATTACCGGTCTGGCTACGGGCCTGCTGTGTTTGGCGGGCTTTACCCTGCCGGCAATCTGGCATCTGCCGGCGCAGTCGCCATTGGCGGTGTTGCGCGACGATGTGCAGGTTGAGCCGGTGAGCTCTGTGGCCCGTGGATTATTCGGTATAGCCGCCGTCGCAGCGCTGCTGTTTTGGTACAGCAATAATCTTTACCTTTCCCTGGCGATCTTGGCTGGCTTTGGGCTCACGGCATTGGCCACGGTGGTAATTGGTCTGCTGATGCTCCGTGTGGGCAAAACCTATGGTCAAAAACTCGGCAGTATCTGGCGCTTAGCTTCGAGTAATCTCTGGCGTCGCAGATCCCAAAGCATTATCCAGATGATCGGTTTTTCCGGTGCCATCGCGCTGCTGATGATTATGAGTGTGGTGCGTACTTCGCTGATCGATGAGTGGCGCTGGCAGTTGGCGGATGATGCACCCAATCACTTCCTATTGAATGTGGCTCCCTATGAACTCGAGGGGGTGCGCGATCTGGTCACTGAGCAAAATCTTGAGACCGCTGGTTGGTACTCCATGGTGCGCGGGCGCCTGACCCAGATTAACGGCGAAGGTATTAGTGAAGAACAGCGTGATAAGCATGAGTCGTTTCGCCGTGAACTGAATCTGAGCTGGACCACAGAGCTGCCTGAGGGCAATAAATTAACCGCCGGTAAGTGGTGGGATGAGTTGGATCTGACTGGGGAAATTCCGCCGGTTTCCTTAGAAGATGAATTGGCTGGAGAGTTGGGGCTGGAGATTGGCGATGAGCTGACCTTTAGTGTTGGCGGTTTGGTTTTCCAAGCCAGAGTGGCCAGTACCCGCAGTTTGAATTGGGACAATATGACCCCCAATTTCTACTTTCTGTTTCCAGAAGGCCTGTTGGAGAACTATCCGCGGACCAATATGACCAGCCTCTATATTCCCCCGCAACAGAAGTTGTTGGTCAATGATCTGTTGCGCCAGTACCCCACGGTGCAGGTGATTGAGCTGGATAAAATTATCGATCGTATCCGCAGTATTGTCTCTCAGGTGACCAGTGGTCTCGAGGTGATGACGCTGCTAATCTTAAGCTGTGGTGTGTTGGTGATGTTTGCCGCTGTGAGTCTATCTATGTCGGAGCGCCTGCAAGAGAGCGCCATTCTGCGCACGTTGGGCAGTTCAAGGCGTTTGATTCTGGGTATTCAGTGGGTCGAGTTTAGCGTGCTGGGATTGATGGCGGGCCTGCTGGCGGCGATCGGTGCCGAGGCGGCGGTGGCAATGCTGCAGCGCTTTATGTTTGATTTGCCCTTTAGCTGGCATCCTTGGCTGTGGCTGGTTGGGCCTTTGGCCGGTGGCCTTTTAGTGGGTGTGCTCGGCGTGGGTTACAGTCGCAAGGCGGTGACACAGCCGCCACTGCAGGTGCTAAACAGTCTTTAATTAAAGGCTGTCTGTCTCTAAATGCCTTCCATCTAAAGGCTCTTCATCTACAGGCTCTCCATCTAAATACTGTCTATCTCATTCTCGGCTTCAGCCGCGGTGGGGTAGGGCAGTTGGATATGGAAGGTGGTCCCTATATTGATATCTGAGGTCACTGCGATCTGTCCCTGATGTTGCTCAGCGATAATAAACTGAGCAAATGATAGGCGCTCGCCGGCGCTATGCTTTTCTTCGCTGGTGCTACCCTGGCCTTCACTGCCCGCTGCGGCATGACTGCTGGCGAAAAAGGGTTCAAACAGAAGCTGCTGTTCTTCCGTACTCATGCCCAATCCATTGTGCTGAATGCGCACCCAGATGGCGTCGTAAAATTCGCTGATTTCTATATTGATCGAGGGTGTATGTTCGGGATCTTCGATCTTGCCGAGGGCATAGCAGGAGTATCTAAACAGGCTGAGAAACACCTGCTGCAATTCCGCGACATGACAGCGCAGCTGGGGTAAGTCGTCGGCATAGTTGTGGTTGATCACCACGTCCTTAAAGCGCAGCCCTTTGGTCACTGAGAGCACGTCTGCGGCTAACTCAACGCTGTGATCCATTACTTCAGTGATATTGGCGAGTTGTTTTTCACCGGCACCGGCAGCGGCGAAACTGACTAGATTATTGACCACCGAGGCCGCCTGACGGCCGCGAATCAAGGCGTCGTCCAGCAGCTCGTGGATGCCAATCGGATCTATATGGTCTTCAGTCAGATCCTGACGCACGGTCTGTAAGTCTTTGAGAATCGCTTGCAGGGGAATATTGATATCCTGGGCCATAACCGAAGCCATTTCGCCCATAGATGACATCTTGTCGCGCTGCACCAGCATATTCTCACTCTGCACGCGCTGGGTGACATCGTCGACCATAATTACCACGCCAGTCTCAAGCTGATCCTGAAGCGGATAGATGGTGATATCAAAATGGTACTGTCCACGCTGGCTGTATTTAACTGTCAGCGTCTTATCTTCATCCTGCGCCTGTTTAATCTGCTCTGGGGTCACGGCAATAGTGGGATAGGCTTGCCATAAATTCTTGCCCAATACCTTCTCTGAGGACAGGCTACTCATCTCTTCTGCGCGGCTATTCCACTGAGTAATCTCGCCGTTCTTATTGAGGCCGATTAACATCAGCGGCATAGAACGCAAAATATTGGTGATATAGGACTCGGACAAACGCAGTTTGGTTGTGGTGTCGCGGTGCTCAGTAACTTCTTCTTCAAGAGCCTTGTTACTCTGCTGTAATAGGCTGTTGGCGTTGTCGAGCGTGGCGGTGCGCTCTTTGACGCGGTCTTCCAGTTGAGCGCGGATTTCTTCGAGATCGCGGTTGTAGCGGCGCGCGGTGCTGCGTGAAAAGGCCAGACGAATTGCGGTGACCGATAGGGCAATAATTAAGATGCCACTGGAAAAGTTTGCCACATATTGCCAGTTGGTATTGCCATCTTCTAGGCGCACAAACCAAAACACATCAGCTGCAGTAATCTGACTAAAGAACAAAACGAATAGTACGGCGATCTTTTTCAACGGGTTCAACCTATGTAAAGCTCATAGAAGTATCAGTGGACTGCCATTATAGCCATGAAAATCGTCCTGTCAGTTAACAATTAAAGCAGAGCTAGCCGATGCCGTTCATTTGGGCCTCTAATTCCTCTGATGCTGTTATTGAGTGAGCGTCTTCAGGCCATGGAAAACCCGTCCAATATAGGCCAAGTACCAACCTGTATCGGTAATCCAATAAGTGCCCCGGTTATTCGAATTTGAACTATATTTGACCTAAAAGCCAAGCGTGGCTATTACTGTTACTTCATCTAAAATTATTCCCCCCCAATAAATGCCCAAGGAATCACCGCCCTATGACTATGCCAGATGTTATCAGCAGCACCGTGTATAACCTTATTCTCGCTAGCCCGATGACCAAAATACAGGACGTAGAACCGCATCAGAACCTCAGTGAGATTAAAATAGATTCCCTGGAAAAATTGTCAATGGCAATGGATCTCGAAGAGGCATTTAATATTGAGATGAGCGACGATGACATTGAAGGTTTTGAAACTGTGGCTGACGTCATTGATTACGTGGCTAGAGCAGTCAAATCCTCAGAGTAACCTTTAATTCAGGGCTGACTTAATGATCGCCCAACTGACGTCTTTCAAATGGCCCCAGCCAAGTGCTCTTAATTTTTCCTAAGTCGAGAGCGCTTAATTGCTATGCCAGCAGGGTGAAGCGCCGAGTGATCTCAGCGAAATATCCCCCCCATAATTCGAAGTGAGTCACGACAAAAATCCAGCGTAATAGTCTGGTAAAAATGGCCGCCCATCCACATCTTCTGAGTCTATCCACCCCGCCGAGATGCCTAGTCGCTTTGCTCGATTAAATTAATTTACTATCGAGGGTGGGGTTATTGGTCGCTTTGGAGTCTTATAGGTATAGGTGTTTAAGAGCGAACGAATTTAATGACTTGCGAGCAACGAATTGCATAGAACTGATTTGGATTGTTTTTATAGACCGAAAAATTACCGCCCCTGCTGATCTGTATCACTCCCCCTCTTTACCAGCAGGGGTTTTTTTTGTCTGTAAAAAAGTCAGGCTCTTAAGTTCCAAGCTCTTAAGTTCCAAGCCCTTAAATTCCAAGCCATAAAAAGCCAAGCCATAAAAAGCCAAGCCATAAAAAAAGCGACCCTAGGGCCGCTTTTTTGCACTGATACAGCTTTCAGAGCTTTAACCGCATTTAGAATCGCCGCAGTTAAGGCAGGTCATACAGCCGTCCATCATGATGGTGGCCTTAACGCTGCACTTTTTACACAGCTCAGCCGCGGGCGGGAAACCACTGGCTTCTGTTGCGGGAGCGCTGGTTCCTTTAGGCGCGGTAGCGGTGCCTTCAAATTGAGAGCGCTTCTCATCCATAATCTTTTGCTGGTGCTCTGGAATCTCAGGCTTCTTCATCATGCCGATCTTCTGCAGGTGATCTTCGATCGCCCATCCAATTTCAGCTACTAATGAGGGCATAAACCTGCCGCCGGGCTTGAAGTAACCGCCCTGTGGATCAAATACGGCCTTGAGTTCTTCAACGAGGAAGGTGCAGTCGCCGCCTTTACGGAATACTGCTGAGATTACTCTTGTCAGGGCAACAATCCACTGGAAGTGGTCCATGTTTTTGGAGTTGATAAACACTTCAAATGGGCGACGCAGCTCGTGGTCAGTGCCTTCATTCAAGATAATGTCATTAATCGTCAGGTACAGCGCATGGTCTGACAGTGGGGTCTTGATTTTATAGGTACTGCCTGCCAGAGCTTCAGGCCGTGAGACCTTTTCGTGCATCTGAATGATATTACTTGCCGCTATTTTAGTCTTGGCTTCTTTGGTCTGTTCTTCGGTCGAGACTTTGTAGCCAACGATTTTTTGTTCAATTTTCTTAGTCATTTCGGTCCTCTCAGGGTTCTACGGAATTAGGTTAGGTTGATCAGAATTTACCGTAGTAACCTTCTTTCAATGCATCAAATAGGTTGGCGGCGGTGTGTGTTTCGCCGTCGTATTCAACTTCTTCATTGCCTTTAAACTCAACAGTGGAACCATCTTCCAGGGTAAAGCTGTAGGTGGTGTTTTCAAGATCCTTCTCTGTCACCAAGACACCTTGGAACGCTTCTGGATTAAAGCGGAAGGTGGTGCAGCCCTTGAGGCCTTTCTCCGCTGCATAGAGATAGATATCTTTAAAGTCTTCATAGTCGCAATCAGTTGGCACATTGATTGTTTTCGAGATTGAAGAATCGACCCACTTCTGTGCTGCCGCCTGAATATCAACATGGGCTCTTGGCATAATGTTCTCGGAGCTCATAAAGTAATCGGGCAATGCCTCTTCTTCGCTAGTGCCGTAGGGCATGGCTTTGGCGTTGATCAATGTGCGATAGGCCAGCAGCTCATAGGAGAAAACATCGACTTTCTCTTTTGACTTCTTGCCTTCACGGATTACGTTGCGGGCATAGTGGTGGGCAAAGCTTGGCTCGATGCCGTTACTGACATTGTTGGCCAGTGACAGAGAAATGGTGCCAGTGGGTGCAATCGATGAGTGGTGGCTGAAACGACAGCCCTCTTCAATAATTGACTCAATCAGCTCTGGGGCAACTGTGGCTATGGTCTGCATGTACTTGCTGTACTTGCCGAGTAACACTTTGCCTTTGAGGCTATCGCCGACTTTAATGCCGTCGTTGGCCAGCTCTGGGCGCTTGAACAGCATCGCCGCAGTGACTTCAAAGTCGTCTTCCATGATTGGCGCTGGACCTTTTTCACGGGCCAGTTCGAGACCGGCTTGGAGGCCTGCAACCGCCATGTCCTGAGCGACGCGCTCGGTGAATTCCAATGACTTCGGATCGCCATACTTCATTTGCAGCATGGTGATGGTTGAACCCAATCCGAGGAAGCCCATACCGTGGCGGCGCTTGTACTCAATTTCTTTGCGCTGGTTTTCCAGAGGCAGGCCATTGATTTCGACTACGTTGTCGAGCATGCGGGTAAATACGGCGACGACTTCGGCGTATTCTTCCCAGTCAAAGAACGCATCTTTGGTGAACGGGTTGCGCACAAACTTGGTCAGGTTGACCGAGCCCAGCAGACAGCTGCCGTAAGGAGGCAGAGGCTGTTCGCCACAGGGGTTGGTGGCGCGGATATCTTCGCAGAACCAGTTGTTGTTATTTTTGTTGACCTGATCGATCAAGATAAAGCCTGGCTCGGCATAGTCATAGGTGGACGACATAATGGCGTTCCACAGTTTTTGCGCACGGATAGTTTCATAGATGCGGCAGGCGACTAGGCCGGCGTCATTGCTGTGGTAGTTTTCGGTGGTTGGGAAGGGCTTCCAGACAACATTGTCGCCTTCCAAGTCAATGCCGCCGTCAATTTCTTTGGCGCTGATTGGGAAGGTCAGGTCCCAATTGCCATCATTGCGCACGGCTTCAATAAACTCTTCGGTGATCAGCAGCGACAGATTGAACTGGCGCAGACGGCCGTCTTCACGTTTGGCGCGAACAAAATCAAATACATCTGGGTGGCTGACATCAAAGGTCGCCATCTGCGCACCGCGACGGCCACCGGCCGAAGAGACGGTGAAACACATCTTGTCGTAGATATCCATAAACGACAGCGGGCCAGAGGTATAAGCACCGGCACCAGAGACATAGGCACCCTTTGGGCGCAGTGTCGAGAATTCGTAACCGATGCCGCAGCCTGCTTTCAAAGTGAGACCGGCTTCGAGGTTGCGCTCGAGAATACCGAGCATCGAGTCTGGAACTATACCGGATACGGTACAGTTAATTGTCGAGGTAGCTGGCTTGTAGGCCTGAGCGCCAGCATTGGAGATAATTCGTCCAGCTGGAATCGCACCATGCTTGAGCGCCCAGACAAAACGTGCCTGCCACTCTTCACGGAGATTTTCATCTTCAACATCAGACAGCGCCTTGGCCACTCGGGCATAGGTCGCATCAATGTCGGCATCGACAGGGTTGCTCTGCTTATCTTTGAGACGGTACTTCTTGTCCCAGATATCCAGAGACGCTTCCTGGAAGGTAATTTCGGGTGTCTTGCTAACAGCTTTAACGGCTTTCACTGTTTTTAGTTTGGTTGCGGTGCTCATTGACTGACCTTTTAAATTCGTTTCATTCATGGCGAGACTCGGGTGACATACTGGTGCCTAGCGGCAGCTTTATTTGTCTTATCTGATCGCCCTACCTATTCTTTTTTGCGCCTGTTTGAGGCTCGACTAATCGTTGGAGACGGCAAGGAGTTTATCCTACATGGTGTGTCATGCAACCCTTAATCCACTATATCTTGTGTTTATTTATACATATTCGCATAGAGCGTGAAGGTAAGTCATTGAAAAACTTGTGGATAAATCCCTTTAATCCTTAGCCTGTCTAGCATTGCTGAAATAACTGACCGACGAGAATAAACCGGTCACGTTGCTGCGGCGTATACCCCTTGTAATTGTTACAAGTCAGAGCTGAGAAAGGATGCCAATGTTGTGCCAATCCAGCGACTTGGCTAAACTAGCGACCCTGTTTAAAAGCCGAATTTAATTTAGCTTGTAACTCATTGTGTTATTCATCCGAACTGCGGTTTGCCTAAAGGGCATCTGCCGCGATCTATTGAGGCGTTTCATGGATATTTTTGACTTCTCCGAGGGCCGTGAAGGCTACTACGGAGAGTACGGTGGTGTTTTTCTTCCCGAAATTTTGCAGGCAACTATTGAGGAACTGCTCGAATGCTTCCGCGAGTGCAAGGCTGATCCAAAATTTTGGCAGGACTATGTGGCGCTGCTGCAGAACTATTCCGGACGCCCGACTCCCATAACCCATCTGGAAAATCTATCACGCCAACTCGGTGGCGCGCAGATCTATGTTAAGCGCGATGATCTCAACCATACAGGATCTCACAAGATCAATAATGTTATGGGCCAGGGTTTGCTCTGTCAGCGCTTGGGTAAATCTAAGGTGATTGCTGAGACTGGTGCTGGGCAGCATGGTTTTGCCACGGCGACCATGGCCGCCAAATTTGGGTTTGAGTGCAAAATTTATATGGGTGCGGTAGATGTGGCACGCCAGCGTCCGAATGTGTTTTGGATGGAAAATCTCGGTGCTGAGGTCATAGCGGTAGAAGATGGTCAGAAGACACTGAAAGATGCAGTCAATGAATGTATGCGTGACTGGGTCACCAATATGTCTGACACCCACTATATCCTCGGCACTGCCTGTGGACCCCACCCTTTCCCAGAAATGGTCAGCTGGTTCCAATCGATTATTGGTCTTGAAGCCCGCGAGCAGATACTCAAGCAGGCCGGACGTCTACCCGACCGTGTCTATGCCTGTGTCGGTGGCGGCTCCAATGCCATGGGAATCTTCCAGGGCTTTATGGATGATGACAATGTCGAACTGATCGGTACCGAGGGCGGTGGTCAGGGTGTTGGCTCTTATATGCACTCCTCGCGTCTGGCCTATGACGATGCCTCTGTGGGCGTTGCCCAGGGTTACAAGACTTACTTCTTGCAGAATGACGAGGGCAATATGAATGAAACCCATTCGGTTGCTGCGGGTCTCGACTATATTGGCGTCAACCCGATTTTTGCTCATCTGCATGATCAGGGCAAAGTGCGCTTTGAGGCAGCCACCGATGAGGAAGTGAAAGAAGCGCTCAAACTGACCATGCGCACCGAGGGCTTGATCCCGGCGCTGGAAAGTACTCACGCCTTTGTGACCGCTATAAAAGAAGCACCGACCATGGGCAAGGATCAGATTATCCTGATCAACCAGTCTGGCCGTGGCGACAAAGACATCTTTACCATTGCCGACGCCCTGGATGACGCCAAGTGGAAGTCCTTTATCGGTGGCAAGGCTGATCAATACCGCGGGGAGAAAAACTAATGGGCCTGCAAAGCTATATTGCCGAGCGCAAGCAGAGCAAAGATATTTTGGTTATGGCTCACGTGGTCTGCGGCTATCCCTCCTTTGAAGAGAATCTCCAAGAGCTGGAAATTATGGCCGAGGCCGGCGTCGATCTGGTGGAGCTGCAGTTTCCTTTCTCTGAGCCCAGTGCCGATGGTCCGCTGTTTGTGCGCGCCAATGAACAGTCGTTAAAGTCGGGCACGACGGTTGACCAGTGCTTCGAGTTTATGAAACTGGTCAGTGGACGGTTTCCGTTCAAAGTATTGATGATGGGCTATTACAACACAGCATTTAAAATGGGCGAAGAGGCCTTTGTAAAGCGTGTTAAAGAAGCGGGTGGCGTGGGCTATATTTTGCCCGATCTGCCCATTGAAGAGTCACCTAAGTTGCACAAACTCTCAGAAGAAGCCGGTATTGAGCCGATTATTTTAATGACGCCGACCAGTAGTGATAAACGTTTAGCCAAGCTTGGGGCGGCTAGTCGTGGTTTTGTCTATGTGGTTGCGCGCAAAGGTGTGACTGGTTCGAAAACCCAGATGGGTGATGATGTTCTGGCCTTAGTTGAACGCTGTCGTCAGCACACCGATGTGCCTTTGGGTGTGGGTTTTGGTATCAGCAGTAAAGCGGATATAGATGTATTGCGTGGCCATGCGGATATTGCCATTGTGGGCACTGCGGCGCTGAAAACTTGGCAGGAGGGTGGAGCACCTGCGCTCCGTGAGTTCTTTGCTGAGTTGATGGCTTGAGTTAGCTTAACGCTTTTTAATTCAACGCTTTTTAAT
>Ga0307488_10003242_pt1 | contig 13639 bp, 17 predicted proteins | sample SB02metaG_FD_202248 | JGI IMG/M metagenome (GOLD analysis project Ga0307488, IMG submission 202248) | Sea-ice brine microbial communities from Beaufort Sea near Barrow, Alaska, United States - SB 0.2 | ecosystem: Environmental > Aquatic > Marine > Coastal | place: USA: Alaska | collected...
CTTGGTCTTCCTGCCTTTAGGTTCTATGATGTTGATAATGCTACCGCTGTTACCACGACAGGACAGACAGTTATTAAGTCAACTGCTGATATGGCTAACATCAAGTACAATAAGGAATTGGGTACTCCTGATTTGGATTCTAATATATACATTGATACTGATTCTGTTTTCTTCTCAGCAGTTCCTTTAATGGATAAGAGATTTCCTAATTGGAAAGATGAAGAACAAGTTAAAATTGCAGGTTATGTGGATGATATAGCAGGTGAGATGCAAGATTACCTTAATGATTTTTATGATATTATGTCAGAAAAGATTTTTAATGTAGATAAAGATAAACACAGATTAGAGATTAAGAAAGAATATGTTGCAAAAGCAGGATTGTGGATTGCAAAGAAAAGATATGCACAATGGATTATATCAGATAATGGTGTACCATGTGATAAGTTAGATGTAAAAGGATTGGATGTTAAACGTTCATCGTTTCCAAAAGCATTCCAAGAATGTATGGGTAAGGTTTTGATTGATATACTAAAAGGTGTAGGTGAAGAAGAACTTACTGAATATGTATTGGATTTCAAAAAGAATATGGAAAACCGACCTAACTCTGAAATTGCTAAGAATACTGCAGTAAAGAATCTTAAGAAATATATGCCTAAAGGTAAACGAGTACCATTCACTACAATGAAAGGAACTCCAGCTCACGTAAAAGCGGCAATTGCATACAATGACCTTATAACACATTTTAAAGTACCATTTAAATATGGACCGATGGTAAATGGGGATAAAGTAAAGTGGGTATATCTTAAAGATAATCCACTAGGATTGAATGGTTTAGCATTTACAGGTTATAATGACCCACCACAAATTGAAGAATTCATTGAAACGTATATTGACCGTAATAAAATCTTTGAAAGAGAGTTACGATTCAAGTTACAAGATTTCTATGATGCGATTGGTTGGGGAGAAATGATTAGTGAACAAAAAACAGCTGAAAAGTTTTTTACCTTTTAATTAGGTAAATCCAAATAAATTCCGTATATTTGTATGACAATATGTCAGGTTCAAGTAAAATGGTACAAAAATTGAAATTAATACATTAAACATAAAACAAATGAGTAAGAAATTATCAACAAAGATGAAAAATCATCTAGAACACACTGCCGAAAGGAGTGTAATTAAAAGAACAAGAAGAAAAAATAAAAAGTAAAGTTATGGCAAAAGAAACAATCGAATCAATCGATATAAAACAATTGGCAAATGATATTATCAAATATGGGATAATAGATACAAAAGAATCAAAAGAATTAACAAATTTGATAATGAATAGAAATAGTAAATAAATAAAGTTATGGCAGTGAAGCAATTAAAATTTGATGTACAAGCAAGAGAATCCCTTAAGAATGGATTGGATATACTTGCAGATGCAGTTAAGGTTACATTAGGACCGAAGGGTAGGAATGTTCTTTTACAGAAAAAAAGTGGTACACCTCATATTACTAAAGATGGAGTATCTGTAGCAAAAGAAATTGAGTTAGAAGATGTATTTGAAAACATGGGAGCTCAATTAGTTAAAGAAGTTGCATCCAAAACTAACGATGAAGCTGGTGATGGTACAACTACAGCAACGGTTCTTGCACAAGATATCGCAAGATTAGGATTCGAAGCAGTTGAAAATGGTGCAAATCCAATGGAACTGAAAAAAGGAATCGAAAAAGCGGTTGGTATTGTAAGTGAAGAGCTTAGTAAACAAGCAATTGTTGTAGGTTCTGATTATGATAAGATTAAACAAATCGCTACTGTATCTGCAAACAACGATACTGTAATCGGTGAACTTATCGCAGATGCATTTCAAAAGGTTGGTACTGATGGTGTAATCACAGTTGAAGAATCTAAAGGTATTGAAACTTCTATGGAACTTGTAGAAGGAATGCAATTTGATAGAGGTTATTTATCACCACATTTTATAACTGATCCAGAAAAAATGAATGCAGTATTAGAAAACCCTTATATTCTTTTACTTGATGGAAAACTAACTTCAATGAATGATGTTTTATCATTATTAGAAGAAGTATCTAATCAAGGTAAGTCTTTGGTTATAATTGCAGATGATGTACAAAGTGATGTACTTGGTACATTGGTAGTAAACAAATTAAGAGGAATTCTAAATGTGTGTATAATTAAATCACCCGCATTTGGAGATAGAAAGAAAAGAATGATGGAAGATATTTCCATCATTACAGGAGGTACTTTTATTTCTGAAGAATTAGGAGTAAAATTATCAGAAACAACAGTAGATATGTTAGGTTCTTGTGAAAAAATTACAATTGGAAGTGATAACACAACGATTGTTAATGGACAAGGTGATTCTGAATTAATCACAGAAAGAATTCAACAACTTAAATCCCAAATTGAAAACACCGATTCTGATTATGACAAAGAAAAACTTCAAGAACGTTTAGCGAAACTAAGTGGTGGAGTTGCAGTACTTTATATAGGTGCTGGTTCTGAGGTTGAAATGAAAGAAAAGAAAGATAGAGTTGATGATGCACTTCATGCTACAAGAGCTGGTATCGAAGAAGGTATTGTTGAAGGTGGTGGGATTGCATTATTAAAAATTCAAGATACTCTTGGAAATTATGTCCACATGGAGGAATCAGATTCATTCCAACAAGGATTTGATATTATCAGAACTTCATTATCTTCTCCATTATCACAGATTCTTAAAAACTGTGGTGTAACTGAAGGAACTGTTTTAGAATATATTAAACAAAACGGTGGTGGATATGATGCTAAAAACGAAAAGTTCGTAGATATGTTTGAAGCCGGAATCATTGACCCTAAGAAAGTAACAAGAATTGCTATCGAAAATGCAGCATCTGTTGCAGGTATGATTCTAACTACTGAATGTATGGTAGTTAACAAACCAGAAGAAAAACCACAATTTCCTACGATGCAAATACCAGGAATGTAAAATAAATACAAAAAAGTTTGGTAGTGTCAAATAAATTTCGTATATTTGTACAAATAATAAATTATAATTAAGTCAATAAATAAGTAAAACATGGAAAAACAACAATTAAATCGCTTCATATCGAAGTACAATCTTGCAGGTTTGGTAGAATCTGTAAAGTGGGAATCAAAAGATGGTTCTCTAACAACATCATTCATTTCAGATGATAAATCTGTATTGGGTAGTGTAACTATGACAGAATTTGAAGGTTCATCTGCATCATTTGGTGTATATGATACTACAAAATTAACAAAAATGTTATCAGTTCTTGGTGGTGATGTTGATTTTAATATCAATGATATTGATGGTAAACCAGTTTCTTTAAAATTCAAAGATACATCAACATCTGTAAATTATATGTTAGCCGATTTATCAGTTATCCCTAATGTACCAGATTTGAAACAATTGCCAGATTTCAATTCTGAAATTAAATTAGATTCAAACTTTATATCTACATTTATCAAAGCTAAAAATGCTTTACAAGATGAGAACAACTTTACATTTACTTGTAAGGATAATAAAGGAACTATTGTATTAGGTCATTCTAATATTAATACAAATAGAATTAACATTGATGTTGATTGTACTTGTGATGGTGATGTAAAACCTATATCATTCTCAGCAAACTTCTTAAAAGAAATACTAGTTGCAAACAAAGAAGCAACAGATGCAACCTTAAAGATTTCATCTCAAGGATTGGCACATATCCACTTCAATATTGATAACTACGACTCAAATTATTATTTGGTAGAAATCCAGGCCTAATGAGCAAGAAACACTTTTACGAAAGAAGTAAGTTTTCCGAGTTTAAATCAAACACAACCTATCATCAGTTACTTGAAATGACTGATGATGAGTTTAGTGAATGGGCTCGTTTACTGCGTAAAGAAGTTACTGCACAATGGGATGAAAGAGGAACTCCACCTGTAATTGGTAGAGATGAAGATGGTATTATCACAAAATTCAATAAACTAAAATCAAACCCTGCTAATTATTGGGAAAAGGATTTAAGTGGAGATGAGTTATCATTAGGTATTATCAAAAACTTTAACAAAGATGCATCCGTAGTTAATCAGTTCTTTCCAACGATGTTGAAAACTAAGATATCAACAGGTAAATCAGCTGAAAATGGATTATCCATATATGACCATTTCTCAGACCCATCAATGGAAGATAAGTTTGTTCATATAATGAAACGAGCTGTTAAGCGAGATTCTATGTATTCATGGTCTCGTTCAATTGTTGATAAGAAAGATGAGAACCCTTTTTGGAACGGTCAAGGTGCAATTGATTTTATCAAAGATGTACATGATGGTAAGGTATTTAATGGTAAATACTCTGATTTGGATATATGGATTTCAAAAGTAAAAACACGTACTATTGAAAACTATGGAACATTCAATCAAGATTATATTGGCTCTAAAAATCTTTATCTTAAAGCAGAACAAGTCCAATCATTAAAAGATGATGGGTACTTAAGTTACACTCAGTTATCTAATATAGAAACAATTGAAGCTTCAAATACATCTGAAGCAGGAACTACTACTGATTATGTTTATCAAATACGATGGTATGAGAAGGAAGTAGGTATATTCCCAAAGATATTACAAGTATTCAGATTAAGTTGTGGCCAACCAGCCGTAAATTATCCAGCACTAACCGCTAAATGGTTATATGAACACTACACAAATCATATTGACCAAGAAGAACCGTTGATAGTTTATGATTCATCGAGTGGTTGGGGTGGTAGGATACTTGGAGCAATGAGTTCTCGTAAGAAAATTCATTATGTTGGTACAGACCCTAATCCAGATAATTATTTACCTGAATTGGGTAAATCACGTTATGAGTATGTAGCAGATTTTTATAATAAGAATTGTGTAGATAATTATTCAGATAAACTTACATCATTCTTTGATATAACACCACAAGGTAATACATATGAACTATTTCAAGATGGTTCTGAGTTGATAAAAAATAATTCAGATTTTCAAAAGTACAAGGGTAAATTAGATTTCTCTTTCACATCACCACCTTACTTTAATAGAGAACAATATTCACAAGATGAAACACAATCTTTTAAGGCGTATGGTGAATATGAAGATTGGAGAGATAATTTCTTAAAACCTACTTTAACAACTATTTATGAGTATCTAAAGAATGATAGATACATTGTTTGGAATATTGCTGATATAAAAATTGGTGAAAGTACTTACTATCCATTAGAACAAGATTCAATTGATATTTTAGAAGAATTAGGATGTGAGTATAAAGGTAAACTTAAAATGTTAATGACACGAATGGTTGGATTAGACCCATCGAAGAGTGGAATTAAAAACGCAGTAGAATATGAAGGTAAAACTTATAAATTCGAACCAATGTTTGTATTTAAAAAAAAATAAATGAGTAAACTAATAAACCTCTTTGGTGGTCCAGGTATTGGAAAATCCTCAATAGCAAATGGTATCACCTACAAACTCAAAAAGAAACATATAAGTTGCAACAATCCCTACGAATTTCCAAAGAAATTAGCATGGGACCACAACATACCAGCAATATCAGACCAACTTTATGTATTTGCTAACCAACATAGAGGAATAGCTGAATGTTATGGTAAGGTAGATTATATAGTAATCGATTCACCGATTCTATTTTCTACTATTTATCATCACTATTACACAGAAGGTTATCCAGCAGGATTTTATGGACAACCTTTTCATGATTTGGTATTAGATTTACATAGTAGATATGATAGTATCAATATCTTATTGGAAAGAGGTGATAGTATACACAATAATGATGAGAGATTTCAGAAGTTAGAACAATCAATCGAAATCGATAAATTGTGTAAAAAAATATTAGATGATAATGATATTCCTTATCATACAATCAAGGTTGGACCAAAGACAGTAAAAAAAGTTATGAAATTATTAGGATAGTCCAAATAAATTTCGTATATTTGTATAAACATAAAATAAATAACAATGGCAAACTTACAAACAATTGCAAACAAATTCAAGATTTCGGATAATTTTCTGAATTCTAAAGAAGATGGACTATTAGTAGTAGCATCATCATTACAAGACATTATTGGAGAATTAAACAGAAACGATAAACGAGGAATTGATGAAAATGCAAAACAATCCATAATTACTAAATTAGAAACTTTAACTGATTTTTGTAAAGATGTAAAAGGCTCTGGTGTATAATGGCATTCTTCGAAGATAATAACAAACCCAATGAGGTAACTAATTCTCTATGGACAGAACGATACAGACCTTCCAAACTAACAGAATATGTTGGTAATGAGCATTTAAAGGAAAAGGTAAAGGATTATATCGAAAGTGGGGAAATTCCTCATCTTTTATTCTTCGGTAAAGCAGGAACAGGTAAAACAACCTTGGCAAAACTTATTGTTAATTCAATAGAGTGTGACCATATTATTATTAACGCATCTGATGAGAACAACGTAGATACTGTTAGAAATAAAGTAAAAGGGTTTGCTTCAACGGTTGGTTTTAAAGATATGAAAATCATCATTCTCGATGAGTTTGATTATATGACACCAAATGCACAAGCAATCTTAAGAAACTTGATGGAAACGTTCTCAAGACATTGTAGATTCATTCTAACTTGTAACTATGTTGAGAAAGTAATCTCACCAATTAGAAGTAGAACACAAGAGTTTCAAATTGTACCACCAACTAAAAAAGATGTTGCAATTCAAATCTCACAGATTTTAGGTAAAGAAGGTGTACAATTTCAACCAAAAGACCTTGTACCTATCATTGATAGTTCATATCCTGATATTAGAAAGATTATCAACACGTGTCAGTTGAATTCATCCAAAGGAGAATTAAAAGTTGATACAACCTCTGTAATCGATTCTGATTTAAAATCAAAGGTAGTTGAGATTCTTAAAAATAATGACTCAAAACCTAATAAGTGGAAAAGTATTAGACAATCTGTTGCTGATTCAAAGGTACAAGATTTTACAGACCTATATACTTTCTTATATGAAAAGGTAGAAGAATATGGTGGAAGTAATACTTCAAATATAATTCTTATTCTTTCAGAATCTCAATATAAAGATTCAATGGTGGTTGATAAGGAAATTTCTTTTATGAGTTGTATAATACAAATAGTTGGAATATTATGATATAATTGAAAATATAAAAATGATAGAATCAATAGGATGGTTAGTAGTAGCCGTAATAGTAATGTATTTAGGAAAAGTAATAGGTAAGAAAATCTGGCCAGAAGATTGGGAAAATTAAGATATGAGATACGACCCTACAAATCAACTATCTGATGATGAATTGGATATATTGGCCAGAAAAAACTTTGATGAGTTTTTAGATTATTTGGACCAAAAGGCCGCACATCTTAAACAATTCATAAAACCACTTAGTTCTTATCATACAAAAAGATTTGCTTCATTGTCTATGGCACAACAGGGTAAGCAAATTACATCTGAAGAATTAAAAAAGGCTGAAACGATTGGTAAAGATAATGAAAAGAAAGTTATTAATAAAATAAAAAACAAATAAATTATGGCAAAAATTATAGGAATGAACGGCGGGGGAAATACACCACCACCTAAACAACCAAAGATAGATTTATCCAAGGCAACAGAATTGAAATGTCAAGAATGTGAAGGTACGGTATTCATACCAGGTACTAAGTTCTTAAAGATTTCTAAAATAGTAACAGGTACACCAAATGATGCAATCGTACCAGTAGAGTTATATCTATGTGGAGATTGTGGTGAGATAAATCAAGAGTTATTACCAAAAGAATTACAGAAACCTAAATTATAATATGGTAAATGTGATTGTAATGAGTAAAACGAAATTTAGGATACTACTGTTAATAATTGTATAATGAAAAATAAACTTTTTATATTTGGTTGTAGTCATTCTGCAAAATTTAAAGATTCCGGAATTACTACTGATTACGAAACTCACTTAAACGGTTGGCCATTAAGTTGGTCTGAAATTTTAAGTGATAACTTAAATTTAGAATTAAGAAACCTTGCAAGAGGTGGTCGTTCTAACGATAGTATATTTGATGATTTTTGTAATGAGTCTGATAATATTAAAAAAGGTGATGTTGTTATAATAGGTTGGAGTTACCTAAATAGATTTAGAATATGGTCTACTAAATATAATCCAACTCGTTGGATTGATGTATCAGTAGCGGATTTTGAAACGATTAAAGAAACTACTGGGTTTTCAAAAAGGACAGTAGAAGAAATTTGTTTAAGTAGAGACAATCAGTTATATGAAACTGAAATACACAATAGAGAAAAATTAATATTAGATTATTTAAAATTAAAAAATGTTAATGTATTTTTATGGAATGGTGGCTCTCCATTTGAAAATAATGATAATTATTTACTTGAAAAATTTGAAGAAAACTTGTCTGAAACTTTTGAAATATGGTTCCGTAAAAATGGGGGTTCTACTATAACCGAAGAAACTCAAGGTAAGATAATTGATAACCACTTAGGTAAACATGGAAATATACTTCAAGCTGAATTATTCTATGATGAAATTTTAAAAAAAATATAATGGCAAGTAAAACGTTATTCGACCATATAAAGGCAATTACTCAATTTCAAGACCCTAAATATTGGGATACTCTTGATGATGATTCAAAAAAAACATTTTCGAACTACATGATACATAGATTTCTTTCTATGAATCCCGATTGGATAGAAGTACTTTCAGAGATACAGCCATATACCCAATCATTAGAACCTAAACAACTTTATTTAGCTCTTATTGGTATTTTGCCAAAAGGTAGATATTATCTAAAATACGTTAAAGGTAAGAAAACTGATAAATATGAATCTTGGTTAGTTGATTTATTAAAACAAGATTTTAATTGTTCTATAAAAGAATCAGAAGATTATTGTGAAATATTATATTCAACTAAAGAAGGTAGAGAAAATATAAAATATATTTGTGAGAAATATGGCGTGGAACCTAAATTAATTACTAAATTAAAGTTGAAACTTTAATAGAAAAAATTAGGTTATATCAAATAAATTTCGTATCTTTACATAGTAAACGATAAAACAGTTATAATATGGCAAGAGTAAGTTATTCTCAGTATGGTATGTATAGTTCATGCCAACAACAGTACAAATTAAATTATATTGATAAGTTAGGAATATCAAACGCTAACATTCATTTAATTTTCGGGAGTTCGATGCATGAAGTGGTACAACATTTCTTAGATGTAATGTATAATGTATCTAAAAAACAAGCACTCCAACTTCCTCTTGAATCAATGTTAAAGGATAAGTTAGTAGAACACTTCATGAAGTACAAAGAGAAGATGGGTGAAGATGACCCATGTACTCAAGCTGAACTTGGTGAGTTCTTTGAAGATGGAAAGCAAATATTAAAATACTTTACTTCTAAATTAGATAAACTTTATACTAAAAGTGGGTTCGAACTAATAGCAATAGAACAGAGATTAAACGCTGAGATTAAACCTGGTGTTAACTTCATTGGTTTTATTGATGTTTTATTAAAAGATAAAGTTAAAGATGAATATATTATCATTGATTTAAAAACTGCTACACGAGGTTGGAGTTCATACCAAAAGAATGATAAGGTAAAAACATCTCAGATGTTACTATATAAGAAGTTCTATTCTGAAAAGTATAACATACCTCTAAATAAGATTAAAGTAGAATATCAGATACTTAAACGAAAGATTGCAGAAGGATTAGATTATCCAATACCACGTATATCTAAATTTGTACCTGCAAATGGTACTCCATCTATGAACATGGCATGGAATAGTTTTATGTTCTTTGTTGATTCAGTTTTCGGTAAAGATGGTGAGATAATCCAAACTGAGTTCCCTACCAATAAAGGTAAACCCTGTGATTGGTGTGAGTTCAAACAAAGAAATTTATGTTCGGCATGGACGTAATTAAAATAAAAAACCATTACACTCAATCTGTATTATTTACCGAATCTGAATGTAGCGAGATATTAAAATATTGTACTGATTTAATTCAGACGAATTGGTCGGTAAGACTCGATGGTATGTATTCGGAAATTGGATGTTCTTTGAAGTACCAAGATTTACATGATTACTATAATGAAGATACCAAATGGTTCTTTGAACGAGTTATGGACTGGGCAGCTGATATCTTAGATATTAAATGGAAAAATCCTCCACATGGCGGTTTCAGAAAATATGATATTGGTGATTATTTTATAAAACATAAAGATAATGTTGCAAAAGATGGGGCAGCTGAACGATATTTTACTATGAGCATACAATTAACAGATGATAAATTATATGATGGAGGTGATGTTATTGCTGATGACAATTTTATATTTCAAAAAGAAATTGGAAATGTTATATTATGGGGAGCAAATATTGCCCATGAAATAACTCAATTAAAATCAGGAGAACGCAGTTCTTTGGTATTTTTTTCTGACACTAATCACGTTGATATCAAAAAAACATTATTTTGATATTTTTGTTTTTCTAATTTATATATATTTATATAAAACAAAAATAACATAAGTTATGGCAAATACAAAACTAACAACAGTAAAAATTATTAAAGATATTTATTCTAAGTTTAAAAGACTATCATTTGATTCAAATATCACTCTACAAAAATTAGTAAACCGTTCCGTAGATAAATACGTTGAAGATGATTTATTTAGAACAGAAATAAATGGATACAAGAACCTACATGAAAGTGGTTCTCAATTTTAAAAGGAAAGTAAACAAATGAGTTCAAATGCAAGTGGACCACAATTAAATTCACTTAGAAACAATTTCAATGAATTAGTTTCTAAAAGAAAAATGGTGGGTAGTACAAAAAGAGTAATCTGGCAATCTAAGAGAAGATTCTCAAATATTTAAAAAATTATTAATAAAGGTTACATATGGCAGATAAGAAAAAAATTCTATTGTTATCGGATGACTTAAGAATGTCATCAGGTATAGCAACAGTATCTAAAGAATTAGTATTAGGAACATTAGATAAATACCATTGGGTTCAATTAGGGGCAGCTGTCACTCACCCAGAGAAGGGGAAGGAAATTGACTTAGGTAATGATGTTCGTAAGCAAACTGGAATAAAAGATGCATCATTAAAAATCATTCCATGGACTGGATATGGAGATTCAAATGTTCTTCGTGAATTAATCATGAGACATCAACCTGATGCAATCCTACACTTTACAGACCCAAGGTATTGGAGATGGTTGTATGAAATGGAAGCAGAATTAAGACAAAATATTCCAATTCTATTTTACCATATTTGGGATGATTTACCAGACCCTGATTATAATAGAGATTATTATGAATCATGTGATTGGTTAGGATGTATCTCAAGACAAACGTATGGTATTGTAAGTAGAGTTGGTAATATCGATTCAGAAACAATTAAACCATTAGAAGATTGGCAAGTATCTTATGTACCACATGGTATTAATGATGATACATTTAAACCAGTTGAAGTACCTGAAGATTTCAGAAAACAAGTAACGGATGGTAAAGATTATAAGTTTGTTCTATTTTGGATGAACCGAAATATCAAACGTAAACAACCATCAGATGTTATTTGGGCATTCAAAAAATTTAGAGATAAATTACCAAAAGAGGACCAAGATAAAGTATGTTTAATAATGCATACTGCACCAAAAGACCAAAATGGTACTGATTTATTCGCAGTTGCTGAAAAGATAGCTCCTGAATGTGATATAAAATTCTCAACAGAACGAGTTAATCAAGAACAATTAAATTACATTTATAATATAGTAGATTGTACAATTAATATTGCAGGTAATGAAGGTTTTGGATTAACAACAGCTGAATCAATTATGGCTGGAACACCTGTTATAGTAAATGTTACAGGTGGATTACAAGACCAATGTGGATTTAAAAAGAAATCAACTAAGAAATATCTTACATCAGAAGAGTATAAGCAAATCGGTTCACTTCATAATTACAGAGAATGGGAAGATAAGTTAACACATGGTGAGTGGGTAAAACCAGTATGGCCTAGAGTTCAAACTATGGTTGGTTCTATTCCAACTCCATATATCATTGATGATAAGGTAGATGTTGAAGAAGTTGCAGATGCAATTAAATTTTGGTATGATAAAACACCAGAACAACGAACTAAGGCTGGTTTAAAAGGTAGAAAAGAATTTATTGGTGAAATCGGATTGAATTCTAAGAATATGTGTAAAACATTAGTAGATGGTATTGAAACCACATTTAAAAATTGGAAACCTAAGAAAAAATCTAACGTATATAAACTTAGATAATGGTTAAACCAATTTTTATAATTAGATTACCCGGTTATTGGACACAAAAACAAGTTAGTGCTTCACGAGAAGCTATTCATGGTATGAAAGAACTTGGTGAAGAATATCATGTTTTAACTCTACAAGATAATGAAATAGAAACTACAAGATTTGAATGTTATAACTCACCTCACGAACCAGAGAAATTAGAAGAAATAACAAAATTAACCGAAATCTCAATCCAAAGATGTTTGAGAAACGAAGAAGAAAACAGAATAAAAGAATTAGAAAATGAATAAACCTATATTAGTATTCCAAGCACCAATAGCAACGAGAAGTGGTTATGGTGACCATTCAAGAGATATCTTGAAATCATTATTTGAGTTAGATAAATACGATGTAAAAGTTGTACCAACACGATGGGGAAATACACCACAAGACCAAATAGACCCTCAAACAGAATTTGGACAAAAGATACTACAAAATATTGTAACCAATTTACCATCTCCACCTGATGTTTTCATTCAAGTATCAGTTGCAAATGAATTCAAAAAAGTTGGTAAGTATAATATCGGAATAACGGCCGGTGTTGAAACAACATTGGCTCCACAGGAATTTATAAATGGTAGTAATCAAATGGATTTAATTATAACTCCATCTGAATTTACAAAGGAAGTTTTAGTAAAATCAATCTATAACCAAATGGATAATAATACAAAACAAAAGGTTGGTGAAATTAAAATACAAAAACCTGTTGAAGTTTTATTTGAAGGTGTAGATGAAAAAATTTATAATGGTAAATTTGATAAAAATATAAACATTCTTGAATCAGTTGATACTGATTTTAACTTTTTATATGTTGGTCATTGGTTAGTTGGTGATTTAGGACATGATAGAAAGGATACAGGAATGATGATTAAAACATTCTGTACAGTTTTCAAATCATTACCAAAGAACAAACAACCTGGTCTTATTCTTAAAACATCTTCTGCTGGATTTTCGGTAATAGATAGGGAAAATATTTCCAAAAAAATATTAGAATTAACAAAAGAATTTGGTGATAAGTGTCCACCAATACACTTGGTATGGGGAGATTTATCAGAGAGTGAATTAAACTCACTCTACAACGATGATAAAGTTAAAGCTATGGTAATGTTCACTAAGGGTGAAGGATACGGTAGACCTCTCGCAGAGTTTGCTACAACTGGTAAACCAATAGTAGTTTCTGATTGGAGTGGATATAAAGATTTCTTACCAAAAGAAAACACAGTTTATTTAGAAGGTGAATTAAAAGAAGTTCATGAATCATCACAAAATAAGTTTTTATTGAAAG
>Ga0307488_10003244_pt1 | contig 13636 bp, 7 predicted proteins | sample SB02metaG_FD_202248 | JGI IMG/M metagenome (GOLD analysis project Ga0307488, IMG submission 202248) | Sea-ice brine microbial communities from Beaufort Sea near Barrow, Alaska, United States - SB 0.2 | ecosystem: Environmental > Aquatic > Marine > Coastal | place: USA: Alaska | collected 2017-05-06
CGGCGCTTGACCATGTCCGCGATTGGTTCCCAATTCGTTTCCAGAATCGCGTCCAGTTCGATTGGCTGGGGAAACGGGGTCATGTCAACCCCACCGTCCGCCAGCTCGCCTGCGAGTGAGCCCCAGCAAAAGCCGCGGACGCCGGTGGGGAGGTTAGTCGTTTTGTACGTCTTGTCCAATAGGGTTATGAAATAGTCCCGACTCGACAGCGATACCAAAAAAGTCTTACCGTGGTCTTCCTGAAGCGTCTTGTACACGTCGTCCAGCATGGCTTCCGTGCGCAACACCGCTGCCGAGAAATACTCCGCCTGCAGTTCCGGCGATTGGAAGATGTCGTACGGCAAGTATTGGTAGTGGTGATAGAAATCGTGAGCGAAACAAGGAACGGAACGGGAAGAGAGGGGAGGCGAGGGTCAGACGCGATTGAGTGTGTTTCGAAGGGCACGGGGGTTGAACCTGTGTTTGAAATCGCCCAACCCACCCTTATTTGCTTCAGGTGTTGCGGTGCCCACGAGTCGTCGTACATGGGACGCTTGTGAATTTCGTCTGGGTACGCGACGAAGGCGTCGTTCGCGATTTGGTATTTCTTTTTGGAATACGGGTTACCGTCACCCGAAATACTTATCTGGTCGCCCAGCGGGCCGTAGAACGTCGCCAACCGCGGGTCGATTGAAATCGCGCAGTGCACGATGTGAAGCAAGTCGCCTGATCTGCAGATGTGCTGTATCGCCCATCGAACTGCGGCTTCGGATTCGACGGACCCGTCAACCGCGACCATCACTCTGCGCTTGTACTTGTAGCCGCGCGCTTCGGGGGGGTAGAACTTGGAGTAGCCGACGTCGCCTCCTACGTACGCGGACGGGTCTTTTTCGTTTGGGTTTTTTGAAATCTCGGGTTTGGAGAACCACCCTGGCTGCCCCGTCGCTTGCGCCGCGTCCGCGACGATGTTGTTGACCTTGTTTAGGTCAACCTTGTCAGTCACCACGTCGTAATCCTCGCAGTTGCCTTCCCCGGAGGCTTGGCCGAAGGCTTCTTCGTCCGCGGAAAACGAGACGGGGATAGTATCCGTCGTAGTATCCGTTGTTTGGTCCGAGGAAGTTTCCGTCGACCCCGAGCTCGCATCCCCGGTGTCGTCGCTGGGTGCGGCGCGGGGAACAGGCACGCGAGCACTCTGGGCGAGTCGAGACAATTGCGAAAGAAGCCGAGGGTGGGGGAACACGTTCATTGAAGCCGCGGTTGGCGAAGCGAGCGTGGCGTGCGTTCGAACCGCGGGAGACGAAAGCAACGACTTGGTCGTGCCGAGGCCTTGGCCCGAAACACGGGACCGCGCCAGTCTGGAGGCGGCGATGCGAACGCGAAGCGCGGTGAACGCGGTGGCGGACACGGCGGACATGTCTGGAACGCGGGGATACTTCGGGAGGTAAATACACGTGCGTGCGGGGGGAACGCGCGTGGCGGTGTCGTGGTGTCGTGGTCGGGAAGCGAAAGAAGAGTTGCGAATATTTTGCGACGTTTCCAAGATTATTCCTGTCGTGAACAAAATGCAATCGTTAAATTAAACAGGTTCACTCCCCTAGTCCATCCCATCCCCGTCCCCTGCCTTACCGCCTGGCACCCCCCCCCGTCCCCCCCCGCCCCTCCCCGATGAGGTTCCGGAAGAAGTTCACCCCCTGCAGCGCGAACACCACGTCGTCTTGGTGCACGGCAAGGGAGACTTTCCGCTGCCGGTCCTCCCTGCCGCTGCCGACTTTCAAAAGCGTCTGGTCCGCCAAAACGGTGCACACGCCCGAGACCTCGCCGGGGGTGAGGCCTCTGATACACGCTTCTTTGCACAGCGCCGTGTACCTGTCATTCAAAACACCCAGCGTGGCTTCTCGGGAGGACGTGCCGTGTTGCCCCTTGGCTTTTTCCCGGAACAAACGCACCGCCGCGCACAGCACCATCTGCTGGTGCTGCGGTAAACCGCGCATGGTGTCCACCACCGGTGACGAAAACGAAGCGGAGATGGCCCTGGCCATGTGCGCGATCTTCACCAAAGACCCTGTCGAGCTTGCGACAGACGACGACGCACCACCACCAGACTGTTTACTCATACCCAAATCGAGCTCATCGCCAGCTCCAGCTCCAGACTGTTTAACCATTCGCATATCGTCCAGCCCATCGCCTACCGCCTCCGCCGCTTCCTGGGCGCACAGGTCAATCGCGACGCACGCGATGTTCAGCGCTCGGCGCATGTCGCCCGTCGCGGCGGCTACTTTCCGCGCGCAGAGCTTGGATTGTGGAAAAGAAATGTCAGTCTTGTATATCGCGATGTATGGACAAACAGTCAGGGCAGAGGGAAGACGTTCCTTCGCAGGACGAGTATATCGCGATGTATGGATAAACAGTCAGAGGTAACAGTCCCTTCTGGTACGAGTATGGGCAATCAGGGAGGCGGTGTGTGGTGGGTGGGAAAGGCCCTTACCTCCAGGCCCGCGTCTTCGAAAACGGTGAACGGAAGCTCGCCGAGGCGCTGTCGCAACAGGGATTTGATTTGCGTTTTGTCGTACGCGTTGAACCGTACCACGGTGGGTTCGCACCCCCGGCTCGCGAGCCGAGGAAGACTCGACTCCACCAGGTTGATTCCGTTCGCCACGCCCACCACCAAGCATGCGGACCCGGCTAGGGTGGGCAAGCCGAAGAGTTCGTACAGAATCCCCTGGGCCTTTGAAACGAGCTGGTCCATTTCGTCAAGCAGAATAACCGTGGGCGTCGTGACGCCCCCCTGTTGGCCAGGGTTTCGGCACACCAGCTGTCGCAGCGCGGTGACTTCGGGAAGCGCGCCGAGGTCGGCGCCTAAATCGACGTTTTCCAGCTCCGAGTTTGTTCCGGAGACGTTGGGGGGTACGCCCCCCAGCTCCTCGATGACCTTCGCGAACACCGCGCGCGGGTCCCCCAACGCCATGCAGTTCACGGAAGCTACCTTCACGCGTTCGTGTCTGTGTTTGACGAAATACTTCGCCCCGCCGCCAAGCGAGCTCCCGTCGCCCCACGCCCGCGCCACTTGTTCGGCTTCCGAAACGGTCAACGACTTGCCGGTCCCCGGAAGCCCGCACACGTACACCGACCCGCTTCGCTTGGTCTTCAGGCTCTTCTTGAGCAAGTCCAACACCTGTTTGCGCTCGGTTTCCCGGCACATCACGGCAGAAGGGGCGGTGCTGGTGTGCAAAACGGACTTCGCGAGCGCGGTCATCTGCGAATCTTTCGGGTTCCACCGAGAGCTCGCCACGCGGTGCGCGCCGCGAAGCGCGGCGTCCTTTGTAACCGGCTCCGCGTCTTCCTGCGTGGAGTGCGGGGACGCTTCGTCTTCCTCGCCGTGGTCCGTCGTGGTGTCAGCCTCGTCCTTTTTAGTCACCTTTTTACTCAAATCATCAGTCTCTTCGTCATCCGAACCGTCGCCTTCATCAACCTCCGCCGCCTCCTCGCGCGCGCGCTTCACGCCGACGTTGCCCAAAGTGCGAACCACGCGCGCGCCGCGGTTTTCGCCGGCGTCGCGCGCGTTTTTGGAACCCGTCTTTTTGGAACCGTCAACCCCGACGCCGGCCTCCCCCGAAACCGCGCGCATCGCTTCAATAGTCGTCGCAACCGCGACATTCGCCACAGCCACGAGGTGGTCGCCCTCGTCGGGTTCGTCAAACTCGGTGTCCTTACCCTTGACGAACGCCTCGTCGTCCTCGGAATCGTCGGGGAACGCGATGTCGTCCTGCGAGGAGTTGTTTTGTTGGGCGCTTTGAAACGCAGCCGAGTCCTTTGGAAGAGCGGCGGCGGAGACCTTTTGAAACGCAGCAGCGTCCGCCTTCTGCCGCCGATTGGAGTCCTTCTCCGCCGCGCTCACCGCGGCTACCGTATCGGGCGAGAACATGGACCCGCCACCACCTGCAGACGCGGCAAGGGCTTTTTCCTTTTCCCGTTGCACCACGTTCTGAAGCATCTCTCTCAACTCCATGGCGTCGTCGGACAGCGCTTCGAACCCGGTAACTCTTTGGTACTCCAGCTGAAGCACGTCAACGTCGAACCCCATCGCCGGGTTCGCGAGCTGGTGCTCGATGTGCAGCTCCAGCTCCCTGACCTTTGCCGGGGTTAACACCCGCTGTTCAAACGCCACGCGCTTGGCGTCCGCGTCCACCACCGTGAGCATCCCCTCCACCCGGACGTCGTCGGCGTCGTCGTCGTCATCGCCGTCCATCTGAGGGTCTTCCTCTTCGGAATCGGACACTTCATCGGACTCGGATTCGGACTCGGACTCGTCTGATTCGCTCGCATCGTCATCCTCGGACTCGTCCTCATCCTGCGACTCGTCCTCCGACTCCACCACACCCCAAACGTCCTCGTCGTTGTCGCCCAGGCCGGCGCTTTCCTTGGCCACGGATTCCGTGTGTGTGTTTCCGGATTGCTTACGACGTTTCGCACCCGCTTTGGTACCCGCGTTTCGTTTCCCAACCGCGAGTTCCGACGAAACCGTCTTCCCGGTTTTCCTCGAATCCATCTTCGCCTTGGCGGTTTCTTTCGGCTTTCGCGCTCCCGACCGCGACGATTTCGATTTCTTCCCACCCCCGTTCCCTTCTTGAGTCGTAACTCCGTTTGTTTTGTCCCTCTTGCGTTTCTTGGAGCTCCCCAGGCCGTTTAGTCGTCTGACGTACTCAACAACCTCCCCTTCGCTCCGGTACTTGCTCTTCGTCCTGAACCCTTCGGGGGCGTCCGCGGGTTGCGGGGGCGGGATGAAATATTTATCCGTCGCCCCGACCGTGACCCCCGACTTGCGCTGCGTGATCTGGACGCGCCACCCTTTGTTCAACTCGAGGCCGAGCTCGTCCGTCACCCGGGACGAGACTTGCACGATGCTCTCCCGCTCCACGGCGCTCATGTTCCGAGCTTGTGTTGATGGCAGGTAAGGTAACACCGTGGGAGGCGTGGTTTTGCGTCGCTTCTTGTTGTTATCATCCGCCGCGGACGCCGGCGTGACCGCGGCTAAGCCTTTCTCGGCGCCGTGAAAGCTCCCAGCCGCGGCGGCGCTCGGTAACGCGAGAAGAGAGGGGACTCGTCCTTTTTCCTTCAAAGTTTTCTCCTTTTCCGCCCGTGCCAAGTCCCGCTCCGTACGCGCCACCGCCACCGCCCCCGCTTTCTCCGCCCTGCGCAGCGCCTTCTCCGCGTTGGCCATCGCGCGCCTCGCCTTCTCCGCCGCCTTCTCCGCGTTCGCGCGTTCCAGCAACGCGCGTTTCTCCGCTTTCTCCTTTTCCTGTTGCCGCGACGGCCGCGTTTGTCGTTCACAAGCCGCGCGTGTTTGTTCCTTGTCCGCGGAGGCTTTCGCCTGGTTCGCCGCTATTCTTCGCGACCCGCGCGGGTTGTTCGCGGCAAACTCGTCGTCACCGTCGGTTTCATCCGCGGCGAGGTCCATCGCCGCGGCGAGGTTCCGCGCGCCGTCGTCTTCCCTGCGCGCGCGGTCATCTCTCGGCTCGGGAACATCTATGCCGTTGTCCCGTTGTACCTGCCGGATCGCGGCGCCCAGGTTGGAGTACCGCTTGCCTTTGGGATCGAAGAACCGCTTGTAAATCTTCCCTCCGTCTTCCTTGACCCACCGCACTCGCCACCCCGGCGACAAAACAACCCCCGTGGCTTCCTTCGCCCGGTCCGCAAGCTCCGCCGCCGCTTCCTCTTCACGGTCCCGTTCGTTCAGCAAGCTCGGGTTCCGGGATAAGCGGTTGGAAATCGGCGCCGCGTTTGACCGCGGTTTCAAAGGCGCGCTGATACGATTAACAAGAAAGTGTCAGTCTCGTATGGGCAATTAGGGAGGTGGAATGTGGTGAGTGGGAAATACGCACCTGTGTCGTTTCAGCTTCCCTGACTTGACCTGCCGCTCAACGTGCTCCACCACGTCCGCTTTTGAGGAGAACTTTTTCAAATCAGGCGCGAAGAAACGCATGCGACCGACGAGCTTGCGTTTCGTGACGCTCCAACTGCGCTCCATTTGGACGCGCCAGTTCGCGCCGAGCATAACCCCGGTTTCTTCAAACACCTGTTGGTTTGAAAAAAAGGGTCAGTCTTGTATGGGAAAGTGTATTACGTAATTACGGGCGGACAATCGGCAAACATAAACACGTACCTGTTTTATGAGTTCCCTTCTCGCAGCCGCTTCCTGCGCGGTGAACTGCTCATCCTCCACGCGTTCCGTTTCCAGCTGTTCCGGCGATTTGGTTGCTTCGCCCTCCACGCAGATGGCTCGTTTCTTGAAGTCCAACACGTGCGACACGATCGCGCCGGCGCTTTCGAACCGCTTGCCTCCCGGGGAAAAAAATCGCTTATACTCCCGGTCCGCGATGTTGCCCTCCTTTCCATTGGAATGCACGCTCATCTTGACGCGCCAATCCGGACCCAAACGCACCCCCGTTTCCGCGTAAACACGCTCCACGAGTTGCCGCCGCGCCTCCTCCTCCCTGTCCGCGGGGGTGAACATCGCAAGCGCCAGGGCGGCGGCCGACACGGGCGTGGCTGAGAGTGTAAAAGACGAAAGTGTCAGTCTTGTATGGGCAATCAGGGAGGCGGAATGTGGTGATTGGGAAAGGCCCTTACCTTTCGGGCCGGTTAGCACAAGTACTCCGCGCGACCCGCCGGGACTCGCCGCGACCGCGCTCGGGAGTTGGGGAACCGTGAAGTTGTGCGAATTCCGCCGGTAGTCCCGTGACTTGCCAGCCGTCTCTAACGGCGTGGCTCCCACACCTAAGGACCGCTTCGGGGAAACCAGGTTGGCGGGGGCGGCGATTTTGGAAAGCGCGGTGTCCGCTTCTTGTTGCGCGAACAGCGCCCACTCTCGTTTTTCGGAAAGGTCCGCCCGCGCGGTTTCCATCTTTTGCGAAAGCACAAGCATCGCCGCTGGATCGGAGGTTTTCGTGACCTCCGCGGCGAGTTTACCGAAACTGACTTCGCACTTCTCCTCCGCGGTCTTGGCATCTGCGGCCATCTTCGTCGCCGCAACCGCCGCGGCGCGACGCTGCACCGTCGCCGCCGCAAGGCGCATTTTGACATGCGTCAGCGCCTGGGCGTCCCCCACCAGTCTTTTTTGAGGCGCCAGCGGGTCCCGCCAAACCTTCTCGTCCCGGTCTCGGCCGTTGGCGTTTGATGTTTCCCACGTAACGGACCACCCGTCCTCCAAATCGTGCGCCAGCTTCGCCTTGACCTTCCTGCGAAGCCCGTCCACGTTTCGAAACGGGTCCTTGTCCTTGCTTTCGGGGGACGGCGGGTCGGGTTTGTGAGGGGCAGGTAAGGACGGCCCGGCGACATCACCAGGGTTCAGACTGGAGATATCATTTGGGTTCGACTGATCCCCAATGGTATCGCACCCTCCCGCGTTCGGCGAGACCGACGCTACCTCGGTTGCTTTCGCCGGCGACTTGGTTTTCGTGATCGTCGGCGTCGGCGCCGCGGGGACCGCGACCGCAACAGCGTTCGCCCCTGCACTTGTCACTGAAACCGCGTGTGCGGTGTTCGCCTGCGCACTTGCCAGGGAAACTCGTCTTCCAGTAAGATCTGCAGGCATCGCCCCGGCAACCAGCACCGGCACGTCGATATCGCCTCGGTCGCGTTGTTTCGTGATCAACTGAACGACTTTCGTGGCGTCCGAAAACTTGTGGCCGTCCGGTGCAAAAAAACGCTTGCGTCGGCGTCGCTCGTGCCCGCGTTTTGTACTCCACTCGAACTTAACGCTCCACCCGTCGTGCAACGTGACGCCGGTTTCGTCGAACACCTTCGCGAAAAACACGGACCGCGCCTCGTCCAGAGTGTGTTGATCCTCCGCGTCTGTTTCGGTTTCTGTGGGTTCTTCGGTTTCGGTCGGGGAATTTGGAAATTCTGGTGGTGAACTCGCGCCCGCGTCCGGCGAGGCACCCGCCTTCCGCGCGCTGTCCAAGTCGTCCTGGCGTTTCACAGTCGGCGTCCACAATGACGACGCGACCGCGCCTAGACCCACGGCACCTAGGCCGTTCGCGACACTCCGCGCGAACCCGCCGAAGCTGGGTAGGCGAACCGGCGTCGCGCGATGCGCGTCGTCGTGTTTCGCCATTTCCTCATCATCCGCATCGGCATCTTTCTCCCCATCTGGGTCGGCCCGATCTCGACCGGGCGCCGCTTGCGTGGGCATGACCTCTTCGGCTTCTTCCGTTTCCGAGTCCTCGCCGAAGTCATCGTGCACGGCACCGTCGTTGGTCGCCTCGGCGTCTGTGAACAGCACTCGGCGCTCGGGATCACCCGATTGCGCCCTGGCCTTGGCCTCCGCGACCTGGTCCGGCGGGAACGATCTGGCGCCAACGCTGCTGGCGCGCGGGGAGTTTCTCTTGCCGGGCGCAACACCAACACCGGGCGACCCCGCGCTGTGTTTGCCTCTCGCGGAGTCCATGTCCACCATGGCCATCCCCGGTATGCGCGTACACCGGGTGGATCACACGCCGTACGATGCGGCGTTCACGCGCCCGCCGCGGTCCTTTCCAGCGCCGCGCTGGTATCACACGCTTTTCTGCCCTGTTAGCACGAGCACGTTCCGGGCACGCACGCACGAACCTCCACACGCGTCTCCAAGGCAGCGCTTTCCCGACGATCGCCGGGATCCACCGCCGCCCTGGATCCACCCACAAACAACGCAAACCCCTCGCGCCACTCCGTATCCGCAACACGGCGCGGTGGTCGGGAGGCGCGGGACGGAGTGTTGGAGCCCGGGACGTGCCGATCTTGTCGTCAATTCGGGCTTTCCGAGAGTACGCGTCCGCAGGCTGGAAAATTTGAAAATGCCCGTTTGGCGGGAAAATGCCCCTACACTAAATGCCCATACGTTTCCTTCCGGATTTCGAGATTACACTAAATGCCCATACGTTTCCTTCCGCCAGGCCAACACTGGCCCATAAAGTAAAAGTGAAGCTAAAATGAAGAGAGTCGACAAAGTTGTTACGTTGCCCTTCGCGCCCTCGGGAGTATCGTATCGCGCGCGCGGCGCCATGGCGAGCCACGCGGTCGCGGCGTGTGTTCCGCCACTGGGCGTCGCGGATCGGCGCTCCGAGGGTCACCACCGTGGTGGCGGCAACCGGAGCGCACGCGGTTTTTGCTCGTTTGGGGGAAAAAGGCACCGGAAGTGCCGACCTGTTTGGACCGAGATCTCCGTCGTCGCCTGCGCCTCGCCGAGGAAGTGCGACCTGTACGACGTGAGCGACGACCTGACTCCGTACCATGTGGCGTGGGGGTGGCAGAAGGCCATTCTGGAGGCGCGGCTGGCTTCGCTGAGTTTGGAGAAGGATGAAACCGTCTCCGGAGACGACACCCACGACGAGGAGGGCGACACCAATACCCGTCATCCGCTCGGCCACCGCGATTGCGTTTTGTTGGTGCAGCACCCGGCCGTGGTGACCCTGGGCACGGGAAGCAGTCTTGAAAACTTGAAGTTCGACCCTGGCGCGGCTGACGCGCCGTTCCAAGTGTTTCGCACGGAAAGGGGCGGCGAGGCGACGTACCACGGCCCCGGGCAGCTCGTGCTTTATCCGATTTTGGATTTGAGCCAAAGGACACCGGATTTACACAAATACATGCGCGACCTGGAGCAAGTCGCGATACTCGCGATGACAACGCTGGGGGTTCGTAACGCAGGGCGCGTGGCTGGTCTGACCGGCGCGTGGGGCACGCGCGTTCCGGATGACGAGACGGGGGTGGTAACTGAGAATGAAGAAGCAGTTAGCGAGGATGAAGACGGAGTTAATAACTCGCAAACGCCGCACAAAGTCGCCGCGATCGGCGTCCGAGCGCGGCGCTGGGTCACCTACCACGGCGTGGCCCTCAACGTTGACGTGGATCTGTCCCAGTTTCAATACATCGTGCCGTGCGGAATCGGGGACCGGCCGGTGGGCAGTGTTGCGCAGCTGTTGTTGGGGAAGGCTGGCATTGTTAGTTCCAGTTCTGGGTCTACCGACCCTCAGCACTACTCCAACCTGGACAGCGCCGGCGCGCGCGGCGTCGGCGCGGATGCAAAAGGGCCGCCCCCGGACGCAGAGTTGATGGAAAGAGCCAAGGAGGCGCTTCTGGACGCGTTTCAGGTGGTTTTCGAAACGGAACTGGTCAACAAAGAAGGGCCGCCGTTCGTGGCGTGACCGAGGTGTGCGGCCGACCGAGGCGTGGTGGGTTGCTTGTGTCGTGAAAAGTGTTACGATTGTATTAGGTTGGAGTCTTAGGTTGGAGTCCTGGTCAGGCAGTCGGGAGTACAAATGGATTGAGATTAATTACTGCACATGACATCCGTCACGCGTTGCCCTGCGCTCCCGGGAACTTCACGCCCGGCCCGGAACCTTTCTCCTGTTCAATGAAACGCATGAGCTCGTGTAGTGCCACAAGCTTGGCCACAATTCGGGCGTTGATCACGGCCGTTTTTACGGCCGTTTCACTGGCCGTTTCGTTTCCAGAAGCCGAAGAGCCCACACCGCCGCGTTCGTCGGGAAGCGCGACGACGCAGTTTCCGTGGTTGAAAAGTAGTACCCGCCGGTTTGGTTTTTCAGCGTTTTCGAAGTTTTCAGAGTAGTAAGCCTCTTGGTGTAACCCAGAAACGCAATATTCAACGGACACCACGGAAGCGGAAGTGTCACCCCCAGTACCCGTACCCGCAGTACGAGCAGTACCCACAACCGCGTCCATCAACTCCACCAACCGCGCCAACGTCGTTTGCGACAGAGGAAGCCGCCACGCGTGGCTCGGTTCGACTCCGGGTCCGGTGGCGCGACGCGGCGCGCAGCTCGTGACGAATTGCAGACCTCGTGACGAGTGTGTGTCCCCTGTTGCGTAGCGGGTGTCCCCGTGCTTGTCCCCGTGTTTGTCCCCGCTTTGGTATTTCGCCCCGCGTCGCGTCGCGTCCGTTCCACAACACGAAAACCAGCGGAAACAGTTGTTCTTTTTTGCCACTCTCGAAACCGCCTGGTCTGTGTCTCCATCGTCCACGCCGCGCACACCCCAAGTCGACTCGTTGTCACGCATCCCCACGTATATCCACGTCGACCCCAAATCCGCCTCACCCGCGATTACCCTGGCCAACTCCGCTGGAACGGACATCAACGCGTTCAAAACCTCTTCGTGGAACAACAAAGTGCGCGCCGGGCCGAAACCGGCGAAGCGGCGGTTGGAAGAAAAAGAAGGGGACGTTTCGTCGTTTTTTTTCAAACTCGAACAACCGGCGCCGCCGAACCAAACCCCGTGCTTCGCCACGAAGCCGGTTAAGATTTGTTTGGCGATGTTTTTCGGAATCAGGGCGCCCAGGTTGGTGTGCGCGAACACCGCCACTAAAACCCCGCAAACCTCGGACTCTTCGAACGAAATCGTGACGTCGCGCAGGGAATACCGGCGAAGCGCTTGTTTTCGCAGCCTTTGCGTTTCGCTTTTTTTGTTCCGATCGAAACGGCCGCGCGGGTGGTTTTTCGGATTCGTCTCGGATTCGTCAAGAGGAGCACCACCCGTGAGGTGCGGTTTCGTGTTACCGTTCGTGGCTGTGCAGGTTGCGTTCGCGTGCCCGAGCGGCTCTAGGTCAGCGGCGTACGCCCTCAGCGCGAAGAGCAGCCCCGCGAGCTGCATCGCCCCAAACGACCTTCCCGTCGGCGACACCGCCTCGTCGCCGTCGCCCGTGCTCCATTCGCCGGGCAAACCGAAGTTCTCGGTGAACGCGCGCGCGAAAAGACACGCGCCGCTGCGCGTGGAGAGGATAAGCACGCCGTGCATGCGTGCGGTGGGGACAGGGAAGTCGCGAGCGAGAGGAGAGGAGTGCGAGCGCGAGTGACGAGATGGCGCGAGCGTTTGTGATGAGGAAAGTCAACGCAATCGTGAAAAGTCGTTTTTCCGCGCCATATTTTTTCGGAAATCGCGGTGCTATAAAAAGAAAGGCCCAACGATCAGAGGTGAATGTAGTCCTACTTCTGCAACGATGACCGCACCGCTGGGTGGGGTACGCCACTAAACGCAACAACTTCGTCAGTTTGGTGTGGTGTAGGGGTACCAGGTACATAAAGTGGTTATGCGGTTGGAATCAACACACAACAGTTCAACACGCGCTATTTCTCTACATTCCTGATTAGTCCTTCCCTGCAGTTCGCCACAGCTTCCTTGGCGAATGTTGATGATACTTTTAGGTCATCGCGTGACTGCACTTCTCCGTTAAAATTCTTCGCTTTTTCCGCGGAGAGAAGCGCGTCGTACATCGCCGCGGCTTTTGTCAAGTACGCCTCCGCGTCCTTGAAGCGGCGGTGAAATTGGTACATCTCCCCGATCGAAATCAGCGTCGCCGCGATGTTGTAGTAGGGCGTCGTTTCGTCGTCGCCGTAGAGCGCTTGGCTCGCCTTCAATAGATAAAGCCCGTACGTAAGTGCACGTTCCATGCGCGCCCGGCCTTTCACATCTTCTTCGCCCAACTCGTGCGCCGCGCGTCTGCACGCTATCGTCTTGAAGTTTAGCATCTGAAGGTAATCCAGGGAAAACTCGTTCTTTTCCACGGTTGTTACCGCGGGTAAGTTGCCCACCGCGGTGAGCAATTCGAGGTCGCAGCTCATGAAAAACGCGGCAGCCGCGGACGCGTGCGCCACCGCGGCGTCGCACGTGTCTTCGCCGAGCTCGTACAGTTCGGAGGCGAGCTCGGCGTGGGCGTAGGCCACGTCAGTTTTGGACGTCATGCCCGCCAACGCCAACGACTGCGCCTGGAGCGCGGGGTCCTTGATCGGCTGGCGCATGGCGGCCGCGCCGGGATCCAGCCAATGCGCCGCGCTGGAGGCGCTGCACCCCATTTCGAAACGAGCGGGTTTTGCCGAGGCGCTTGCGCGGGGGTGGTAAGGTCGACCGATGTGTCGAACATCATTTTATCCCTACCTGGTACTACAGGTGACAGCTCAGCACGACCTCTTCGAAATAATTGGGAGCGAGTCTGACTCGCGCGAGTCTATGAGAGCATCAGATCGTCATTGACAAGTGACCAGATTCTGTCAGTTTCTGTATGAGCAAACAGCTTGAGGGATTCTTTGCCTGGCCAAAATTTTCAAATGCCTACTCCCCGGAGCGCTTCGCCGAGACGCCGCGCGACGACCGGAGGGAGGGTTGCGCGTAGTCTTTAGGGAACGATAGAAAATTAGTACTAGCTCTCTAACAGAGGGGGGGAGGGATGGGGTTTAGGGGTGTCTTGCTGAATTTCGCTCATTCAGTTTGCTCATGCAGAAACTGACAGAATCTGGTTACTCGTCAATGCCGGTCTGATGCTCTCATAGACTCGCGCGAGTCAGACTCGCCCAAAATTTGTCGGACCTCTGCTTATTCTCGGGATCAAGGCTGACAAAAGACAAATAAAGCGAAACTCGATGACACCGAGCTCCGTCAGCAGAGCCCACGCGGAGCAGCGGCGTCTTGTTGGTGGATACGTGATGCTCCGCCTGGCATTTCGACCCGCCGCGCCATTGCTCGGGGCGGCGCGGCGGTTCCGTCCGGGGCACAGGGTGAGTGACACGCGGTCCGCGTTCGCGACGGCCGCTTCTTCGTCTCGAAACCCGGATTCGATTCACGAAGATGCCGACGAAAAGTTCATGGCGCTCGCGTTGCGTGAGGCGACAAG
>Ga0307488_10003245_pt1 | contig 13636 bp, 18 predicted proteins | sample SB02metaG_FD_202248 | JGI IMG/M metagenome (GOLD analysis project Ga0307488, IMG submission 202248) | Sea-ice brine microbial communities from Beaufort Sea near Barrow, Alaska, United States - SB 0.2 | ecosystem: Environmental > Aquatic > Marine > Coastal | place: USA: Alaska | collected...
TATAGTTTTGACGAGAATATTTACCAAAGTAATAATGCTAAAATATTTTCCTCTCCAAATAAACATCGTATAATAGTAGGGTTATCAAATGTATGTTCTTTGCTTTATTTCAAAAACTTATATTATATTTATGACAGCTGCCAGATGTCTATTAATTTTTATGGCAATAACCATGTTTTTAACGTATCAAAAAAAACAGCTAATAATACTGCCAGGGAAGCTAAACAGGCTACTTTTCGAATCTGTACACAAGAATATTTTGACAGCTTTAATCTAGTAGAAAAAATATACACGGATAAAGATATTATCGCTAAATTAATATTAAGTGCTTATTGTCAAGACAGAGATATAAGCATAGTACATGAAGAAGAAAATATTAAATTTTTAGAACGTATTAATTTGATAAAGGCTGGAAAAGTGACTAAAAGAGCCAATATAATACAGAAGTCCCCTTTGGGAGTAAGAGCTAGTAATTTTATTTGTGATTGGGAGAAGAAAAAATTACCCTTGTTCCCAGCTTTAATTTTAGCTGTTATAATAGACCAATGTAAGAACAATTTGCTGTATACCCCTACTGTCGAAAACGACAAAAATGACCCAAAAATGACAAAATGGAGCAAAAATGACAAAATGGTAACAATTTATATGGATATTTTCCTTTCTTTTATTTCTGTTTTTAAAGACATAGAGACGCCTGAAGATAAAATCCATATTTGGTGCCAAGAAAATTCTATACACACAAACACCTTTAAATTTTTAATCACTAAATTGAAAGAAACTATAAATTATTTCCGAAAATTATATAATTTTGAATTAGCTCTATATAAAAGTGAAAATGTTATCGACAAAGCAATGCCATTTATATGCTTCAATTACAGTGAGAAACTATATAAAAGTCATGATAAAATAAATCATATTTATCATGATAATAAGGGCAACAGTTCTATATTAGATAAGAAAAGATTTGATAATGGTCATTTTTTCTTTCCAGAGAAATTTATCAGTCTATACGAAATTAATAATAATAATGGGCATAATATTGTTTTATTTTATATAATTATAGAGGATTAAACTTGTGTAAATTTATCAACACTATTATCACCATCAAATTTTACATTTTTTAAATTCCTTATTGCTTTCTTTTTCTTACCTATACAGGGACACAATTTAGAAGTATATATATTAATATTATTCCAAATACTTACAATATCATCTATAATATCAAATATATTAGTTATATCTAATTTTTCTATAATATTTTTAATTACATCAAATAACTCTGATGTAATTAATCCGTCCATTTTTAATTTATCCATAAGATATGTCAAAAGATCTACCGCTAAATGTTTTTTATATTCTGAACTTATTTTTAGGTAACTTTTTTTCAACCTCTGGCAGGCTTCTTCCACTACTTCGCAGCTTGTTTCCAAAAACCCTACATAACTCTTGATATTCTTTATATGTTCCGGTTTTAAATTATATATTATTTTCAAAGCTAAATCTTTAACAGGTTCCATTTTTATACAAAGAAATTTTTAAAATCTTTATTGGATCTAGGGCTATTACACATTATCCATTCATTTATCATACAATCGATACGATGCAGTAAATCGTAAGTATCGTGGCTATAATAATTATATACTATATTATTCTCCTTATATGTAATACAATTATCTTCTATAAAAATATTACCTTTGTCTCTAAATTGTTTTCCTTCTAAAAAAATAATTATTTGTTTGCCTTTCTGTTTTATTTCAAAATCTTCGTCGTTGTCTGAGGTGATAATATCAGAAATTTTTTCAAATAACATTTTATAATATTATACAATATTATAAAATAATTTTTTATTTAATCCATATAAATATATTTCTTTTTATGTTTCTGGATAAAGTCCAACTAATAGAACCCTGATAACTCAAAGCAGTGTTTTTCTTTATAAAAGCCATAGTGTCTTTTACGTAAGTAGGGTAGGTATTATTATCACTTATATAGAGCGCCAAGTGACCTTTTTTGGTTAAAGCTAATTCGCTAGTTAATATCAGGGGATATAAAAATTTTTCCTTCCAATCTTTTAATTCAGGATAAGCATGATGGCTTTGTGTAGAAGCACTGTCATAATCCTCTAAATCAAAAAACGGCGGACTAGTAAAAACTAAATCGTAGAAATTAGTTTTTACCTTAGCTTTTTCAAAAGGTTTAGGAGTAATCTTGTATCTGTTTTTTTCGTCGGGGGCAAAAAAATCAATCATTTCGTCATAATTCTCCTGCATATTGGTATTGGGGTCAAAACCCTGGTAATCACAACCATATGCTAATGCTGCTATTAAACGATCACCCCAACCAGAACTAGGGTCTAGCCATTTTTTTACTTTAAAAGTTTTTAATACTTCCATGGCCATAACAATAGGAAAATTGGAACATTCCTTTGTATTTTTCCATATATGGTAATCGATATCTTGGTATTTAGGACCAGGGCCATATTCTGTTATAATTTTTTCTTTATTTTTCTGGTACCAATCATAAACACTAATATGACCATTAAATTGACATCTGATCCTTTTATCTTCCGAGAAATAATCTGTGATTCTTAATAAATCGTATTCTCTTTCGAAATTTAACATATAATGATTAAAAGATTTGTTAGTATTTGATGGTTTAGAACGAGGTCTATATTTCTTTAATTTATTAAAATCCTTTTTAATGGTTTTGTCATTTTTTGAATAAATATAATAAGGAAATATAACTTGTTTTAAATTAATTACAGACATGATTTTTAATTTAGTTATTAAATTAAAAATCAATTTTTAATTATTAAGTAAAAAAATATTACTAACAATATTAACCATATTAAGTATATTATATTATCGTCATTTTTTTCCGGCTGCGAATAAATATATCTCTTTAAATTTTCGATGTATATAGTTTTGTACTTATTGTTATTAATATTTTTATATTCTATTTTTAATTTGTTGAAACCAGCTTTTTCTAAAAATTTTAAACTATCAATATTTAAATTTTTAGGCTGGCCAGTAAAATATAATACAGCGTATGTATTTTCGTTATCATTATCTTGTTGTTTAGTCAAGGGAAAAATTTTATTATATTTATTATCATAAACAAACGGTATATCCGCTTGTTTATTTGCACTCATCGGACATGCACCTTTATCTCCCGTACAGCCTATCAATAATTGTGCTAAACTCCCAGGAAGGGTAGTATCATTCTCATCCAAATGTTTTGAAATTTCTTCTTGTAATGTTTCATAAGTAAGTTCTCCGCTACTTACTGCCTCTTTTATTGTGACTAAATATTCATTAAGTTCTTCCGATACTTCCCCAAAACTTTTATCTTTATTAGTATCAGATAAAAGTTTAGATATTGCATCTGAAAAATTAATAGTTATATCATTCATTTTTAATATTTATTTCTTTTTGAATTTAGGCAAATTATTAGAAGGACCCAAGTCTCTTACATTATTGAGTAAATCAATATAGAACGACCTGTATTTATCATCTCCGAAAGGATATTCATCTTTATTTAATTTCGAATCCAATTGTTCGCTGGTAATAAATGTTTCGTAAGGTGTTAACTGCTCTCTGACTTCATCTTGTTTCAGACAATAGGTATTATTTTTAGTTTCTGCCGCGATTGTCTCTATATTTCTATATTTTTTTATCAACATTAATGAATTAACAGGGCCTATGCGATCCATTCTATCATTAAAATCTGTTCCCAATAAAATACAAAAATCCCTGAATTCTATATGATTAAGACCTAGGTCTCTTAAAATATTTAATGTAAAAACACCTTTAATATTAACAGTGCCTCCTATATTCTCGAAACCTTTAACGACTACCGGTGCTCCCAGCGGATAAGTATCTGTATCGCTAGACCATACAGCGGCCACCTTTAATTCCACTCCCAACGAAGAAGCTAAATTTTCCGCTTCGTCGTCCGCGGTAATACTAGGTATACCTATGGTAGTGGCGAATTTTTTGATATTTTCAATATTATCAAAACTAAAATAAGGGGTAAGCATTAATAGTTTTTTATATTCTTTTAACATACTTTCGTCTCTGGCCAAAATAGGCAATTTTAAAAGTTCTTCTCGTAAACCTAATTTTTTCCTTTTATATTCGTCCCGTATTTTTCTTCTTTCGACTTTTGTAACTAACTTGTTATCCTTGCTAACACCGTCCCATATCCATACAGGTGTAATTTTATAATTCATTAATTTATTGTTAAATTTAATCCATTCTAATAACATACCTTCGTACATACTTTCCTGAGTAATATCTTCTAATATATCTTTTTGTCTTTCTATTAAATTTTTATTAACTATACTAATATAGCTAAAAATCCAATTTAAACCATCGATAGCGATACGATAGCCTCCGAATTTACCAAGAGGTATCTTGAAAAAACAGTTGACATTTTTGTCTTTTAAAAACTTATTTAAATTTTGAATACCCATCTTTTTATAATAGTTGGTTACTTTAATAATCATTTTTTCTTTTAACTTACTAAAATGAATAAGGTATATGTTATCGAAAAAAAATATTTGAAAACTCTTTATTTGATAGAAGAAGATATTATAATGGAAGAAATAAGCGATGGTTATTCATTATATAATGATATTGTTAAAATTTACAGTAACGATAATTTAAAATTAGAAGAATCAGAATTATACCATCCTTTTAGAATAATAGCCAGTGACAAAGATTTTAAAAAAGAAGCTAGGAAAATGCAATGTAATTATATAGAAAATATTACTAAATATAAAAATATTACTTCAGTGGTTGAAAAGAAAAACAATAATAATTATATTGTTTTTTATAGTAATAGTCTCCCTCTCTATATTAAAAACTTTGACAAAACGAGACTATTGACTCATTTAAATAGTTTTAAAGAGAATGATAAATATTACGGAAGAGGAAAAACCGTTGAAGTTAAACTAAGAACAGCTGGTAATAATTTTAAATCTTTATCCGAAATTCATTATGGCCAAGAAGGTCTAGACAAAAAGACTAGAAAAGATATTATTAAAAAAGATATTATTAGTGACTGTGATTTAAATAAATATTTAAATATTAAAGAAAAAGATGGTTACTATCAATATAATGATTTAGAGGATATTAAAAATATATTAAGAATAGAAAATAATCTATTACCTGCTCATAAATTATTAAAAACAGATAAATTTACGCTATTAAATATTAATAATGAAACTGGACTTTTTAATAATATTAAAGACCATAATGAATCATTAGCTAATAATGAGTTAATTTATAGTGACAATGATATGTTAAAAGATAAAAGTTTACTTTTTTATTCACAAGCACAGAAACATCATAAAAGTATTTACTCTGATCAAGAAGAAGCAGTTTGTTGTTTCTTATCTTTTAAATTAAACAACAAAGAAGCTATTATGGTTAGTGAAAAAGACCAATGGATTGTTCACCATAAAGATAAAGTAGATACTTTTAATCAGTCAGATTGTCGTGAAAAACTATTAACTATATTAAAAAATAAAAATATAGATATTGAAAATTTGACTACTCTTACTTTAAAACAATTAGCTAATTTATTTATTCATAATAATGAATTAATTTTAAGTGACCCTGATGATATTATATTTTTGGATCAAAATGATAAAAATCTACCTTTGTATATAATCAATAATAGTGGCATGCATCATCATGGTTATTATGATAACGGTATCTGGGGAGGGATAATAAAAGATAAAAAAACCACTATGATTTTACCTGATTTAGTAAATTTTACTTTTTCACAAATTGATAACGAAGATCATGTAGAGGTAATGGTTAAATATGACGGAAGGTGTATAATGATAAGTAATCATTTTTATGTCCCAGCTAATTATTATGATATGATGAATAAACAATTGAAGAAATTATTTATGTATGGTTTAATGACAACATATCATGATAATATTAAATGGGAAAAAGAAAATATTATGAATATAGAGAATATACATATGCCTGTTTGGATAAAAGATGTATCTGTTGATAAAGAGAAGGAGTTATTTAAATTTCTTTTACAAATTTAAATAATTAAAAATGGATACAAACGATGTAAATCTAGATTATATATTTGAAGTCAGGCCATTAAAGGCTATTTTTTTGACTTTTGATGCATTACTTATTTCTAGTGTTTTCTTATTAGTTGGTTTCAGTGCTTCTACTTTTATCAATCAAAGATTAACCAATGAATTAGATAGAACTCAAAAAAAGATAGAAGTATTTTTTCAAATTTTAGCAGAAGGATTAACTACTATAATATTCGTCATGTTGGCACTTTATATGGTACCAAGATTGCCCTCGTTGGTACCTAATGTTACCCAAGAACATTTGCTGCAACGTGTCAAAGCCAAAGATTTTTTATTGACTTTTGCCATTGTTGCGTGTCAAACTAAATTTCAAGATAAGATCAGATTTTTACTTAATGATGACGACGATGCAGACGAGATCGTTAATGAAGAAGTACGGGCCGATTTCCGAGCCTGTCCTAATAACGACGCCGGTTTTGTCTGTGCGCCTTAATTACTTCATTTTTCTTTCGGCGTTTAAATTAAGCTTGCGACTAGCATAACAATTATCTAAAATAAAATCTAATATTTTTAAGATATTAGTTTCATTAACTATTGCATTGATTTTCTTCAAATAATCGATAGCGATAATAGTCATAGCTGTACTTTCAAAATCATTATGTAATCCTCTCTTTTCATAAATAGCCTTTTTGCCACCATTGATAGGATTAAAATAAAGCCCTTTGGCTCTAATATAACGATTAAAATAAGCATTCATTTTATCGTAAGTATCAAGGTCCCAATCACGATAAGCCAAACCTTTTACCAACAGTCTGGTTTCGGCACTAGACGGGCGGGCAAAAATTTGTCTCAACACAGCACCGTCCAAGTAAGTTTGGCTTTCTTTTTTAACTACATCGGGATAGGGTAATCTAAATTTAAGTAGAGCCAAAGCCGGTTTTAATTGCTCGACCCAGTCTTGCTGCATTAACATATCAGAGAGAACCATAGCTTCAAATTTTTCCAAGTCAGCTTGTTTGCCCTCTTCGTCTCCCACGGCTAAATTACGAATATCGCTGATAAATAAAATTTCTTCTCCTTTTATCTGCCATTCTTTAATATCTTTTTCTTCAAAATAACGATTATTAATATGTACATTTTCTAGTTCATATAATCTTTTATCCCAGCCTTCGCTAATATCAAAAAGATGATAAGTAAGAGCAGGGAATAATTTGGCCAAAACATAGATATGATGACCATGAGCGGCGCCTACATAAACTACATTTTTCACTACGGTAGTGTCCATATAGTAAATAATAGTTTGCATTTCACTTAATAATAATTTTAATTGTCCTATGTGTAAATTATTTGTTATACTTTCTTTGTTAAATTCTGCTTTACCATCACCGTTGCCAAGCGTAAAAAGATTATTTTTATTGAAAAAGACATATTTACCTTCCTCGAAATCACTTAAATTATTATCTACCTTTTTACTTTTACTATCAAGGTCGCTAAGCATACCTTTTCTAAAATCATAAGAAGCCATTGTTTTTTAAAAAAGGTATATAATTATTAATTCATTTTTTTGATATAATATATTTTTATCTAAAATGTCTAATAGTATTATAAGTTTTTTTAGTGGTGTTTGTACCGGATATATCATTGTTTGTATTATTAATCATGAATATAAAAAAAATTATTTAAAAAAATTAGATAATTTTGAAAAAAGAATAGAAAAACTAGAAGATTTCCGTTTTTCATTATACGAAAAGAATTTACTCTTGGGAGAAAAAAGAGAATGGGACGAAATAAGCAGTGATCTTAGTGATCATAGTGATCGTCCTAGTGAGGTAGAAGAAGAAGAAATGTGATAATAATAATCCTTCTCTTCTTCATTTAAATTATCTATTTTATTTTTTAATATTTTATCAAAAGGACAAATAAAATCATCTTTATTTTCACTTATATCTATCTTTTCTTCGAATTTAAAAATTAAACGACAATTTTTAATTTTTTCTTTTATTTCTGGTAAAGCTAGAATATTTTTAATATATTTAATATCATCTTCTATTATTATTCGCCATTCTATATCATCTTCCAAAACTAATTCTTTTAACTGGTCAGCTTTAACTTTGATTGTTTTTTTCTTAATAACTGGTAGATATATCCTTTCTGTATTATAATCATTACTATTTAATTTTAAGAGAAGTAAAGACTTGTCTTCATTTTCTCCAAAATTAATTTGATAAGGAGTGCCGGTGTAGATAATATTTTTCTGTGGCATCTGATAAGAATGAATGTGACCAGAAAATACAGGCGGATTTTCCAAAGACCATTTGTCACCTATTTCAGATGTATGTGTCTTCATATTAACCCCGTAAAATTCCTGATGAGCAAAAATAACTCTTATACCAGACATATCAAAATCGACAGTATCCAATGCCTCCTGGAAGCGTCCCGGTTCCACATAAGGAACGAATATAAATTGTTTAAATTTCTTAACCTTGTCCACGATCTGAATATTAGGATGATTTTTAAGTCCTACCAAACCATGTTCTTCCGTTAAAAATATTCTATTATTAATACGGTCATGATTACCAATTAATACAAAAGTATATTTGATTTTAGCTAAATCTTTAATAAAATTAGTAGCCTGACAAAGAGGTTGTAAATGAACCTTTTCATGAGTATGTAAAACATCGCCCAAAATTACAATAAAGGAAATGTTATCTTTTTCCCTTTCTACATACTTAATAGTTTCGCGCGCGAAAACATCTGTATCGGTGCTATTATTAATTTTAAAGTGCGGATCGCCTATTAGTAAAATATTCATTTTTTATTAGATTAGCTTTAATAAAAAATCAAATTTTATATTCGTTCATTTTGGATTAATTTTATTTCTCCGCAGGCTATTCGCGAACCGGCATTACCTGTTATCATACTTTCTATATTTTTTTCGTCTTCTTCGTAATGAGTATGACCCATATCATCTTCGCCGTCATGGATAACCAAACTACGGTTTATTACATTATCTTTCTCTTCTGGAAAAAGAGATATGTTGTCTACTTGGAAATAATGCTCGGCGATACCATCTTCGCTAACAATATTGAAACACAAATCACCGTTATGCTGGCCATGTTTAACCCCACTTAAATTGTCCAAACTCCAAACAGGATCAACACTAAAATGGCCACCTAATTGTTTACAGCAATCTTTGACATCGCTGCATTTTTTAATTTCTGACATGCTTTTTTCATGGATATGAAAACCATGAGCTCCCTCTGGTAAACCTCTTAAATATACGGTAACTTTAACTTTTTCTTCTTTATCATGTTGATTAAAAAGAACAAAGCCGTCCAACGGTACTTCGGCCATACTATATAAACTTTTTTTGTTGGGATGAAATAATACAATAGCCTTCATTTTAAAGATTAATTATTTTATTAGTTTAAAGTTTGCCACTACTATCAGCTGATTTGCCACTACTATCAGCCCATTTATCGGAAGATTTTCCCGAGGTAACCAGATCGTCACTACTAGAAAAGGCATCTTTGACAGAACGAGTTTTAGAAAGAACAAAAACCCATAATAAAGTACCTACTGCTATCATTACTAAAATTATTGCTCCAATTATGGCATATTTTTTAGTAGCTTTATTACTCATTTCGTCAGCAGATTTAGTTTCGGCTGCATCTTTCATTTCTTCTATTTTTTCCAGAGTTTGTAATTTTTCTTCTGTTAACTTTTGAGCTTGTGATTTAACAGGTTTTACTCGTGCTACCGGTAAGGGTTTCGGTGCCCCGATAAAGGCAGGATTAGGCGTGGCACTAATTTGCCTAGATTTGGCAAAACCGGGCGATACATTATTTTTAATACCCTGGTATGCAGGATTAGGCGTGGCACTAATTTGTCTTACCATGGGTCTTCTTGGTACACTAATCGGTTTGGCCGGCAGAGGCTGTTGATATATACTTTGATTGGTAGACATTTTATTTTAAATACAAATATATTTGTATTTAAAATGTATATTCTCTATTTTTTATATAGTTTTGCAGCCGGCGTAGCTGCCTATTTTATTTTTCGTACAGATCTAGTAACATTATTACTTTTCATAATAACCTTAGAAATATTTGTTTATTTGTTTTATTTAAATTTTAGAATGATATGGAATTTGTATGAAAGGGCTCTGTTTAATTTATTCTTCTTTTTTGGTTATTTTGCTTTCTTTCTACTTTATGAAGATTTTGATAATAACGATTATCAAAACTATAATAATAATATCAAGTAAAATGTATGTTTATTTATTCTATATATTTTTTATTGTTATAAGTATCATATTATTGTTATTTTATAATTTTGCTTTTCATAAAGATGTAGATAAGTATGAAATAAAAAATATATCAGCAGACCAATTAAATACGGGAGATATAATGTTAATAGATTTTCAAAATATAAATAATTTTTTCATCACTACACTTTTCAGGGAAAATTTCATGCATCCTGGTATTGTATTAAAAGAAGAAGGCAAAGTATATATACTTGATTATATTGCTAGTAAAGGTTTACTAAAACGAACTTTACCGGAATGGCTAGCCTATAACAATGATAGTATATTTACTATTAATAAATTACATTGTTCTGATGATGATAGGAATATATTAGCTAATAATTTAGAAAATTTATATCAATTCTATAAACCTAAATTACCAGGACCTTCCGGTTTCAGTTGGAGATGGAAAAGATTCTGGTGGCCTCGAAAAAATTATTTCAAGCCACATAATATACGAGACATGGTGTGCTTGGAATTGGTAGTTCATTTTTTAATGGAAGCAGGTGTAGTTAAGAAAAAGCGCAGTATAGAAAGTTTCTTACCCCGTGATTTTGAAAAAATGCAGGGTTTTAGTTTAAACGATAAATTTTCCTTTAAGGAGACTTATCTAGTCAACAGTTTAATTTTTTAATTTTTTACTAAAATGGATAATATAAAAAATTTCTTCTTTCAAAGCTTTGCGTTTAGCACTGGTTTGCTAATTTATACTATTATTTTATTTCTAGGATATATAATTTTTATGTCCGATAATAGCAGTGAAGACGAAATTACTTCAGGTGAATCTAATAGTACTACTAGTAAAGAAAAAATATCAGATATGGACGATTTAGATTGTTTAGAAGATGTTTAAAATGTCTATTATTAAAAATGTCTATCCGAGAGTTCTTAAAAGATTTAGAAAAATCTGATAGTAAAATTAAAAATTATTTTAATAATATCAGCCTGCTGAAGAGTTCTTTAATAGAATTAGATAATGTTATTGGTATGGGTAAGGTAAAATCTCAAATTATTAAACAAATTAAAACTTATATAAGTACAAAAGCCAAAGGTATTTACAGAGAAAGTGACCGCAAACATTGTCTGTTATGTGGACCCCCTGGGTGCGGTAAAACTACGGTAGGTAAAATATTATGCAAAGTATGGGTGGCTATTGGTTTCATTGGCGGTAATAGTAGCGGAGTACCTAAAAAAGTAGCTACTTTTAATAAAGCACAGGATGAATTGATTCGTAATCAACGACAAAATATAAGAGAATATAAAGATAAACTTAAAGTTGCTGTTAATACTATCAATAGTACTGGACGTGCTTGTAATTTATGTAAACGTAGTGTTTCTAATTTAATTAAATTAAAAGATGGAAAAAGTAACTCCCATATAGATGAAATAATTAACGATATTTCTAACGCAAACATGATATTAGAAGATACTCATAAAGTAACACCCAGTTTGACAAAAGTTAAAACTAACAGTATGCAAGGTTTTGGTATAGAAACGGATGCTACTTTGGTGGAAAGCAAAGAAAATACCGACTTGCCTTTCTATATCTATAACCGTAATGACGTAGTTAGTCGTTATGTTGGTGACACAGCTCATCGTTGTACCAAGGCTATGAACGAAGCACTTGACGGAGTGGCTTATTTTGACGAAGCTTATAATCTTTGTAATAATTCCAATGGTTTTGGTGATTCTTATGGCCAGGAAGCATTGACTACTATTAATCAGTTTATGGACGAACAAGCGGACAAACTTATTGTTGTTTTTGCTGGTTATAAGGAAGATATTTATAATAACTTATTTCAAACTCAGAAAGGTTTGGAAAGTCGTTTTACTAATAAATTCGAAATTGAGAAATATAGTCCGGACGAACTAACCAAGATTTTTATCCAGAGACTCCGTTACGGCGAATGGGTATTGGGAGAAACACCAGAATTACGTAAAATAATTAAAGATAATTTTGAATTATTTAAATTTCAAGGTCGTGATATGGATACCTTGGCTATTTATACTAAAAATATTATGTCAGAAAAATTATATGATGATATTTTAGAAGGCAAAGTAGTACCTAACCAAATTAATGATTTAGATGTTATTAGAAATGCTATCGAAATTTTTAAACAAAATACCATAGGTGGGGTAAAGAAAAACGAAAACGATTTACAAAAAATGGTTAATATGTTACGGGCTTAGTTTTAAAATTAGAACCTCTGCCATGAATAGATAATAAAAGAGCAAATAATATCCAAGCTAAGAAGGGCACATAAATCATGATATAACCTTCGCCGAATTTAGTATCCTTTACTATTTTAGAATAGAATAATTGTACAAATAATATTAGACCCAATATAAGGGTTAAGAATATAACATATAAGGCTAATTTAGTTAAGCCTAAGCGATTATAAATAATTTGCCAACTATATGTTAATACCAAGATTCCTATTACCAAGCCCAGGGTAAAATATTCTTCTTGTCTTTTACTTTCATAAAGTAAAAACCCAAACATAATATAAAGCGCAGTCCATGCTACAAAAAAGACCCAACCCGGAGGCTGAAACCAAGCTCTGTCTGGCTCTGTTTTAATTTTACCCGCAAAATATGAAGTGATAAAAGACGCTAACATAGGTACTGCTATCAAAACCCCATCTGCCTTAGAAGTGTTGCTCATTTTATTATATTAATTAATTGATAATTCTAATGGCACATAAACTTCGCGATTATGATCTTCGGGCCGACCACGAGGATGACAAATGTAACGGGTACCATTAATAGTTTTGTCGAAAGCATGATGGGTGTGACCAAAGAACCAGTATTTTATCTTACTACTTCTAATATTATTAAACCAGGTATTAAATTCGGTACTAATTTTACCCGCAAATTCTTGCAAGGGTAGAGTATGGGTAACTACAATAATTTGATCTATATCATTCCTTTTTTCGTAGTGAGTTAATTTATCTTGTAATAATCTATATTCTTCCAAAGCTCGTAATTTAACATTTTTGAAAAATTCTTTTTCACCGGCCGGATTATTAAGTTTTTCCATCCAATTTCGAAAATAGCCATTATTGTCTCCTTAAACATGGTTCTGGTTGATTTGGAGAACTTTTTAATGTTATAAATTTGGTGATCCACAAAGGTGTACACCCTTGCTGTACAACTCGATGTCAAATTTCCTAAAGGTAGAAAGTTATTTAAAAAATTGTATCAGAATATAGACCTAATGATATCTTTTCTTCTTTATCTTTACATATAGCTTCTTTTGG
>Ga0307488_10003247_pt1 | contig 13633 bp, 14 predicted proteins | sample SB02metaG_FD_202248 | JGI IMG/M metagenome (GOLD analysis project Ga0307488, IMG submission 202248) | Sea-ice brine microbial communities from Beaufort Sea near Barrow, Alaska, United States - SB 0.2 | ecosystem: Environmental > Aquatic > Marine > Coastal | place: USA: Alaska | collected...
ACGTCATCCTGTTCCGCTATGACGCCGCCCACTTCCATCGCCGCTGAAAACAAAGCCGCCGTTTTGCCGCGCACGATCTGCAAATAAATCGCTTCGCTCGTGGCCAGATCGCTTGCGGCCGTCAACTGCAAGACTTCGCCTTCCGCAATCGTCGCGGATGCGTTGGCAAGGATGTCCAGCACCCGCAGCGATCCCGTTTCGACCATCAACTGGAACGAGCGTGCGAACAGATAATCACCGACGAGCACCGACGACGTATTGTCCCACAACAAGTTCGCAGTCGGCCGCCCGCGCCGCTGCGCACTTTCATCAACAACATCATCGTGCAGCAATGTCGCTGTGTGAATAAATTCGACCGTCGCAGCCAGATGCACATGATACGGGCCGCCATAACCACACATCTTCGCCGCCGCCAACGTCAGCATCGGGCGCAGGCGTTTGCCGCCAGCCTCAACCAAATGCGCCGTCACTTCGGGGATGCGTGGTGCATATTTTGACACCATCCGATCACGAATCAACACGTTCACGGCGTCCATTTCATCCGTCAAAGCAGCTGCCAGACGATCATGGGGTTTGCTTGCGGCGTGGTCTAGGCTCATCACTGCTCCGTCAGTTGCTCGACAAAGGGCAGCAATGCACCTTAAGTCATGGGTATGAAAGAACTCCTGCGCACCAATGACATCACAATCATCGCCTTCGCCAAAGCCCTTCTGCATGGCGAGAACATAGAGGTGTTCGAGTTCGACGTAAATATGAGCATCCTCGACGGATCTTTGGGCATATTGCCGCGCCGTCTGATGGTGCGTCGGGCCGATCATTTCATCGCGACCTCCGTCATGACGGCCAACAACATCGAATTGGGACTGTGAACACAGGTTCTGAGACGACGTTTGACGCCTTCCTTGGGGGTCGCCTGACACTTGAGCAACCCACAAAAGGCTATCGCGCCGGTGTTGATCCGGTACTTTTGGCAGCAGCCGTTCGCGCGCAGGCCGGCCAATCCGTGCTGGAGCTTGGCTGCGGAACGGGTGCGGCCTTGTTGTGCTTGGCAACGCGGGTGTCGGGCTTGGGGCTTCATGGCGTTGAAGTTCAACCGCGCTACGCCGCCCTTTGCCGCGCAAATGCTACGGCAAACAGCATCGACGCGACGATCTGGACCGCCGATCTGCGCGACCTTCCATCAGATCTACGTGCCCTCACCTTTGATCATGTCATGGTTAACCCGCCTTATTTTGAACGCGCGTCGGGCAATTCCAGCCCCCTACCAGACCGCGATATCGCCTTCGCCGGCGACACCGCGACCGTTGATTGGGTCGACACGGCGACACGGCGGCTCAAACCCAAGGGAACCCTGACGATGATCCAAAAGGCCGACCGCCTGCCCGACCTTCTGCGCGCCATCGACGAGCGACTGGGCGCGATCAACGTCTATCCGATTGTAGGGCGCGATGGCCGCGCCGCAGACCGCATCATTTTGCGCGCGCGCAAAGGCGGCCGCACACCTTTCAAGCTGCACGCGCCAATTGCACTGCACGACGGCCCGTCGCATGTTGCTGACGGCGAGGATTACCGGACTGAGATCGCAGGAATCTTACGCGAAGGCCGCGATTTTTATCTGGCTGATTAACAATTCTGCAATCCTTTGGCGATGTTCTGCACATTGTGTCTGATTGCTGCTCTGCGGCGTGACAGAAGCAATAATCTGTGGTCAAATTTTAGGACTATTCACCGAAGTTAGGAGGATCTAAATGAACTTGACGTCCCACCTGCAGGAACTCAAGAAAAAGCACGACACCCTATCGGACGCTGTTAAGAAAGAACAACGCAGTCCGGGCTCCGATGACCTTGAAGTATCACGCCTCAAGAAAGAAAAACTCCACCTCAAACAAGAGATCACGCGACTAACCACTGCGTAGACCAAAAACGGTGCTGGCGTCGTTGCGCCAGCGCCCCCAATGGATGCGCAAACTTTGTGCATCTAATGTTAAAGGCCGCTCCTCGGGACTGCTTTTCTTATAAAAGTTCAAAGCCTTGCGCTTGACGCAGAACGGCTTTGCAGAACTGGCTGTTTCACCAGACAAATGCGCCGCTTACACGAGAGACATGGGAGGAGACCACAAACCCCTCGGAGTGGACCCATGTACAAAGAATTGTCACAATCAGAAGTTAATAAAATTATCGCCCAAGCCCACGCAGAGCGCGCTGGTGCATTTGCCCGAATGATCAAAGGCTTGTTCCGTCGCTCCGCAGCTTAAACCGCACGCGAGACGCAAAAAGGGCGGGGTAAATCCCCGCCCTTTTGTATGTCCAATGGTTCGCTTTAGACGAAGAACTGCGCACCGTTCGCAGAAATCGTTGATCCGTTGATGAACCCCGAATCGTCAGATGCAAGAAATGCCACGCAACGCGCAATTTCTTCAGGCTCACCCAAACGACCGGCTGGGATTTGGCCAATAATGCTTTCGCGGACCTTTTCCGGAACGGCCATGACCATTTCGGTCCCGATGTAGCCCGGACAAACCGCGTTCGCTGTGATGCCAGCGCGCGCGCCTTCTTGCGCAAGCGATTTCACGATACCAAGGTCGCCGGATTTTGTTGCGGCGTAGTTGACCTGCGCAAACTGACCCTTCTGACCATTGATCGACGAAATCACGATGACACGGCCAAATTTGCGTTCCCGCATGCCAGGCCAAATCGGGTGAACGGTGTTAAAGACGCCCGTCAGGTTGGTGTCGATAACTTCATGCCACTGCTCAGGGGTCATCTTGTGGAACGGCGCGTCGCGGGTGATGCCTGCGTTCGCAACGACAATTTCGATGGGGCCAAGGTCTGCCTCGACCTGCGCGATGCCCGCCTTGGAACTTTCATAATCCGCCACGTTCCACTTGTAGGTTTTGATACCCGTGGCTTCGCTGAACTTTGCAGCGGCGTCATCATTGCCCGCATATGTAGCCGCAACCGTGTAACCGTCCGCCTTTAGTTTCTTAGAAATAGCTTCGCCAATACCGCGGCTTCCGCCCGTGACAAGTGCAACGCGTCCCATAGTCTTCTCCCTTTAGGATTCCTCTTAGGTAATGATGTTATCTTTACGAATTGAGCGGCGCAACATTATTGCGCCGCCATTTCGTAAATTTAAGGGCGCTCAACACACAGCGCGACACCCATACCACCACCGATGCACAACGTAGCGAGACCTTTTTTGGCACCGCGACGTTTCATTTCAAACAACAGCGTGTTCAAAACGCGGCAGCCGGATGCACCAATCGGGTGGCCAATCGCAATCGCACCACCGTTCACGTTCACAATGGCTGGATCCCAGCCCATTTCCTTGTTCACGGCACACGCTTGGGCTGCGAAGGCTTCGTTGGCTTCGATAAGATCCAAGTCATCCACAGACCAACCCGCCTTATCCAACGCCTTGCGCGATGCATAGATCGGGCCGACGCCCATGATTGAAGGGTCCAAACCAGCTGTTGCGTAGGATGCGATGCGGGCCAAAGGCTCAATGCCGCGCTTTTCGGCTTCGTCCGCAGACATCAGGATTGTTGCAGCCGCTCCGTCGTTCAGACCGGATGCGTTGGCCGCTGTCACGGTGCCGTCTTTGGTGAAGGCCGGACGCATTTTTTGCATGGCTTCCATCGTCGCGCCATGGCGGATGTATTCGTCTTGATCGACAATAATGTCACCCTTGCGGGTCTTCACGGTGAACGCAGCGATCTCATTGGCGAACTTGCCAGCCTTTTGGGCCGCTTCAGCCTTGTTCTGGGACGCGACGGCGAATTCATCCTGCATATCGCGCGAAATTTGCCACTGCTCAGCGACGTTTTCGGCTGTTTGTCCCATGTGATATTGGTTGAACGCATCCCAAAGTCCATCACGGATCATGGTATCGATCAACTGCATGTCGCCCATCTTCTGACCGGCGCGCATGTTTTGCGCATGGGGCGAGAGCGTCATGTTTTCCTGACCACCAGCGGCCACAATCGACGCATCGCCAAGCATGATATGCTGCGCGCCCAACGCGACAGCCCGAAGACCGGACCCACAAACCTGATTGAGCGACCATGCAGCGGCTTCTTTGGCAAGTCCGGCATTGATATGCGCCTGACGCGCGGGGTTTTGGCCTTGTGCAGCCGTCAAAACCTGACCCAAAATGGTTTCCGACACTTCAGATTTGTCGATTCCAGCGCGTGCGACGACTTCTTCCAGCACGGCCGCGCCCAGATCATGTGCGGGCGTGTTGGCAAATGCGCCACCAAAGCTGCCCACAGCGGTACGGGCTGCAGATGCGATAACTACGTTGGTCATAGGAAAGGGTCCCCTTTAATTTCCGACAAAAATTGGCCAGTTTTTGAGAGCCTCTTGAAACAAAGTTATGAAACCCAAGACTTTCAGCCACCACTATATGTGTTTATGATGTCTCGGCAGCAATCGCAACGAATTCGGGGCGCGTCACCTATCTAAGCAACAAGACCAACAATGTTGACAACCCTAGACCGAGAATTTTGGAAAGTCGAAAGGTAGCCTTGAACGCAGTCCACCCCGATCGAGATCAGAATATCGACCTCCGCTTGGCTCTCAACACTTTCTGCCACTGCGAACATTTTAAATTGATGCGCGACTGGTCTTGTCACTGTTAAGTTCCAGTCTCTTTCTAGCAATGTTTGCTATGAAGGAGATATGGAATGGCAACGAGATACACAGCCGAGTTCCGGCGTGATGCAGTGCGCATCGCGATTAGCAGCGGCTTAACGCGACCGCAGGTTTCATCAGATTTGGGTGTTGGCCTTTCGACGCTAAACAAGTGGGTTCGGCAGCATCAGCATGACGACCTGGTGTCTGGACTGCATGAGGACGTTGAGAAGGAGAACACCCGCCTTCGTAAAGAAGTCCGACTTCTGCGCGAGGAGAGGGAAGTGCAAAAAAAGGCGGCAATCTTCTTTGCAGGCCAAAGCCGGTGAGGTTCGCTTTCATCGATGCCTGGAAAGAATAATGGTCTGTAGAGCTTCTCTGCCGGATCATGAAGGTCACATCGCGCGGGTTCCGTGCGTGGCGGGTCCGCTAGATGAACCAACGGCAGCGTGACTATATGGTGCTTCTGGCGCATATACGTGAGCAACACCGTCTCAGCCTGCAAAGCTATGGCCGCCCCCATATGACCGAAGAGTTGCAGGAGCTAGGACTGAAGGTCGGGCACAGGCGTGTAGGTCGTTTGATGGGTGAAAATGGCATCAAGATCATCAGAACCCAAAAATACAATGCAACAACGGACAGCAATCACACGTTCAACATCGTGCCTGATCTGCTGGATCAGGATTTTTAACTAGGGGCGCCGTGCGGTGCCCCTTTATTTGACCACAAGTCCTAACAGGCCATGAATCGCGCTTGTGCCGTGCGAGCCGCGCCACCCCAACATCTGGGCGTCCTAGTTTCAATGCAATGAAATTGGTTGCAATCTCGTACCAGTATTGCCACAAATATGCCCTAATCTTTTTACAAAACAGATCATTGGCTTGCGGCAATAACTGAAACTGGGCAGTATTATGGCAATAATGAGGCAACCTGCCGACAGTGAGCTGGGTCAAAACGGGATAAGGGCGCGGAACGTAATCGCAACCGACCAAAGTACCAGTATGTGATTTGGAGAAAGAAAATTATAATAGTGTCAATTCTGTCGAAACAAACTTTCGTTCGCGAAGGTATTATTCGCTATCTAGAAAAGAACGCTAATATTGAAATCTCCGCGGCAGATACCTATTCGGATGGAAAATTGCCAGATATAGTCGATAATGTTGACGTTATAATTGTTGATCTCTGTGCCCAACACGACCCAACCGGACTGGTGAAGAAGATTCGTCGCGTTCATAAAGACGTAAAAATTATTTCCATATGCCAACCCTATGCCACTGAAAACGCAATACAAGCGCTGGATTCTGGCGCTGCAGCCATCCTTACCCACGAATGCGAGACCAGAGACTTGTACCTCGCCATCAAAAAGGTGATGGGCGGCGATAACTTTGTTCAGCCAGATATTGCTCTAAAAATCTTTAAAGAGATGCGTGCTCAAGAAGCCAATCGTGTGGAAGGTGAAAAGCTGCGCCTGACCGTACGTGAAACGCAGGTAGTGAGCCACTTAAAGCAGGGCAAGACTAACCGCCAAATTGGCGAGTGCCTGGATATCAGTGAAAAGACCGTTAAATACTACATAGGTATCCTGAAAGACAAATTTAACGCCGCAAACAGGCTGGAAATTGTACTGAATGCGCAGCGGCTGTCGCTCTAGTGGGCTTTGTTGATGGCGTGGATGCCCCCACCAACTGGCATCGTAATGTGCCATTGTGATGTTTCAGAAAGCATCATTCAAAGGGAGAGCATCCATGTCAGAAGTCACCATGATCGGCATAGACCTTGCAAAGCGCGTGTTTCAACTTCACGGGGCTTGCGCCAATGGAACGGTTATTTTCCGCAAGAAACTGACGCGTGTTCAGCTTCTTGCATTTATGAGCCAACAATCCGCGTGCGTTGTTGCGATGGAGGCTTGTGCAACTGCGCATAGCTGGGGCCGTGAGTTTGAGAAGCTCGGGCATACCGTGCGATTGATTGCGCCAAACTATGTGAAGCCGTTTGTAAAAAGACAAAAGAACGATGTTGCTGACGCTGAAGCCATCGTTGAAGCGGCGTCGCGGCCGACAATGCGGTTTGTTGCGCTCAAGTCCGAGGCCCAGCAGGCGCGTGCCATGCTGTTTCGTACACGACAGATGTTCATCGGTCAGCGCACCCAGACGATCAATGCACTGCGTGGTCATCTTGCTGAGCACGGCGTCGTTGCACCAAAGGGAGCTATCCACGTCAAACGCCTCGCCGATGCGATTGAGGACGAGGCAATAGGCTTGCCAGAAGGTGTCCGAGAACTCGCCCAAGTGTACCTCGCCCAGATCGAAGGTCTCAATGTTCAGGTTACGGCGCTGGATCAGAGGATGAAGGCTGCTGCTAAAGAAGCTGAAGCGGCACAGCGAGCCCAGACCATGCCGGGCGTGGGGCCAATCACAGCATTAGCAATTGAGACCTTTGCGCCCGATCTGAACTGCTTTCACCGAGGTCGGGATTTTGCGGCATGGCTGGGGTTGGTTCCTAAACAGAACTCGACGGGCGGCAAACCTCGCCTTGGTAAGACCTCGAAGATGGGTCAACGCGACATTCGCCGATTGCTGATCTCTGGTGCAATGGCTGTTCTTCAGGCAGTTGAGCGCTTCGGAACGCCGCACAACAGTTGGCTGATAGCTATGCTGGAACGCAAACCACGTATGCTTGTTGCTGTTGCATTGGCGAATAAAATGGCCCGCGGCTTATGGGCCATGGTGACGAAACAAGAGGACTATCGAACCCCGGCAACGATGGCATGAGCGCAATGCGCCGTGTATCAATTCCCGGGACTTGAGCGTGTGAGGAGATCGATGAACAGTAAGGAAAATGATCGGAAAGATCCGGACCAGATAAAGCAGTCTTTGTGCAAGAGCCTATGAGCTCGATTTGTTGATCTGCCTTTGGTTCGCGCATCGCCATACCGGCCCGCGGCTGTATCAACCGCTGCAACGAGAGGCCTGATACATGACCGCATCCGATCACACACTCAAACCGTTCAGAAATCTCTTGCACCAACGGGGGCATCCATACATGCCCAAATTGGGTTGAGGTCAGACCTCCCCTTACCCGAGACGGTTTCAGCCTACTGGCGCGGTACGGGGTATGCCGAGAGCTGTGAAGTGGTTTAGGATCGCGGCTCGGATTTGGATCTCCGCAACCTGGCGGTCGAAGTCCCGCGCCGAGAGGCGCTGACCAAGCAGTTTCATACAATGCATCCACTGACCGGCAGTCGTTTGCTAACAAACGATGAGAGGTTTCGTTTCGATGTGGCTTCTGCGGTGGTATCCACTCCAGTGTCTCTACATAGTTCGCCCCAGGTATCGCTGCGAACTGACCGCGTTGTTTCAGGCAGTAGCTCCGGCACTCGTCCACTGCCCTTTGTGCATGCCAGGATGCACAAAGCGAGCTTCCAGAGCATGCCATTCTTGCGCTGCATGATCAAACACATGGGGGGGGCTCTGGCGGCAATCGCCTCGTGGCATTTACGCGTGTCATACGCTACGTCTGCCGTAACACCACCAACGACCTGATAGGGGGGGAATTTGGCTCAGGAGTTCGGGCAGCATCGGCGCATCACCTATATTGTTTGTCGTGACCTCCACTGCCCGAACTTCCAGTGTTGCCTCATCAATCCCATTGTGAATCTTGCGCCAGATACGTCGTTTGGGGCCGTCATGCTTAAGGACATTCCATTCGCCTTCTCCTTCGGCTTTGATACCGGTGCTGTCGGTAAGAAGGTTCAGCGATCCCTTGGACCCGCGATACGGCTAGCTCACGTTCAGTATTCACTGGCGACGACATAAGGTGCCAAAATCCGGCCTGCCCAGTGCAGCCCAACCAACCGCAACAGGCTCTAGCCAAAACCAGTTGCCTGCCAAAGCGGCATACCAAACAGGACCTTCAGGGCCAGACAAGTTTGAATGGCGACGTCGCTGAATTGCTGTTACCGACCGCGCTTGCCGCTCGGCGGTGGCGCCCAATCCATCCTGTGATCAAACCAGATCGACAACGATCCGCGTTGCGTCAAGCTGTTATTGAAAGACGACCAATTCGTGCTCTTATATTTGGTAGGGGGGCAATCACTCATGAATTTAAGTTATCACGCTGGGTTAATACTGTGAACCCCATACGGGGATTTGTACAACAAAGCCAATCTGTTACAAAGAAGCACTTAATCCCCCCCGAAACGGAGGGGATGCGCAGGTAGAGTTTTCTGGGGAAGATATCTGAGGAGTTTTTTTTGATGAAGACAGCACGATTTAGTGAAGCACAGATCATGGACATTTTTAGCGAGTGGAGGGTGGCGCGTCGGTCTCTGAGCCATGCCTGTCGCATGGCATGAGCTTGCAGAATGATCGGCTGAAGGAGGCGCTTGGAAAAAAGCTTTGAGGCCGTCTCATCGACGCGTCCCTATCAGTGAATGCGCCATTCACCTGCCAGGCAGCGGTTGGCCATAATTACGGTCATGCAGTGGGGCACCAGTATCGCAATTGCCCATAGCGCCTTCCAAATCAGTGAGACTTGCAATCGCTACAGCCAAGCACTGAGCGACCAGGACAACGAGATTGCCGAGTCGCTGGAGCGCTGGAACGATAACAAGCGCACTGCGCTTTGGTTTGTGTTGTTCGTATATTCGCAACGTGCAGGGCAATGGCTGAAACTACAAACGCGTGTATCGGATCTACTTTGAACTGGAGTTATACTACCAGATTAAGCCAAAGAAGCGCCTAAAGTGTGACAAGCCTGAGCCATTGGCGATGACTGACGTGCCAAACGAAACTTGGTCGATGGACGTCATGGCGGTTCCACTTGCCCATCTCTCATAATTTGCGAGCAAACCACAGCCAGGGACGAGACCGCAGGTCAGTCCGAATGCTGACCGTCTTGGACGACTTCCAAATTAAGAGGCTGTGCATTGATGTGGACTTTTCAGTGCCCGCAGAGCGGATCGTACAAAGTTTAAACAAGATCATTTAGTAGCGTGGCAAACCCCCAAACCATACTTGTCGATAAGGGCCCCAAATATATTAGCGGGACATTGATGAAATGGGCTGAGAAACACGGCGTTTGGCTTGAACAAAACCTGACAGGGAAGCCTCAGCAGAACGCAGATATCGAGCGCTACAATCGAACCGTTCGTGGCGAGTGGCTGAGCGGATACATCTTTGAAACAATTGAGGAGGCGGAGAACCAGGCAACACAATGGCTCTGCATTTACAATAACGGACTGCCCAACATGGGCATTAGTGGAAAAAACAACAGTGAAAATAAAAACGGCTGGGTGAATACTACAGCTGCGCCCCACTAAAAATGAGACGATTATATGGGCAACCTACAATTACATGTAGCGAGTTTACACGCCTGACACCACAACAGGAAGACTTAGTGTGATAGTGGTGCCTTGGCCATTTTCGCTCTCTATTCCTATCGTGCATCCTAGGCGAAGACAAAGCTTGTGCACAATTGAAAGGCCCAAGCCCAACCCGTTGTGTGAGCGGGAATAAGAACTTTTGGCCTGAAAGAACGGTTCAAAGATGTGCTGCATGTTTTCCTCACTGATACCAATGCCGGTGTCACTGATCACAAAGCGCAGCTCAGCTCTTTTAAGGTCGGACGTTTCAAGGAGGTTGACTCCAAAATGAACGCTTCCTTCTTCAGTATATTTTAAAGCGTTACTCAGAACGTTACTTAGAATTTGGGTCAACTTACCGTGATCAATTTCAATGTGCACCCGGCGCCGAAAATTAAATTCCGTGGTGAATTCCAGCCCCTTTTCCCGCGCGAAGTGGCGGTGCACCTCGGCAAGATCGCCACAGAAATCTTTCATCAACACTGGCTCTAAATAAAGCGGTTGTACGTCCCGCTGATCCGTTGAAAACAGCAGCAATTCATCGATGATATAATTCATCATCTTTGCGGAAGACGACGCAATCCCTAAAATACGACCCATTTCTGGGTTTTCATTCTTTTCTGTTGCCACTGACAACATACCAGCAATCCCGTTTAATGGGTTCCTCAATTCATGACCAGCAGAGATCAGGAAGTCATCTTTAAATTTGCTTTCACGGGCTTCAATGTCAAGCGCATCGCGCAATTTCTCATCGGATGTACGGAAATGCTTGATCAGTCTCAGCAACGCTTGGCGCAGATAATCCATCTCGTACGAGCTGCTGGCCTTACTCGCCAGACTACCATCAAGATTGGCACCTCCATTTTCAGCAATCTGGACGCTGAAATCAGCCAATTTTTCAATAGGACCAGAAATTGAACGGGACAGCAGCAGCGCCACCAGCGAGGCAAAAAACAAAAAGACCGAAATCATCATATATGCACCGAAGGAGGCGCGGTTCACTCCCTGAAAAATTTCTTCAACTGGCTGCGGAACCATAATACCCCAACCAGTCAGGTCTACAGAAGTAAATCCTGCTATCATGTCTTTATTCATCGGGGGAGAATAAAAGGTGTTCACCCCTGTTTCTCCAGCCATCATCTGCTGAACAATCGAAATACCCGAAGCATTCATCCCGGCATCTTCAACAGCTTTGATGGGATGCGCTATGGTAAAGCCTTTATTATCGAAAATGGCCGAGTGCCCCAATTCGCCAAAGCGTATACTGGCCTGTAGCTCGCGAACATAATCCAGTTCTAACCGCGCAGCAATAAAGCCCCCACCTAAGTCCTTGCGCACTATTAAAAAAAACGCGTCACCGTTATTGTTGACCAAGCCGGAGAAGACCGGCGTCCCGCTTGCGTCACTGGCTTCGATCTGAGCCATCAAATCAGCAATAACCTCGTAAGGAATATCGCGCTCGCTTGGGTTATATTCAAACTCAATTTCAGCTTCGGCATCGTAAAACCGCATCGCAGATATTTTGACAGCTTCCAATAACTGAGCATCTTCCTGCCCACCATAGTTATTGGCGACATGTTCGAATATGGCAGTCACATCCGTCAAATACCGATCGAGAGACAACGACAGTTTATTTGCAAGTAACAGGTGCTTTTCTGATACCAAATCGAATTCACGATGCAAAAATGCAGCCCGTGTCCAGGCAACCGTGGCCCCAGCCAAAATAGCCAGTGACAAAATTGTAGCCACCAAAATTTGCGTCCGAATGCGCATCCGGGGCAGAATAGCCTGGGACACAGTTCCTTGCCGCCAAGGAGTTATTTTCGAAACGACTTCACTGATTGACATAGGTTGCCTCTACGAGTTAAAAAAGTTATTATTATCTTCATGAAAATGTACCAACTTGGTGAGCTTGTGCGAGTTCGCTCTGTAATACTTTAAATGGTTTATTAATCCCCACTTGCGTCGAGCGTGATGCCTTAAAGGATGGCCTGCATCGATCACATGACACCTTCAGGATAGTTTCTGAAACCGACTTTGACCTTACCTTATTCCAATAAATTGACTTAACTTTGTCGCTATTTGACATTACGTCAAGCCTTTTTGTTTGGTCAGTTATGTCAGGGAAAAAGGCGTGCGCCCTCCATCGTAGGTCGGGCCAAAGTTAGGACCTTAGTCTAACGAAGAAGCGGCCCTAGCTCGAACAACAAAGCCTAACAGTTGCGATAGGCAGACAGCGCCTTGTAAAGGGCGCGGCCAGCAAAGCCTATTAAAAGAAGGCGTGGAATTAATATTGCATTTGTCTGCCAAAATAAAAAGCCCCAGACCATCAAGTCATATTCTGAATAAACACTCCAGTCAAACCTCAGGCGGTAAACTAAATCTCCAACTAACCTGGTTAATAAAGCAATTAGTACCAGACCAAATATGAGAATATAGAAGCGATCAAAAATATAGCTTAATATAAACAAGACAGCAAAGAAATATAAAGAATTAAGGCGGAAATAAATATGATCTAAAGTATCTTCAGGTGATAATTTGTAAACTATATCAAAAATAAATAGAAAATCTTCAATTTGATACCGGACGTAAATATTAATAAATAACACCAAAATTACAAACATAAGAATATGTGTTTTTAATTCCGCACGTAACGTAAATTTTTTTAATAAAAAATGCATGTCACATCTTTTCTCAGACTAACTTCAGCTAGAATTAAACAAGTCATCAATGAATTAACCCATCACAACTGGAGGAATGCAGAATGAATTAATTTGAAAAATTAATTTACGCCACTTAATTACAGAGACAAAACAATCGCATCAACCTGATTGGCGCGGTCAGAATCGAATGGCTTGGGAATCAAACCCATCATACCGGACAACTCGCATCTTTCACGATCATTCTGTGTAGTATGTGCTGACAACCCATAGATTATGACATCCGGATTCAGGCCTTTCATTGCCTTGATTTTCGTAACCGTTTCAAACCCATCCATTTTAGGCATGCTGAGATCCATCAAGATGAGATCGAACTGATGTAGATTAATCAATTTCAAACATTCTTCCCCAGAAGACACCTGGCGCACATGGTGCCCGCGCATTTCCATCAACATTTGCACGACCATGCGGTTCGTTTCATCGTCATCTACGACCAGAATATGTGCTTTGGATTCTTTCATGAGGCCTTCTGTGTTTGTCAAAATGCTTCCAAACGCTTCCGTATTACTTCAACTTTGTGTAAATACTACCTTTTAATACTATATGTCAAATTTCAAACATATTATTTCAAACATTGTATTTTTCAAGTATAATATGCGTTTTAAAAATCTCATAGTCGTTGTATCACATTGATATCCAAGAAAAAAATTTGATGGCAAGGCTGATGGCGGCAAGTTGAAAATGTGTTTTGGTGCATGTTTTTTTATCGCTGACTGACATAAATCCTGGGCTAGTAGCGTCTTAGGCTCAGGACTCGTAACCAAAATATTACGGTTGCGGCGAGGATGATGGCTGAGAGGAAGACCGTTGGGCTTCTGTCATAGCGTTTTGCGACGCGTCTCCAATCTTTGATCCTACTGAACATCCGCTTGATACGGTTGCGTCGTTTGTAGCGCCTCTTGTCGTATTTAATGGTCGT
>Ga0307488_10003248_pt1 | contig 13629 bp, 16 predicted proteins | sample SB02metaG_FD_202248 | JGI IMG/M metagenome (GOLD analysis project Ga0307488, IMG submission 202248) | Sea-ice brine microbial communities from Beaufort Sea near Barrow, Alaska, United States - SB 0.2 | ecosystem: Environmental > Aquatic > Marine > Coastal | place: USA: Alaska | collected...
AAAAGCCCTTAGCTGAAGAAAAGCCCTTAGCTGCCTTTGGTTGCTTTTAATTAAAAGAAGCCCCTAATTAAAGGGGCTCGGTTATCTTAGTCTTCCTCATTGATGCGTACCGCCAGAACGTCGCAGGGGGCACCATGGAGAACACTGTTACTGGTAGAGCCAAATATTAGCGCCAAGCCATGGCGACCGTGACTGCCTACTATTATAAGGTCGACATCTTCATCCTTGGCCATGCGACGCATTTCATTGGCTGGCTGACCCAGAACAATATGCTGATCTTCCACTGGCACTTTTAATTGCTCTGCAAGCTTGGCTAAGCGCTCACGGGCCTGTTCTTCCAGCTGCACCTGAACATCGGATAAATCCACTGGTATATCGCCGCCGTAAGTGAAGGCGAGAGGCTCAAGGATGTGGCAGATTGATATTTTTACTTCGCGGTCAGCAAAAAGTTGCTTGACGCGGTCTACCACTTGCTGTGATTCTGGAGATAGATCAAGACCGATCAGCAGGTGTTGGTAAGTAGACATGAGGTTACTCCTTTTTTTGTTGAGTGTTTTGTCGAGCACTGTATTGACGGTTGGGTTGATTGGTTCCAGAGACTAGCCAGAGGTGAGATAGTTAGTCACCTACATTTTGACCACCGGCCAGACAGGATAAATTGTATCTTGCTAATTAAAATGGCTATCTGCAATCACTAACTATAAGAGTAGTACGAAATGACATGGTTGTTAATAGTATTGGGCGTTGCCGTGGTGATATCGCCACTGATGTGGTTTCGACAGTCGCCGCGCCAGAAACTGATCACCGAACTTAGGCGCTCGGCAGGCAGCGCCGGACTTCAGGTTAGCCTCTATCGTCGGCCCGATGCCCGAGATGAGGAGACGCGTCTGGAGTGCGTCTGTTATCGCATACCCTGGCTCGATGGCGACTGTCGCCAAAATTGGGTGCTGCATCGTTTTAGCGCTCGCGGCTGGGACTCTGTCTGCCCTGGATGGCTGTGGACTCTCAATCAAGCGGCCCCCGAGTGGGACGCATTGTTGGCTGATCAAATGGATGATTTTCCCGCCGGTGTCAGTGCCCTTGTGGCCACAGATGCAGGTATAGGTGTAATCTGGAATGAGCGTGAGGATGCCGCGGATTTAGAAAGAATTGTCGACAAATTAAAGAAATTTCAGCATCAGGCAAAAGAAATTTGTCGATGAAACTTGACCGGAGGGCGCACAAGCAAGTATATATGCGCACCTTGAGTCTAAAGCTCGTTAGTCTTTGAGCCAAATTATCTTCAGCACCCCGCTCTGATGGCAGGTGCACAATTAGGGAAATCAGCCTAAATGGGAAAGTCGTTAGTCATTGTAGAGTCACCCGCCAAAGCCAAAACGATCAATCGCTACCTAGGTGATGATTTTATTGTGAAGTCCAGTGTCGGCCATATTCGCGACTTGCCCACAGGCGGCAATCGCACTCCTTCAGATCCCAAAGAGCGCGCCCGACAGGCGGCGATAACACGCAAGCTCTCGCCGGAAGACAAAATTGTTCACCGCGCGGCCAAAGCTAAATCCCAGCTAATTAATAGTATGGGTATAGACCCAGAAAATGATTGGAAAGCGGAATACGCGACCCTGCCGGGTAAAGAAAAAGTCGTAGCTGAACTCAAGAAGCTGGCTAAGAATGCCGACACTGTCTATCTCGCGACGGATTTGGATAGAGAGGGGGAGGCGATTGCCTGGCACCTGACTCAGGTGATTGGCGGCGATGACAGCCGTTACAAGCGTGTAGTGTTTAACGAAATTACCAAGAAAGCGATTCGCGCGGCCTTTGAAAAGCCTGGCGTAGTTGATACCAATCGAGTCGACGCCCAGCAGGCGCGACGCTTTCTCGATCGCGTGGTGGGCTTTATGGTCTCGCCACTGCTCTGGGAAAGAGTGGGTCGCGGTCTATCCGCTGGCCGAGTTCAGTCAGTTGCCCTAAAAATGATTGTTGAGCGCGAGCGTGAGATTCGTGCCTTTTTACCTGAAGAGTACTGGACAGTTCATGCGGATCTTGAAGCCGAAGCAGCCAGTGATGACGTAGGGAAAATCCGCTTTGAAGTTAAGCGTCACCTGGGCAAGGCTTTCCGCCCAGTTAATAAAGCTGCTACTGATACTGCCCTAGCCGCCCTTAGAGAATCCGATTATTCAGTGTCTAAGCGCGAAGACAAGCCCACTTCATCAAAGCCTTCAGCGCCATTTATTACCTCTACCTTGCAGCAGGCCGCCAGTACAAGGCTCGGCTTCGGTGTAAAGAAAACTATGATGATGGCACAGCGTCTTTACGAAGGTGGTTACATCACCTACATGCGTACCGACTCCACCAATTTAAGTGAAGATGCCATCGCTGCCTGCCGCGAGTACATTAAAGTTCGTCACGGCGCCCGCTATCTTCCGGATGAGCCGAAAATCTACGGCAGCAAGTCTGGCGCTCAGGAAGCTCACGAAGCCATCCGCCCGTCAAACATAGATATCTCTCCCGGCAGCCTAGATGGCATGGAAGTGGATGCGAAGAAACTCTATCAATTGATTTGGCAGCAGTTTGTCGCCTGTCAGATGGTTCCCGCTCAGTTTACCTCGACCCTGATTACAGTGGCCGCTGGCGATTACGAGATGACCGTAAAAGGTCGAGTAACGCGTTTTGATGGTTATTTGGCGGTGATGCCCGCTAATCGCAAAGGCGACGAAGACGGAGAGCTGCCGGACCTGAAAAAGGGTGACAAGATGTCGATGCTGGTACTGGTGCCACAACAGCACTTTACCAAGCCGATCGCCCGTTTCTCTGAAGCCTCACTGGTGAAAGAACTGGAGAAGCGCGGTATTGGCCGTCCCTCCACCTATGCTTCAATTATTTCCACGATTCAGGATCGCGGCTATGTGCGCATTGAAAACAAGCGCCTGTTCGCCGAAAAGATCGGCGATGTGGTTACCGATCGATTAGCTGAAAGCTTTACCGACTTAATGGACTATGGTTTTACCGCCACCATGGAAGAGCACTTGGATGAAATTGCCAAGGGCACCCTGAAGTGGAAAGATCTGCTCAATCGCTTCTACCGCGACTTTAGCAAGCAAGTGGAAAGCGCCAAAGAAGTGGATGCGGGGATGCGCCCCAATGCACCCACTGAAACCGATATTCCCTGCAAGCTCTGTGATCGTCCAATGATGATTCGAACTGCGGGCACTGGTGTATTTTTGGGTTGTTCGGGCTATGCACTGCCCCCCAAAGAGCGCTGCAAGCACACCTTGAACCTCACCGCTGGCGACGAAGCCGTCAATATCGATGAAGACGATGAGGCGGAATCTAAGCAGTTGATGCACCGTCATCGCTGTAAGGTTTGCGACACGGTGATGGACAGCTATCTGGTAAATGAATCCCTCAAACTGCATGTCTGCGGCAATAACCCAGATTGCAGTGGCTTTGAACTTGAGTCTGGTCAGTATGTGATCAAGGGCTATGAAGGGCCGGTGATTGAATGTGACAAGTGCACCAACGAGATGCAGTTGAAGACTGGTCGCTTTGGCAAGTACTTTGGTTGTACCGGAGAGACTGCCCCAGGCGAGCCCTGCAAAAATACTCGCAAGTTACTGCGCAATGGTCAGGCCGCGCCCCCGAAAGTGGATCCCATTTCGATGCCGGAATTGCGCTGCTTAAAAGTCGAAGATCACTATGTGCTTCGCGACGGCGCCTCAGGCCTGTTTTTGGCTGCCAGTCAGTTTCCTAAGAATCGTGAAACCCGCGCGCCAAGCGTTGCGGAACTGCTGCCTTACAAGGATCAGATCGACGAAAAATATCAATTTCTGCTTACCGCACCGGTTAAAGATCCCAAGGGCTTAGAGACAATTATTCGCTACAGCCGTAAAACTAAAGAGCAGTATGTGCGCAGTGAAGAAGATGGCAAACCCTCGGGCTGGAGTGCGTTTTACAACAGCGGCAAATGGGTCGCTGCTGAAAAGGGCAGTAAGTAGACGCGCTGATGTCGACTCATATTTCAGCGGTTAATCAGAAACTAGTGTTTGCGCGACAACTGCTGCGCATGCTCGAGGTCAGCGGTTCGTCTATTAGCAGCAGTCATCAGATTGCAGCCACGGCACAGTCAGTAGCTGTACAGCTGCATCAGGCCTGGTTGTGGCACTGCCGCAATATAGCCGAAGGCTACAAGTTACAGGATCTTGAATCGATCACTGACGGCGACTCCCTGGTGGCGCAATTAGCCAAGCAGGACAAATGTCCCGGCGAAGCGGTGGAGCTGCAAACTCTGCAGCATGATTCCAACTCTTGGCTCAGTGAACTGCTTCTGGCGCACAAGAATATCTATCTGTTACCTGTTGTTCGCAAAGCCGAAATGGATGTGGATCGCCTGCCGATGATTTCCTTGGACGGCCCTAAAATGGTTGAGTGGACTGTCGAATCTGCTCAGTTATGGCTGCAATCACTGGAAGAGCTGATCGATCGTCATCGGGAAATGATGATTGAGTTTTAGTTATCCGGCAGTTAACGGTTAACAGGGATTGTCGCAGCTGCTAGACTAAACCCGTCCTCGAACAAAACGAAACCTCTAGGGAACCCTATTTATGCCTCTCGCGGAATTTGAATTAGTTATGTTAGACAGCGGCGAAGTTGCGCTGCAACGCGCCGAAGGTGATGAAACACTGGTCACCATTCGTTTCTCTCCCGATGTCCTCGACTATCTCGATGGCAAACATCTAGATGTCGCCAAGAGCATGATGGACGCAGGGATTAAAACTGCCTTTGATGTTGTTGAAGAGCCCGCAGTGCCAGCTGAATCTGTTCAGAACAAAGCCCACACGATTCACTAGTTAGTCGGTGTGTTGGACGTTTGACTGGCTACGGGCAATATCATCACCCTGTAGGCCGCAGCGTCCCCGTTATCGATCTTTAAAGAATAGTTAGATCCTCTAAGTCTTCACCCTGAGTCCAACCCAATGAACCGCGATAAACTTCTCAGCCTGCGCAGCGACGCGCGCAAAGTACATAGCTATAGACAGCATCTGCTAATTTGCACCGCGGGAAAATGTGCTCCTGCAGAGCAGACTAATGATGCATGGGAATATTTAAAGCGACGGGTTCGTGAACTAGAATTGCTCGATGTGGACGGCGGTGTCTACCGCTCGAAAGTAGAATGCCTGCGCATCTGTCAGCAGGGGCCGATTATGGTCAGTTACCCAGATGGAACCTGGTATCACAGCTGTACGCCAGAGGTTATTGAGCGCATCCTGCAAGAGCATGTGCTCGGCGGCAAGGTGGTGGAAGAGTACGCTTTCGCCTCTAACCCTATGTCGCAGGAGCCAGAGGCATAAGTTTTTATTAATGTCGCTTTATTAAGATATCTTAATAAAGGATTTGTAATAAGTGGTTTGTAATGAGGGGTTTTACTGCAACCCCTTTTCGTTAGTCGTCGCGCTAAATGCCCACCCGCACCACACCAACCGCCAAACCTTCAATGGCAAAATCCTGAGCCCGCAGATCCACCAGAATGGGTGAGTAGTCATGATTCTCTGGCAATAAATGGACTTCATGCTTGCTGCGAGTGCGCTTCAGTCGCTTCACCGTTACCTCACCATCTACTCGCGCCACAACAATCTGCGAATTCTCAGCGGTTGGCTGCTGGTGAACTGCCAGTAGATCGCCATCCATAATACCCACATTGATCATGCTCTGACCCTGAACGCGCAGAAAGTAGTCTGCGTGGGGATGGAATGTGCTTGACGGCACCTCTTGATAATCCTCAATATGCTGCTCTGCCAGAATCGGCTCGCCAGCTGCAACTCGCCCGATAATTGGAATGCCGCAGAACTGCTCGACAATACGGATACCCCTAGAGGCTCCTGGAATCATCTCAATTACGCCTTTGCGGGCCAGTGCCCGCAAGTGGTCTTCCGCTGCATTGGCTGATTTGAAGCCAAGCTGCTGGGCAATCTCTGCACGTGTTGGCGGGTAACCAGTGTCTTCAATATTGTCGCGAATCAAATCGAAAATTTGTTGTTGTCGAGCAGTAAGACGATCCATAGTGATTTCCTCTAAAAATGATTTCCACCAAACAGTTACCTGTGATTATATACAGTAATCAGAATGGCGCAAGTTAAACTATATTTAAGCCATACAACAGGAGAAATTTATGCTGGAAGCAAAAGTACAGGAAGCGTGGCGCGTGCTACGTATACAGTCTGAGTTGGTTGATGGTACGGACAAATTACTCAAGTTAGGTGCTGCGGTAACCGTGTTTGGCGGCGCCCGGTTAGACTCGAGTAATCGCTATTATCGCGAGGCACAGTTGCTGGGTAAGTTGCTCGGTGAAGAAAACATTCCAGTTATCACCGGTGGCGGCCCGGGAATTATGGAGGGTGCCAATCGCGGTTGTTATGGAACGCCTACACCCTCAGTGGGGCTAAATATAGACCTACCTTTTGAGCAGACGCCGAACCCCTATCAAGATATAGCTCTCGATTTCCGCTACTTTTTTGTGCGCAAGTATCTGTTTGTGAAACATGCGGTGGGCTTTGTGATTTTCCCCGGTGGCTTTGGCACTGTAGACGAATTGTTTGAAGCCTTGACGTTGGTGCAGACCCATAAAGTAAAACCCTTTCCGATTGTCTTGGTGGGTCGATCATTTTGGCAGGGGCTGGTGGATTGGATGGAGGAGCGTATGTTGTCTGAGGGTTGCTTGAGTGCTGCGGACCTCAACCTTTTCGAATTAGTCGAAGACGCCAATGAAGCGGCGCAGATAATCCTCAAGCATATTCGTATGGGGGAGTTTGCCCCCAACGAATAATTTTACTTGAGTTTTTTAGCCTGGAGCCGTTGAACGGCAGAGCCATCGAACGGCAGAGCCATTAATAAACAGAGCTTGAGCACAGACCCCAGTTAGAACTCATCCCAGCCAAACATATAGTCCGACCCTATGACTTCATCTAAATCACTAGCCCAGGGCATCTGAGCCTTGTCTTCTAGGGCGAGGGCCGCAGCTTGGTTGTAGACCTCACTGGGAGGTGTCACCACCATTTGCGACCAGTCGTCGAGACTGATTTGATCGAGTTCACCATCATCGTAGTGTAGGTCGATAACGGCGAGGTACTCATCGACACTGAGTACCTCAAAGGTTCTGTTGGTTGCTACGTCTTGATAGCGCTGGTTGATCATTGGAACGATACTGGCCATGGGTTACCCTCCTTCTTTAAGTTTAAAAAATAGCAGCTTGTTGCTCTCGTTGCATTGGTGCTTTCGGGCAAAATTTTGTTGCAGTTACAGTGCTATTGCATGATTTCCCATGAGGTTGTTGAGATAAGCGATTGGAAACTGGGCGAATAATTCTTAGCTGTAAAAAAGCTCGCAGCGAGTAAAATTTCTTTATGGAATAGCCGCGCTTTGTGAAAGAATAAACTAATCTAAAAACGCTCAACTTCCGGAACAACTATGACTCACAGCTCACACGGACGCCTGATGCTCGATTTGGCCGGTACTTCATTGCAGGATGATGAACCTGCACTGCTCTGTCATCCCCAAGTGGGCGGCGTGATTTTATTTGCCCGCAATGTCGAGAGCCGCCAGCAGGTTGAGGCGCTGGTTGCCGAAATCAGGGCCGTAGCACCACAGTTACTGATTGCTGTGGACCAAGAGGGCGGTCGGGTACAGCGCTTTAAGCAGGGCTTTACCCTGTTGCCAGCCATGCAACAGTTAGGAGATTTGTGCCTACTGGACCAAGACGCAGGGCTGGCATTGACCCGTGATTGCGGTTGGTTGATGGCGGCTGAAGTGATTGCCTGCGGCTTGGATATCAGCTTTGCACCGGTGCTCGATGTGGATCGCGACACCAGCAGTATTATCGGTGATCGCGCCTTTAGTGATCAGCCGCAGCTGGTAACCAATGTAGCCGCGGCTTTTATAGAGGGTATGAATGAGGCGGGCATGGCTGCCACGGGCAAACACTTTCCTGGCCACGGCGGGATTTTTGCCGATAGTCATTTAGAAGCGCCTGTTGACCACCGCGACTGGGCACAGCTCAGTGAGCACGATCTGGTGCCCTTTGTCGCTCTGGCGGAAAAACTCGGTGGCATTATGCCCGCGCACATTACCTTTCCCGCCATTGATCCCAACTCCGTAGGATTCTCCCAATTCTGGCTGCAGCAGATTCTGCGCGACAAGCTTGGCTTTGACGGCGTTATTTTCAGTGATGATCTGGCCATGAAAGGTGCAGATGTGGCCGGTGGCTATGTGCAAAAAGCGCAGCTTGCCCTAGATGCTGGCTGCGACATGATCCTGGTCTGCAATGATCGCCAGGGCGCCCTTGAAGTGCTCGACTTTATGGCCGAGCAGCAGGTCAGCGGCAGTGACAGGATCACAGGGATGTTAAAAACAACCTCGCTGTCTTGGGCGCAGCTAGAGAATCATCCGCGCAGAGTTGCTACCATGGCGCAGCTGCAAAATTTGAATAGCTAAAATCAAACAAAATTAAAAAAATTAGCAATAAACAGAGTAGGTTAGGTTGATGAAAAATTTAGAGAGCTGGTTGGTTAATCTGACAGGTGAACAGTACCTTTGGGTACTAGAGTTGTTTGTTATCGTGGTTCTGGCCTTGGGTCTCGGCTTGGTGATTAATCGGGCTGTCGACAAACTCGAAGTGCAGGCCCTGAAGACCAAAACAGTCTGGGACGATGCCCTGATTGAGGCCTGTCGGCGACCACTGATCTGGCTGGTGTGGATTCTCGGCATCAACTTTGCCGCTGGTATTGCCGCGCAAAAAATGGAGTCTGGGCTCTATGCTCTGGTGGATCCGATCAATCGCCTGGCGCTGATCTTTTTAGGCGTGATGTTTTTGACCAACTTTATTAAACGCGCCGAGCGCAACCTGGTGCACCCCGACCATATTGCCAAACCCATGGATGAAACCACTGTGCGCGCCGTGGGCAAATTGCTCCGTGCCGCAGTGATTATCACTGGTGTGTTAATCGCCATGCAGCTGTTTGGCTACAGTATTTCGGGTCTGTTGGCATTTGGTGGAATCGGTGGCATCGCCATGGGTTTTGCCGCCAAGGACCTGCTAGCCAACTTTTTTGGCGGCCTGATGATCTATCTGGACCGCCCCTTCTCAGTGGGCGACTGGGTGCGTTCACCAGACCAAGAGATCGAAGGCACAGTGGAAGATATAGGTTGGCGTCTGACGCGCATAAGAACCTTTGATAAGCGTCCGCTGTATATTCCCAATGCGGTGTTTGCCAATATCTCAGTGGAAAACCCTTCGCGCATGAGCAACCGCAGAATTTATGAAACCATTGGTGTGCGTTACGATGATCTGGCCCAGATGGGTCCTATTGTCGAACAGGTGGAGGCGATGTTGCGGGCCCATCCAGATATTGATAGCAATCAAACGATGATGGTCAACTTCAATAAATTTGCCGCCAGCTCCCTAGACTTCTTCATCTATGTATTTACCAAGACAACCAATTGGGAGACCTACCATCAGGTGAAACAGGATGTGTTGCTTAAAGTAGCGGATATTATTGCCGCCAACCAGGCAGAAGTTGCCTTCCCGACCTCAACACTGCATGTTCCTGCGGGTATTGAAGTAACTGGCGGCAAGGGTCAGTAACCGGCTGTTGAATCGATTTTTAGTTGGCCTAAATCATGAGTTGGCCTTCAGAGTAAAAAAATCGTGGCACAGTCACAGCTGATTAACTACAGTTTACGAAGATGTAGCTTGATCAGCGTCATGTTATGAGAAACTGTGAAAAATAACAGGGATGTACAGGAGATATTGCAGTAGAGACTGCAACAGGATTGTGCGGCTAAATGGATAGCCAGCACAGGATAAGGAGATCATGTCATGGATTTGACGCCATTGTTCACCGGCCTGGATTTTCACCGGCCGTATTTTGCTTTTTCAGCCTTAGCCAAAGGCACACTCGCAAGCCCACACTCAGGCCCAGATTTATCAGGTCGCAGAGCCACCACCACCCATTTTGCGTCTTCTAAAATGTCCTCAAGCAGGTGGCCCCTATGATAGGTTATCTCAAACTGGCATTAGCAATATTTGTTGTTATCAGCGGCTGGTGTCTATTAGCCATCGTGCTGGTTGATTATATCGCCGGTGATCTCGCTGGGTTATTTGATACCTCCAGGCAGAGCCAGGCTTGGTCGCTGCTGTTATTGCTCGCGCTATCGCGCAGCTCAACCCTGAGAGCCACCAATCTAAGGATTGGCCAGTGGTTTGCAAACAGTCTGCTGGGTGCCCTTGTTAGCCCTGCATTGACTGCGGTTAGAGATGTTTTTGCCAGCGCATTGCGCTCGATTTATATCAATGTCTACCTTCTCGCCGACGTGGTTTTCTGTATCGGCACGCCACTACTAATTATCTCGGCATCGGCGGGCTGGTGGTTGCTGCCAGAAGTCAGCTATGTGTCGCTGCTAATATACAGCTGCATGATCTCAATAATTTTCTTCGCCGGCCTCTGCTGTAATTTAGTGCGGCTGTTGGCCCTGGGTTATTTTTTCGGTTACTGGCTGTTGGATTCAGCAATGCTAATGTATCCCTTTGTCGCCCCCGCGGTGGTGCAGCAGAATATAGCGCTGATCATGACCGATGCTTTAAATGCACTGTTGCCAGCAGTTGGACTGGTGCTGATTGTCTATCTACTGGCTCGTCGCCATGGGCTACAGATGATTAAAGCGGCGATTAGTACAGATTCTAGCGGCAGTTCCAAGTGGGTTTTTAGCCGTAAGTTTTTCAGTAACTATCTCCTGCTGGGATGCCTAGTAATGGCGACACCCCTGGTCGTGGTTATCACCCATATCGGCATTGGCCATATTAATGTTCATATGCTGTTTATCGGCCTCGGTATCTGGGCGTTGGATCGCTATTGGCAAGAGGATGTCGCCAGCGAACCGGCGCTGTCATCGGACTGGCGATACTTTTTAAAGCTTTCGTGGAAGTACTAGCGCCAATTTACTCTATAATCGCGCTTTGATATTGATAGGGTAAATCCAGTGGCCACTTTTTTTGAAACCATAAGTATTAAGAGCATAAGTATTAAGAAAATCGGGCTTATATTCAGCTGTGCACTCTTGGCCAGCTGTCTCGGCAAGCCTGATGGCGTATCGCCGGTCGAGCAGCTAGATACCCAGCGCTACCTAGGCACCTGGTATGAAGTAGCGCGACTGGATCACTCCTTTGAACGCGGTTTAAGCAATGTCACCGCCGACTATTCAATGCGCGACGACGGCGGCTTGAGGGTTATTAACCGCGGCTACTCAGCAGAAGAGGGCGATTGGCAGCAGGCCCAGGGCAGGGCCTACACCATTGAAAAAGACCAGCCAGGTCATCTTAAAGTGTCTTTCTTTGGGCCTTTTTTCGGTTCCTACGTAGTTTTTGAATTGGATACGGATTATCAATACGCCTTTGTCGCCGGTAATACCACCAACTATCTGTGGCTTTTGGCACGCACACCAACGATAAGCGATGAACTCAAAACGCACTTTTTACAGCGCGCTGAAAGCCTGGGTTTCTCGGTGGATGATTTGATTTTTGTCGATCAAGAATTAAATCAAAACCCAGTCGAGAGTGATTTAGTATTGTCCTCGAAGAAATAACATTTGAGGTTTATTAGGAACTATTGCGACCTTTAGGTAGAGCCTGTAACTGAATATTTCAGTACAGCCGTCAGAGATCTCTCAAATTCGTTTGAGATGACAGGCACCCAGTTTTGTCGCCCAATTTTGTCGGAAGGGGTTTATAAGTCGGCCCATTATATGTATAGCTTTCGGGTCTATCGTGAGAGCGGCGTTATTAAGGTTGATGCTGAAATTGATGATGGGTTTGAAAGCTTTACCATGGTCGGCTGCGATATTGATACGCTGGTGTTTAGTCGCTATTCATTGCGCGAAGATAATAAGAGCAGAATCGAGTTTTTGCGCAATGAGGCTTCGGGTAAGGTTAAGTATGTTACTTACGATCGGTATCTCTATCGGCGAGTGTAGGTGATTGAAACCTCTCGTCGCTTGGGCTAATTGGGATGACACCAGCCTGGCATACCGAATGACTATAAGACAGCCTAGCTGATCGATCGCCTACCAACCCCAATGCCTCTGCCGGCAAAAAACCATGCAAATGTCCCAATCGAGAGATTTGCATTTTGCTGGTTCTCTTGTCGATCTCCTGAGGGGTTATGGAAAGTAATCCCATTATCGTAATCTGCCTGGGTAACCAAGACTAAATGCCCCCTTGTTTCGGTGACACATCTTGGGGATGACGAATTGTTGGATGCACTGAGGCTAGAAAATAATCATAGGTCTCTAACTGGGCCGATATATCCTGTGCCTCTATATGAGTTATCACCTCAGCCTGCAAACCAAACTGCTCTTCTATCATGGTGACGAAGGGCGCATAGATAAGCCCCTTAATCTCATCTCCCTCCTCAATATAGCCACCATATTGTTTGGTTAGGCGCATTAGGTGCATAGTCGGATGCACCTCTTTATGGATTGCTGCTAACACCATCTTAAGGCAGGCCATGCCGCACATATGACGTGCCCATTGGGCATATTCAGCCACTGTCTCTGCGCCAGAATCTTTCCAGTTTGGGTCTTCATCAGACCTGAGTTCTTGTCGCACAAACTGACCAATCAGCTCAGGAAATTCCCACTGCCCCAAATAGGGAGTTATTAACTTGTCGGGCATTATGATAGCCGGGAGTGGTATTCCTATTGATGCGGTGGTGTCAGACTTTATTGCTGGTGCTGCCGAAACTCTCAGTCCGGATAACAGTCCCCAGCACTGGGATATTATTGAAGGGCAGGGCTCGTTATTTACACCGGCCTATGCCGCAGTGAGCCTGGGGCTGTTACATGGTTCTCAGCCCGATGCCATTGTGGTCTGTCATGACCCGCTGCGTAAGCATATTGTTGGTTGCCCCAACTTTGCGATTCCTAATATACAAACCTGTATTGAAACCAACTTGCTATTGGCAAGGTTGACCAACCCGGCTGTGCGCTGTGTGGGCGTTAGCCTGAATACGTCAATGGTGCCTGAGGGCGAGCGGGAAGCTCTGCTGCAGACTATCTCGCGACAAACTGGGTTGCCTTGCGTTGACCCTATTGTTGATGGGGTGGGGCCGATTATTGATCACCTGCTTACTGAGTTCCCCTTAGACAAAGCCACTAAAGTTAACTTAGCCACGGACGGAGAAACCGCCTAATGATTATTAGCCGTATCGATATATACAGCCTCAATGTCCCTTTCTTTAAACCGCTTAAAATCGCCATTGGCGCGATCGAAGCGGCGGAAAATATCGCCATTAAAATCACTACCGACACTGGCCTGGTGGGTTGGGGTGAAGCCAGTCCATGCCCCTATATAGTAGGAGACACTCAACAAACCGCCTACCAGGCGGCGCAGCCTTTAGCCCAGCTGATTCTCGGCAAAGACCCTCTGGCCATCGAAGCGCGTATGACAGAAATCTACGGCTTTATCGTCGGTGAGTCGTCGATTCGCTCGGCTTATGATATGGCTCTTTATGATATTGCTGCCAAAGCCGCTAATATGCCGCTGTATCAATTTTTGGGTGGTGAGCTTAATGCTGCACAGGGCAGTAA
>Ga0307488_10003250_pt1 | contig 13628 bp, 11 predicted proteins | sample SB02metaG_FD_202248 | JGI IMG/M metagenome (GOLD analysis project Ga0307488, IMG submission 202248) | Sea-ice brine microbial communities from Beaufort Sea near Barrow, Alaska, United States - SB 0.2 | ecosystem: Environmental > Aquatic > Marine > Coastal | place: USA: Alaska | collected...
AACCTGCACATAACCTGCACATAACCTGCACATAACCTGCAAAAGTAATATAATATTTAGTATCTCACCAACAACCAATTAACTTGCCCTTTGTATCGTTATTCTCTAATCGTTGATGGGCTTTGCCCACATCTTTAGCAGCAAATTCAGTATCAATATTGGGGATTAATTTGCGGGTATCAAATTCTGCTAAACATGTCTGACTAAATTCTTTTATCAGATGTGTTTTATACTGATCATTGCGACTTCTCAATGTTGACCCTTTCACTGTAGCCCGTTTACCCAACATCAGCGCCATATCTAATTTATCTGCATAGCGGCCAGCCAACATAGCTAAATAAAGCACACTGCCATCAATATTCAGCAGCTTTAGATTTCGATTCAGATAATCCCCCGCAACAAAATCAATAATCAAATCACACCCTTGCCAATGTTTAGCTATTTCAACTGCAAAGTCTTGTTGTTGATAATTAATGATCAAATCCGCTCCTAGCTGTTGACATAAGTCTAATTTCGCTTGACTGGATGCTGTTACAGCAACTGCACAGCCGTGTTGCTTGGCTAACTGGATAGCTGCAAGCCCGACACCACTGGCTCCAGCATGGATTAATAGATGCTGTTTTGGCTGTAAATCATTCTCAACAAACATGGCTTGGTATGCCGTTAGAAAACATTCAGCTATACCCGCCGCTTGACGCATATCCATGTTAATAGGCACTGGCATCAAATGTTGAATGTGCACGGCCACATACTCGGCATATCCACCTCCTGCCACTAAACCAAATACTTTATCTCCAAGTGCAAAAGGTTGATTATTATTTTGTTGAGGACTCATTTGTTCAGGATGAATTTGCACTATCTCACCGCTCATTTCTAACCCTAAAATATCGCTTTCACCTGCTGGCGCAGGATACTTACCCTGCCTTTGTAAGGTATCTGCTCGATTCAAACCAAAACACGCCACTTTGACCAGTACCTGTCCAGATGCTAAAGAAGGAATGTCGGTCTGACAAACTTCTAATGCGTCAGGTGCACAACCGTTTTCGTGTTTGATAAACTGCATAGAACCACTCATAACGTTAAATCTTTTTTTGGATTGGAAATTCTATTTAGCAAAGTCTTACCCTCATGTACAATTGATTCAAATTATTAATAAAAGTTATCCTATGTCATCTAGCGTCATTTTGCAGCCCGGTCGTGAAAAGTCTTTATTACGTAAACATCCTTGGATATTTTCTCGCGCGATAGAAAAAACTATTGGCAGAACCAACATGGGAGAAACCGTAGACGTGTTATCCCATGACGGTAAGTTTTTAGGACGAGGTGCTTGGTCGCCAGAGTCACAAATTCAAGTGCGGATCTGGACCTTTGAACAAGATGAAAGTATCGACAATGGTTTTTTTCAAAGACGGATCGCCACTGCACAGGCCTCAAGAAAAGATTTAATCAAACGTCATGGATTAACCGGATACAGACTTATCGCTGCCGAATCAGACGGACTGCCCGGTGTCACTATTGATAGATATGCGAATGTGTTGGTTTGTCAGTTGTTATCGGCCGGAGCTGAAAAACATCGCGACAAAATTGTTTGGGCATTAAAGAAAGAATTTCCAGAGTGTTCTATTTATGAACGCAGTGATGTGGCGATAAGAAAGAAAGAAGGCTTAGAACAAATTATTCAGGTATTACATGGTGACGTGCCAGAAGAAGTAGTGATTGAAGAAAATGGTGTAAAAATCATTGTCAATGTCAAAGCGGGACATAAAACGGGGTTTTATCTTGATCAAAGAGACAATCGTGCCATTGCGGCAAAATACGTAAAGGATAAAACCTTACTTAATTGTTTTTGTTACACCGGCACCTTTGGCAGTTATGCTTTGGCTAGCGGCGCTAAGTCAGTAACCAGTATAGATGTTTCAGACTTGGCTTTAACCACTGCAAAAAGAAATGTTGAGATCAATGATTTAGACACGGATAAATGTGAGTTTCTAAACGCTGATGTTTTTCAGGCCTTGCGAGACTTTAAACAAGAAGGTCGAATCTTTGACCAAATCATTCTTGATCCACCTAAATTTATCGATTCAAAGAGTTCGTTAGTTCGTGGCTGTCGCGGTTATAAAGACATCAATATGTTGGCCATGCAAATCATGCAGCCGGGCGGAATTTTATGCACATTTAGTTGCTCAGGCTTATTATCTTTTGACTTGTTTCAGAAGGTAGTAGCAGATGCAGCATTAGACGCGGGCAGAACGGTACAATTTATCGAAAGATTAGGCCAAGCCGCCGATCACCCTGTTGGCAGTAACTATCCTGAAGGATTTTATTTAAAAGGATTGGTGTGTAGGGTACTGTAAGTTGACCTGCAACCCCCGGGTTTGTCAGAGCAACTTATAATCGTGAATTTTAATAAGCGACTGCGTAGACGCTTATTTCATTTCTAGGATTTCAACACCGACAGTGCATGAGTTGTCATCAATCGCTTCACAGCGTACTACTTTAGTATCGGCAGTAAGTGAAGGGATTTGTGAATTGGTTGATTCTATATAAACGTTGACCTTGGTGCCCATTTCAACGGAACTTTCTTCTATTTCAAGAGACATTCCAGTTGCGCTTATGTCCTTACACACGGCCTGAAGGCTACGTGATGATTCATCGTCTACTATTTTGAGTTCACATACAGAATTAACCATCATTCGAAAAAAATTGCGTTTGTCATCGTAACCAATCATCCATTACCTCATGCTGTTTAAATTCTACCCTGTTGTTTATAGGATGCCGTGAAAACAAAGTCAACGCATATTAAATAGAATCCAAGTGATTCAGTATACGTTTGACTGAAATAGGCGCAGACGTACCTAATTGTTGAGCAAAAAATGACACCTGCAATTCGTGTAATAACCAGCGGACTTCTTGTAATTCTTCGGGTATTGGCTGATTTGCAGGAATTTTATTACATTTAGCCTGATAGGCTTGTTCTGCTTTTTCTAAGTTAAGCTGATGTAATTTATCTTTGGTGGGATCTATGGCGACTTTTTCTAACCTTTTAGAAATCGCCTGAATATATCGGTGCCAATCAGCCAGTTTGTGCGCGCCTACATCAGCAACAAAACCTTTGTAAACCAAGGAATCGAGCTGACCTTTGATATGTCCATGAGCATAGATTAGATTCAAAGGCACACTGCCTTTCATCTTTTTCTTGATTTCATGGGCAACTGTCAGGCCCACTTCAACTTGTTGAGCAATCCGCAAAACAGTATCGTTAATGTCTTGTCTGACAAAATTACAGCATGACTCAAAATGGACTTTGTCTCGGATGTCACTGCTTTTTTCCTGAGAATATTGATGAATAAGCTGATCTACCCCGGCATCAATACAGTCGTCGATTAATGCTTTAATTTGTCCAAATGGATTAAAATATAACCCTAATTTGGCTTTATTAGGCAATTTATCCTGTAAATATTTAACCGGTGAAGGGATCCCTAAAATAATCAATTTGCGTAATCCCAGTTTGTGGGATGCTTGGGCCATATGGGGTTGATCGAATAATTTAACGGCTACCGTGTTGCCTTCATTCACCAAGGCTGGGTAGGCCTTAATTTCATAACCGCCTGTTTTGTTGATAAACTCACTGGGTAATTTATCGATTTCCCAACTGATTAACCCGGTTTTTTCTAGTTCAGGTGTCGCCACTGCCTGCAGATTTTGTTTCACTTTTCCTTGAAGTGTTTGTTGCAGCGCAAATAAATCTCGACCTTGGGCAATTAACTTGGCATGTTGATCTACTACCTTGATATTAAATCTTAAGTGTTGTGGCAATTTATCGATTTGCCATTCACTGGCTTCCAGTTCGCGGCCTGTCATACGTTTTAATTTTAATGATAAAGCCCTTAAAAATTCGACAGGATTACCTTGCTTATCTATTGGCGACATATCCGATAAACACGCATCCGCATAATTAGGTGCAGGCACAAAATTTCGCCTTAAAGACTTTGGCAACGCTTTGATCAAGGCTACGATAAGTTCATGACGTAAGCCCGGGATCAACCAATCCAAGCCCACAGTGGTCACTTGATTAAGCAGCGCTAAAGGCACCATTAAACTCACACCATCAGCTTCATCTTTAGGATCGAAATGATAATCCAACCCTAAGGTAAGATTGTTTTGTCTAAAGGTTTCCGGGAATGACATAGCATCAATATGTCCGGTATCTTTCTTAAGCAAGGCTTTAGGGTCAAAATTGAGCACATCGGGATTTTCGACAGATTGTTTTTTCCACCATTTCTTAAAATTGACTTCAGAACAAATATGACTGGGAATTTTTTCACCATAAAAATCGACTAACGTATCTTCATCGACTAGAAGGTCACGTCTGCGACTTTTGTCCTCTAAATTTTCAATATTTTCTATCATTTTCTGATTAAAAGACAAAAAGGCAAAGTTTAATTTAGTCTCCATATTGACGAGTGCTTCGCGTATAAATATCTCTCTGCTTACCTCTGGATCAATCTGGCTATAATTTTTTCGTCTCTGGTTTACTAGTATCAATCCATATAAAGTTACTTTTTCAAAAGCTTGCACCACACCTTGTTTTTTTGACCAGTGTGGCTCGGAGTATTCTGTTTTGATTAAGTGTTGAGCCAGCGGCTCAATCCACTCTGGTTCGATTTTAGCTGCCACTCTCCCAAACAGGTGTGCGGTTTCAACTAACTCAGCCACCATAGTCCATTTAGGTTGAGATTTAGCTAAAGCAGAACCGGGGAAAATTTTAAAGCGGCTATTACGGGCTCCTAAGTATTCACGGTCTGTATCTTTATTGCCTAAATGGGATAATAAACCAGAGGCAATTGCTTGGTGGATAGCTTGATACTCAGCCTGTTGCGAAGTAATACCAAAGCCTAACTCTGCTACTGATTTTTTAAGTTGGCTGACAATATCTTGCCATTCGCGCATACGCATAAAATTGATAAAGTGTTTCTTACACCAATGACGTAATTGGCTCGAAGATAAAGCTTGCTGTTGTTCTTTAAAACCTTGCCATAACTGGAAAAAACCAAGAAAATCAGATTCTTTATTAGTAAAATCCTCATGCATTTGGTCAGCTTGTTGTTTCTTATCTTGAGGTCTTTCCTTAGGATCTTGAATACTCAACCCCGCGGCAATAATCAGTACTTCACTTAGGCAATTTTGTTTGGCGGCTTCGATCACCATTCGTGCATATCTGGGGTCAATGGGAAGTCTGGCTAATTGTCTACCTTGATGCGTTAATCCTTGGCGACCCAGTTTGTTATCGATAGCCCCTAACTCTTCGAGTAATTTAAAACCATCATTAATGCTTCTGGAATCGGGGGGCTCTACAAAAGGGAAATCATCCACTTTCCCTAACTCCAGCGACATCATTTGCAAAATAACAGAAGCCAAATTGGTGCGTAATATCTCTGGATCAGTAAACACATCTCTAGATAAAAAGTCATCTTCTGAATACAAACGGATACAAATACCATCGGATACACGACCACAGCGCCCTGCCCTTTGGTTAGCTGACGCTTGTGAAATAGCTTCAATAGGCAAGCGTTGTACTTTACTGCGCACGCTGTACCGCGAAATTCGAGCGGTACCAGGATCTATAACATACTTAATTCCCGGTACAGTCAGTGAGGTTTCGGCAACGTTGGTGGCAAGTACAATTCGCCTAGCAGAGTGCGCAGAAAACACTTTGTTTTGTTCGCTGTTACTTAACCTTGAATACAGTGGTAACACTTCTGTATTGCGATATTGTTGTTTGTTTAGTGCATCAGCAGTATCGCGAATTTCACGCTCTCCACTCAAAAACACTAAAATATCACCACCGGCTTCGGTCAAAAGCTCATTGACGGCTTCGGTAATTGCTTGAATTTGGTCGTAATCGTTGCTTTCAATTTCACGGTAGCGCATTTCTACAGGGTAAGTTCTGCCACTGACTTCAATCATCGGTGCATCGTTAAAATGTTTAGAAAAACGTAATGGATCAATAGTCGCCGACGTAATAATCAGTTTGAGTTCGGGACGTCTAGGTAAAAGTTGTTTTAGATAACCCAGAATAAAATCAATGTTTAGACTCCGCTCATGGGCTTCATCTATAATGATCGTGTCATATTGACTTAAAAATTTATCTTGTTGAATTTCTGCCAACAAAATACCGTCTGTCATTAATTTAATGTAGGTACTATCAGATACTTGATCTGAAAATCTGATTTTAAATCCCACTTGTTGCCCAAGTGGGGTCTTTAACTCTTCAGCAATACGGTTGGCCACAGTTCTAGCAGCAAGACGTCTAGGCTGAGTATGACCAATCAAACCGCCCACCCCTCTGCCGAGTTCTAAACATATTTTGGGTATTTGTGTGGTTTTCCCAGAGCCTGTTTCGCCTGCAATGATGACCACTTGATTGTTGGCAATAGCTTCTGCTATTTCATCTTTCCTTTCACAAACGGGTAAAGGAGGAAAATCAATTTCTGGACGTTGCGCGAGTCTAGAAGCATAAATTTGAGCTGATTTTTCTATATCACGTTGTAGTTTGGTTAAATGCTCGGGTTTTTTATCTGCACTTAGGCTATCAAATTTACGCAAACGAGATAAAAGCCTAAATTTGTCTTTAGACATACAAGATGCGATATCACTGGAAAGTTGTTTAACGCTACTTTCTGGTTTGGATTGTGATGATTGTACTGAAGACAAAAATGACTGCTCTATTACATCTATAAAAAAGTATGGATGATCCTAGAAGATGAACAGAGCAAATACCAGAAGTATTACTCAACAAATATCACTTAACTTGCTGGTAACTTTTAACCGTCATGGAGTTGCAAGTCTATGGCGTGCAAGTAATGGTAATGATAAATTGCTATACCCAAGTAGCGTTAAGGTGCATGCCTCTCCATTTTACTCAGGCTAACTTAATGGGAGCTTGAATAATCGCCAAGTTTAACAATCGGTAGGGATTTATTTTTCTACAAATCGTCAATTGAATCGATGACAGAACTCGTTTGGATATTCTTGCAGATATACCTTAGTCACGCCGTGAAATGTACCCAACAAAAAGGTTTTTAAATTCTCGATAGCTATATGCACCCATGGCAGCCATTCATCCACCTTCGAGCTAGGCGTTACCCTTGGCTCATGCTGCTGTGTTTTATCCATAATATTCAATGCGGTACAAGCTTCTTTTTTGACATATTGATGGGCTAACAGGTGACCTTGCATAAATGCGTTTACGCTTTCAATGTTAATATTATCCAGCGCCTTCATGGCAATAAATCCCGCTTTTTTATCTCTGTTTTCAGAGGCTATGATAACGGGTGTTTTACCTTCAGCTCCTCGCCCTCTTTTACCTTTGTGTTTCCCTCTGATAAATACATCGTCTAGCTCTATCGTGCCTTCTATCCGATAGAGGCTATCACTGTGCCCCATGGCAGTTCTGACTTTACTGATTACGCCACGGGCGGTTTTCCAATTCAGATCAATTTACTCAGCTTTAAACCTGAAATACTGCTTTTATCAGAGCTACATTTAGGGCTGATGAACCCATTTGGCCATGTAATATCTTGTAAATATAAAAGACAATCTTCATTGGTTTAAAACTGTTGTTACCATGTGAGGAAGCTGGCTTCTGGTACGTTCATCTCAAATTCTCCGTAAAATAGCTGTTTTTATATACAGCCTAATTCAAACTTGAATTAAATGGAAAGGCATATGAAAATCATGGTGACAAATTTATCGCTTGTAATAAACACCTAGTCCACAGTATGATTGTTTCACGTTGTATTTACGCTGTTATAATGAAGTGTATACGTAATGAAATTCAAAAAGTGGTTTTATAATCAATGTTGTTGAAGAAAATCATCATAATTGAAGCTAATAGAAATCAAGCCGATTGTTTAAAAAATCGTGTCTCTAAATCTGTTGCTGTTGACCATATAGTTTGTGTTTCTTCAAAAGACGATATTAATCATCTAGATGATATCGATAGCAACTTGTTGTTGTGGTCCAATTGCCAGCTTGATCAAGATTTCGTGTATCAAGTCAAATCCTTAAAAACGCTATTTCCTAAAATAAAAATAATACTATTGTCTGACATGCAAGATCCGGAAAATCTCTGCAAAATCATTGCCCTAGGTGTTAATGGTTTTATTTTAAAAAATGAACCAGAAGATTTTTGTGACAACATGTTGAAATCCTTAAATTTTGATATATTTCCGTTTTCTAACAAGGTTATTAAATTATTAGCTAAAGCGTTATTGCCTTCCATGCAAGGTAGGCGTCGAGCTAAATTGACCAATAGAGAAAATGACGTATTAAATTGTTTAGTGAGAGGCTTGTCAAATAAAGCCATTGCTAGACATCTTGGGGTCTCGGCTTACACAGTAGCAGACCACAATAAATCAATCTTTAACAAGTATAATGTTAGAAGTCGAACAGAACTTGTTAGCCTTCAATTAAGTTAGCCTTCAATTAAATTACTAAACGGAATTTTTATGTCCACACATTTCGAGTCAAAAATGACGATTGCAGCGGGGTTTTGTATTAATCGAACTAATGATATCAATGAAGCATTTGACAGTTACGACTTGCCCCAACCAGAAGGGTATGGTTGGCAACTGAAGCAAGTTGTGCCTGTGCATAACAACACCCGCTTTCTACAATATTTCTGGGAAAGAGAAGTAGAGATAGAAGACTCTCTGGAAGGCGGCACCGTGCCTGACGGGCAAATTAAAAACACCACCATTAAACTCAATAATTAATATTATCATCACAACAAATAAGTGAAAATCATATGCTTAGAAGTCTAGCCTCCATACTTTGTTTTTGTCTATTCATTACCAGCGTCCAGGCCGATGAAGCCCCTCCCTCTGACGTTAAATTTGGTATGTTTATCACCAACATTCATGATATCAATTTTTCAAATAATGAATACGATGTTGAGTTTTGGTCATGGTTCTTAACCGATAATGCGGATTATAATCCAAGTGATCGAACGGAAATTACCAACTCAAAAAATTTCTCTATTCGAAATGATACTACCCAACAGATTGCGGACCAATATTTGCATTCACAAGTATTTAAGGGCACGATTAAGCAGCATTGGAACATCAGTAAATACCCCTTCGATACTCAGCAATTAGTCATTTCCTTAGAAGATACCTTAGAGCCCTCTGATACTTTGGTTTACAGCATAGACCCAACAAGCAGTATCGCTAATGACATTATTCCTGAAGGCTGGACATTAAAGAGTTTTGAGGTGATATCAACCACCACCGACTACCCCACTACCTTTGGCGACCCTACCCTAGCCGCAGGTACCAATTATACCTTTAGTCAGGCCAAAGCGGTGATCACTCTAAAACGTAATGGTATGCGTGTTTTTATCACCTCTTTCTTAGGCTTGTTTGTTGCCACTTTTCTGATCATGATCGTATTTACTATTAATACATCCGCAAGAAGCTTAGCGACTATTCCACTGCAACCCAGGATCACCTTATGCGTAGGTTCTTTGTTTGCAGCTGTTGGTGCTATATATGGTCTGGACGCAAAAGTGCCCTACACCACAAGCTTCACATTATCAGATTCATTACAGATCACCACATTTGCGGGCATTATATTGGCTATTGGCAGTTCTGTAATATCCGATATTTTAGTAAAAGCTGAAAAAATGGTTTTGCAGCGTAATTTAATGATCACCCTATGGAGCCTGTTCTTAATTTTGCATGTTGGCTTTAATGCTTACTTAATTTCCACCTCAGTTTAAAGGATAAAAAATGTTAAATACAAAACAACTTACTCTTGCGTCTCTCGTGTTAATGTCATTCAGCTCTGTGGCTGAAGTAACCATGAATGCAGCAGTTACCAGTAACTATATGTGGCGTGGCGTGACACAAACCGGGGATGATGCTGCGGTTTCTGGTGGTATTGATTATAACCACGAAAACGGTTTTTACGCCGGCGCATGGACCAGCAATGTAGATTTTGGTGCAGGTTCTGGTAGCGAAGTAGATTTTTATGTGGGTTACGCGGGCACACTGTCTAGTATCGATTACGATATTGGTTATGTGATGTACAAGTACCCTGCTAGCGGTTTTGAAGAGTCTGATTTTAGTGAAGTCTATCTCAACACCAGCTTCAACAATTTCACCTTAGGTTTGGCATTAAATGTCAATAGTGACATAGATGATGACCAAGCATTTGGTACAGGCGATATTTATACCTATGCATCTTATTCTTTCGCATTGCCTCAAGAATATTCTATGACCTTAACAGGTGGTATTTATAATTTTGACGAAGATGAAACTGTGTACGGCGACAGCGATTATAGCCATGTACAAGTGGATATCAGTAAAAACGATTTCACCTTATCAGTGTCTAAAGCATCTGAAGAGTCCGGTAGCGATGATGTAAAAGTATTTGTGACTTGGGCGCAATCCTTTTAATAGGGTCCCCTCACGTTGTACCAAATATTAACGGTTAAGCAAAATTAAAGAGAGCATAATGAACGGTAAAAAAGAGTTGTGGAAGCCATATAGAATCTATCCTTTGTCGGAAGGGATATTGATCGGGTCGTTTGTATTTTTTGCTATTTTTTTAACCACTTATTTTATCTATCACTATGCATTAGATGCACAAAAAGGTGAGATAAAAGAGGGTTTATTGCGAACAGCCAAGGTAGTAGGTGCTTTTATAGAGCCTGATGTACACCAAACTTTGTCTGCAGGCCAGGAAGGCTCAGAGGCCTATTTACAACAAATAAAGCCCCTAGAAGAAGCCTTAAAGGCCGACGACAGTATCGAGTATCTTTACACTGCTATTTTAGATAAAGAGAAAGTGTATTTTATACTTGATGCCACGCCCGCCGGTGACGTCGATGAGGATGGCGTAGAAGATAAAGCGGGCATTATGGAAGAATACCCAGAGGCCGGCAAAGAAATCATTCAAGCCTTAACCAATAAAGAAATCGTCATTTCAGAAACACCTTACACCGATAGATGGGGATCATTTTTATCTGCCTACTTGCCTCTATTAAATAGTAATGGCGAAATGGTAGCAGTATTGGGTATAGACATCGAAGCGAGTCAATATTTCAGCCGCCTAGAGCCGATTAAACGTGCCACCACCCGTACCATGGTTATTGGCTTTTTCATCTCATTCTTAGTGGGCTCCATTGTTTGGTTTACCCGTAATTTTGGATTGAAAATCAACAATAAACGTAAAGAGTTGGCTGATGAGTTCTCTGCTAAGTCAAATACATAAGGACTATCAGTGAATAACGCTGTAATGACATTGCCCAAAAAGTTACAAGAATTTATTGTGCAACCTAATTTAAATACGCCCTTTTTGGTGGTGGATTTAGAAAGAGTGCTAGAAAACTATTGTGTACTCACCTCTAATTTACCTGCTGCCAAATGCTTCTACTCGGTAAAGTCTAACCCATCCCCTCAAGTATTAAAGACACTACTGGCCAAAGGTAGTCATTTTGAAGCCGCAAGCTTAGGGGAGATCGAACTTTGTTTAAGTGTAGGTGTGCATGCCAAGAACATTCATTTTGGCAACACTATAAAAAGCGTCAGTAGTATCAAAAAAAGTGTCGGCTACGGTATCCAAAGCTTTACCTTTGATTGTGAGGAAGAATTACTCAAACTACATGAACTGGCGCCTGGCGCCGCTGTGATATGCCGTATCGTCACCACAGGAGAAGGGGCAACTTGGGGTTTATGCAATAAATTTGGATGTTCTGTGAGTCAAGCTAGCGATTTATTAGCCCAAGCCCATAGTTTAGGCATGGGTAAATTGGGGGTGTCGTTTCATGTGGGCTCGCAACAAAAGTCGCCTTTAGCCTGGCAAAGCGCCCTGTTAAACACAAAGACAATAGTCGATGAACTTAGCAGTAATAATGTGCAGATAGATACCATTAATTTAGGGGGCGGTTTTCCTGCCTCTGGATATTTAAACGATAAAAACAGGCCAATCAGCTACGATATTGCCCACTATGGCCGAGAAATTAGCGGCTATATTAACCAAATATTTGGCCCTGAACATAAATACAATTTCATGTGTGAACCAGGACGTTTTTTACTGTCAGAAGCGGGTTGTATCAAAACTGAAGTCATATTAGCCACCCATAAAACCATCAATCAACAACAACAAAAGTGGTTATATCTAGATGTGGGTAAATTTAACGGTTTGTATGAAGGCACTGATATCAAACACCCCGTTTATATTGCTCATAACTTATTAGATGAGCTAATAGACACCACTTTGGCTGGCCCTTCTTGTGATAGTGACGACATGTTAACTTTTGAAAATGATCTACATAAATTACCCAAAACACTTAAAACGGGTGATCACATTGCGTTTATGTCCACGGGTGCTTACAGCAATAGTTATTTGAGTATTGGTTTTAACGGCATACCACCTTTGACTGAATATTACATTTAACACGAACAATAATTTATGCCCTACAGTGGCAGCAAATTACATTTAATAGGAATACAGATGACAACCAATAATATGACAGCCGACAGCGGCGATATGTCCCCGAAAAAGCGTTTTTTTGGGGATAAATTTGGATTGATGATTAATGTACTATCCACACTATTGACCAGCATGTCTATGGGTATGCTGGCCATACTCGTGCCAGTTCATTTGGCCTCATTTCCAGCGAATAGTGACTCTGCTATTGGTACCGCCCTTTCTTTTGAGACCATAGCCTCATTGGTCATATGTCTACTTATCCCCAGCATACTGAAGCACACTAAGTTAGCCTTAGGCATAGTCGGCTCTACCCTACTCCGTCTGCCGACCATTTTGCTTTTCCCTTATTTCAGTGAACTGGGCATGCTGATCCCTATCATCTTTGTGCATGCTGTTGGCTGTTACTACATCTTCTTGATGTTACAAATATGGGTTAACTCCATTCCCTTTAAGAAAAACAAAGGCTTGATGATAGCGCTATACAGTACCTCAATTTCTGTGGGCTTTGCTGTAGGTCCAATCCTAATTAATGTGTTAAACAATCACCCTATGATGTTTGCTGAGCTAACCAATTCAATATTGGCCAGTACCACTGCCTTTGTTGGCCATGCGCCTGTGGTTGATACCGCTCGCTTGTTTGTGATTGCCATGCTTGTATGTGCGTTATCAGTATTGCCGCTTATGGTTTACTTGGCAAAAATCCCTAAGGCCCGCTTTAATGATGGGTCGAGCATTTTCAAAACCATTATGGAAAATAAGGGCGCCATGTTTTCTATTGCCATGGCCGGTGTATCTCAATTTGGTGTGGCGGCCTTTATCGTGATCTACGGTATGAAGAACGGCTTGTCTTTTTCTGATGCTGCCTTGTTGTTAAGTTGCTTTATGTTTGGTTCGTTATTATTAGAGGTGCCTATTGCCTGGGTATCTGATTACTTCGACCGTCGCTTTTTTATAGTCTGGTGTGCCTTTGCCTGTATCCTTTGTGCGGTATATTTGCCTATCGCCATCTATACGCCTATACAAGCATGGATATTGGTGTTTATTTGGGGCGGTGTGATTTCAGGTATCTATTCGGTGTCCCTAACGCTCATTGGCGAACGTTATACCAGCGAGGACGACATGATTGCCTC
>Ga0307488_10003251_pt1 | contig 13624 bp, 13 predicted proteins | sample SB02metaG_FD_202248 | JGI IMG/M metagenome (GOLD analysis project Ga0307488, IMG submission 202248) | Sea-ice brine microbial communities from Beaufort Sea near Barrow, Alaska, United States - SB 0.2 | ecosystem: Environmental > Aquatic > Marine > Coastal | place: USA: Alaska | collected...
AAAACGTAGGTAGAACAGTAGCAGAAGTTCAGGGTGAAAAGAGATTTAGAGGCTCAGGAACTGGTACGCAACAACGAAAAGTGGGGCAAAAGCAGCCTCTTACCTCTAGACGATATTTTGCGAGGGGGACAAAAGGGGTTGTGTCAAGGAGAGGTACACCTAGTAAGAGAACTGCTAGGGCATCAAGAGGCCCTAGATCAAGGAAGAAAAGCTAAATGAGAGCAGATGAGTTTATAAAACGCCCTAAATTAACTAAAAGGCGACCAAAGTTATCCCCACAGCAAGTTATAATTGGTGATGACACTATAGAATCTAAACTTCGGTCAGAACTTGATCGTTTGAAATATATCGAAAGTGAAAGAGACACTTGGAAAGCGCAGGTTGAAGCACTTACAGGCGATGTTAAACGTTTAGGAACGGAAAATCAAAATCAAAGAGGTGAAATTAAAGGTTATCTAGATGAATATGCTGCTCTTAAAATCGAAGCCACAGAACTTTCGGGTATAAAACTTAAATCTAAAGAATATGAATCAGATATAGAAAAATTTAAAATTAATTTTGATGCCTTGGAGTCGAAATTTAATGAAATTAATAATGTAAATAAAACTCTAATAATAGATGAAGGGGAAGCCAAGGCACAAATAGAGGTGGATAAAGCCAGTATTGATTCCCAACAGATAATTATAAGTTCTTTACGAGGTGATAAAGCTACCTTAGAAGAAAAAATAAATAGTCAAGAGATAAAAGCTGAAAATCTACAAAATAGGGAGCTATCTCTAAACGAGAGAGAAAAGCAATTTAAAGATGATAATAAGGTCTTTGAAGTAGAAATTGACTTTTTGAAAAATCAAATAGAGTTCTATAATGAATTAAAAAATAAATTTGACGCAGAGCTATCGCTAGCTACCACGGAATTGGCTTCAGCTAATGAAAACCTTAATTGGTCAGAATTAGTTACATCTTCGTTAGTAAAAGAAGTAAATGGTGGTAAGCAAGATTTAGGTGACGCTCAAGCTCTTAATGAAGAAATGCGTGAAATAATAGACACACTGGAGAATCGAATGTCACGACTTCGTAGGCAAGCGGTATCTCCTGTATATATGTCCGTTTCTATGATTGAAAAAATGGAGGGCTTTAGTATGCCAAAGGGAATGACCCCCATAAAAAATGGTTTAGGCACAGGACGCCCTACGTTATTCAAGAAAGCAGGTTAAGTAAATGACACAACAAGCACCATGGAGACAAGAAATTGAGTTACTTCAAAACTACCCGAAACATAAGTCGTTTACGTTAACGACTAGTGGGTCTTCAGTTGAAACTGTTGTATCTCTTGCAGGTAATATGCAAGAATGTAACAAGGTTACTTTTGTAGTTGAACTCGGAGACGCTTGGGTACGTTTTGATGACGATGCCGCTAAATCTTCCTCTGATATGTTCATCCCTCAAAATGAGGGGTATTTTGATGACGGGATTTATATTTCGGACAAAATTACCATTATTAGAGACAGTTCAACCAATGTACGTATAAGAGGAATTGCATGGGGGAGATAAATGCCTGTTAGTAGACCCGGGGGTTTAAAACGTGGGCCGTTATTTGACACTAACATACCCGCAACCGAAATAGATAAGGACATCTTTACCGATCAGGAAGTAGAATCTTCTATTGCTGGTGATGACCTTATATTGCTGCTTGACGTTTCTGAAACTCCTGATAAAATTAAGTACATGACCAGAAGTAACTTTGTTAGTGGTATTACTGCTGCCACTATAACGGTTACCGATAATGAAAGCACAGCGGAAGAAAACCTTGTAACCTTTGTTGCGAATGCAGGGGATTCTACTGGGGCTCATGGTATCGAGATGGATGGGAATTTAACATATAATCCTAGTACTGGCGCATTATCTTCAACTATATTAAAACCCACAACTATTGAATTAGGTCACGCTTCCGATACTACCCTCGCACGTTCTGGAAGTGGCGACATAACGGTTGAGGGTAATGCTATATATCGTGCAGGGGGCACAGACGTTCCTGTAGCAGATGGTGGAACGGGTGTTTCTACACTAACAGACGGTGGAATATTGTTAGGTTCGGGTACGGGTGCTATTACTGCAATGTCCGCACTTTCCGACGGGCAGATGATTGTAGGAGATGGTTCAGGGGACCCCGTTGTCGAAAGTGGCGCAACCCTACGAACATCTATAGGAGTCGGGACAGGGGACTCTCCTCAACTTACTGGTATCAATTTAGGTCATGCTTCTGATACAACTCTGCTTCGTGTAAGTGCCGGGGATGTAAACATTGAAGGAAATATTATTTATCGTGCTGGCGGTACAGACGTCCCTGTAGCAGATGGTGGTACAGGGCAATCAAATCTTAATAATCTTATTACGATGGGAACGCATACAACGGGTAACTACGTTGCTACTGTTACTGCTGGTACTGGTCTTACCTCAGACGGTGCAACAAGCGGGGAAAGTGTGACTCACTCACTAAGTGTAGACGCTTCTCAAGGTCATGTAACTGAAGTAGGTGCGCTGAATGCGGGGTCTATTACCTCTGGCTTCACATCCATTGATGTAGGTTCAGGAGGAATTACCACAACTGGGGCTATTGCAGGTGGAACTATTGATGCCTCTACAGACTTTACTATTGGGGACACAGTAATAACCAATGGTGTTATTACTGATTCATCCGGTCTATCTGTTGTTGCTGCTACAACGGTTACAGGAGCACTAACGGTTGGAGAAGATGATACTGGACATGATGTGAAGTTCTTTGGCGCTGCTGCTGGCGCATATATGGAGTGGGACCAGTCGGAAGATCAGTTACGAATAATCGGAGCTTCTGCCGACGCTGCTGGAAGTTCAGCAAAGATATTACTTGGCACGGCACAAACAGATGTTCGGGCAAATGACATTCTCGGACAGATTGAGTTTCAAGCTCCATTAGAAGCACAATCCTCTGATGCGAGAGCGATTGCGGCTTCGATTAAAGCTATAGCCCAAGATACTTTCACCGCTTCTGTAAATGCTACTGACCTTATTTTCTTCACAGGGCACTCTGAGGCAGCTACGGAGAAATTTAGATTTACCTCTCAGGGCGAACTTGGTATCGGTGGAGCCACTTACGGCTCTAGTGGTGATGTTCTAACTTCTGGTGGCGCAGGAGCCGCTCCCACATGGGAAACCCCAACTGTAGGTGACATTACTGCGGTAACTGCTGGTGTTGGTCTTTCGGGTGGTGGTACTGTCGGTGCCCTAACTCTAACGCTAGACCTCTCTGAACTGAGTGCGGTAACCCCCACGAGCGGTGACTCATTCTCTACACTTGATAACGATGGTGCTGCTGAACAGCGAACAACGACCGATGCTCTTGCGACATTGTTTGCTGGTGCTGGTATGACTGCCACAAATGCGGTAGTAAATGTAATTGGTGGAGACGGAATAACAGCAAACGCTAATGATGTAGCGATAACCCCTGCCCAGACAACTATAACTTCTATCTACGCCGAAGATTTGATACTTGGTGAAGATGCAGAAACTGCGATTGATTTCGGAACAGCTAACGAAATTGATTTCAAAATAAATAACACGGCTGAATTAACCCTAGATGCAACCTCGTTATACCCCATTGCTGATGCAGGGCTAGACTTAGGAACAGCGTCCCTCGGTTTCAATGATTTACACTTAGGGGCTTCAGGCATTATTAACTTCGATAATGCCAATATGAAGATCACTCATTCTACTGGGGCTTTGACCGTAGCGGGTGGAACTTTTGCTACCGCTGCGCTGACAGCTATTGGTGCATTAACGGTCGGCGTAGATGATACCGGACACGACGTGAAGTTCTTTGGGGCATCCGCTGGTGCGTACATGATGTACGACCAGTCAGAAGACCAGTTGATACTACTTGGCCCATCCGCTGACGCTGCTGGGAGTTCAGGTAAGCTATTACTTGCTACTGCTCAAACTGATGTACGTGCGAATGATATACTTGGTCAGATTGAGTTTCAAGCGCCCTTAGAAGCACAAGATACCGACGCAAGGGCAATTGCCGCTTCTATAAAAGCAATAGCACAAGACACTTTTACCGCTTCTGTAAACGCTACCGATATGATCTTCTACACAGGGCATTCAGAAGCTGCCACTGAGAAATTCAGGATGACCTCTCAGGGTGAACTCGGTGTCGGTGGGGCAAACTACGGTACTGATGGTCAAGTGCTTACCTCTGGTGGCGCAGGAGTAGCACCCGCTTGGGGAGATGTTCCTGCCGGTTCTGGAGCGCAGACAGCCATTACCACTATCTTAAATGCGGGTGTAAAGATTGGTAGAGATAGCCAGAATTTAATTGACTTTGCTACTACCGATAACAAGATTATTTTTAGGGTAAATAACGTCGATGAATTAGAGTTAGTAGAAAACGCTTTGTCCCCCCTAACTAGTGACGGAGTTGCTCTAGGAACTGGGAGCCTGATGTGGTCTGATCTGTTCCTTGCTAGTGCCTCAGTTATCAACTTCCATAATGGAGATGTAACCCTTACCCATTCCTCTAACACTTTGACAGTAGGTGGTGGTACTCTTGCTGCTGCTGCTATTACTGGAACAACTATCGACGCAACTACAGACTTCACTATTGGCGACACTATAATAACTGATGGTGTCGTGACAGATTCATCAGGTCTATCAGTTGTTTCAGCTACAACTATTACTGGAGCACTGACTGTAGGTGAAGACGATACCGGTCATGACGTGAAGTTCTTCGGTGCCGCTGCTGGTGCTTATATGGAGTGGGACCAATCAGAAGACCAATTGAGATTGATAGGACCATCTGCTGATGCGGCTGGAAGTTCAGGTAAATTGTTGCTTGGTACTGCCCAAACAGATGTACGTGCCAACGATATTCTAGGTCAGATCGAGTTCCAAGCACCACTAGAAAATGAAGACACTGATGCAAAAGCTATTGCTGCTGCGATTAAGGCTATTGCACAAGACACTTTCTCTGCGTCTGTAAACGCTACTGACCTGCTATTTTATACAGGACATTCAGAAGCCGCTACTGAGAAGTTCCGGTTTACGTCACAAGGTGAGCTTGGTATTGGTGGAGCTACCTATGGTTCCAGCGGAGATGTTCTAACCTCTGGTGGTGCGGGTGCCGCCCCTACGTGGGCTACACCGACCGTAGGTGATATTACCAGCGTGGTAGCAGGTGCAGGTATGACTGGCGGTGCTACTACAGGTGCTGCTACAGTTAATGTAATTGGCGGGGATGGGATTACAGCAAATGCTAACGACGTAGCTATAACCGCAGCCCAAACAACAATTACTTCTGTTTATAACGCTAGTCTGAAAATGGGTAGGGATAGTCAGAACTTAATAGACTTTGCAACCACGGATAATAAGATTATCCTCAGAGTAAATAACGTTGATGAAGTTGAGTTAGTAGAAAATGCCCTGTCTCCCGTTACCAATGACGGAGTTGCGTTAGGTACAACCTCTCTAGGTTGGTCTGATCTTCACCTTGCTTCTGCGGGAGTTATCAACTGGGCTAACGGTGAGATGACCATTACGGAGAGTGATGCGAATACTCTGACCGTTGCTGGTGGTAATCTTGCTGGAACCTTTGTAGGAGATATCACTGGGGATGTAACCGGAACAGCCGACGTTGCAACTGTTGCAACCACAGTAACGATTACCGATAACGAAAGTACAGACGAATCTAACGCCATCATCTTCACGGCTGGTGGGGATGTAGATGGGGGCAACATCGGGCTGGAATCAGACGGGACGCTAACCTACAACCCTAGTACAGGCAAGATAACCGCAACAGGGTTTGTCGGCGCACTAACAGGGGATGTCACAGGAAACGTCACGGGAACAGCAGACGTTGCGACCGTAGCCACAACCGTCACTATAACGGATAACGAATCTACAGACGAAGACAATGCGATCATTTTCACTGCTGGCGGGGATGTAGACGGAGGAAATATCGGTCTGGAATCTGACGGTACATTGAACTACAACCCTAGTACAGGGCTTCTTACATCGACAGGGTTTGCAGGAGCCTTAACAGGTAATGTCACAGGTAACGCTAGTGGTACAGCAGCAACCGTTACATCAGGCACACAGGCATCTATAACAACTCTTGCTAACGTAACTACAGTCGGTGCGCTAGGAGCAGGAACTATTGCTGCTGGCTTTGGTGCTATCGACAATGGTACTTCGGGTATTAGAACTAACACGTTTACAGCAGAAACGTCTATCGTTCCTGATGCAGTAGGTGGAGCAGATATAGGTTCTACTTCGGCTGAGTGGGGGGATGTATACATTGCTGATGATAAGAAGGTTCAGTTTGGTGACGGTCAAGATGCCACTATTGAATATGATGAAGATGGTACAGACCAATTGCGAATTGCTGGTGCAGGGGTAGTAATAGAAAACGATGTTGAAATTGCGGATAGTAAGTTTATAGAGTTTGCATCAGCAGCAGGAACACCAACCACTGATAACAAGGTTCAAGGAATTGTCATAGAGTTCCTTGCCGTAGAAGCTATAACCCAATTTGACGCTGTATACGTCAGCACAACAACAGGGCGTGTAGGTAGGGCTGATGCCAATGTAGCTAGTATGGCAAAGATGCCAGTTATCGGTATAGCTATTGAGGCGCAAGGAAGTGCAGGTAGTTCAGTACGAGTACTTACTCATGGGGTTTACCGGGATGATGGTGGGTTTGGTGGGGATATGACAGTAGGTGTTCCTTTATATGCACCGGAAGCCCCCGGTACTCTGACTACGACAATCCCCGCTGATGATGGTGACTTTATTCAGAAAGTAGGAGTTGCTGTAGGCGTAAGAAGTGTATTTATCAACCCATCATTAGATGTAATAGAACACGCATAAGGAGAGAATATGGCAACTATAACTGGAACAATAAATGAAAACGGTGCTGCTGTTGGTGCAGGTTGGAAACTGATCTACGGAAGTGCTGGCGATGGTATCAAGACAACAAATGGCAGCGGACAGTTCACTTGGGCTGACGTAGCTGATACATTCAAAGCTGTGCTGACGTTTGTAATTCTTGACGCAGCAGGGGCAGTAAAAACAGGTGGGTCAGGAACGCTTATCGTTGCTGGTGGCAGTCACACATTTGAGGTTTAGATGTACGGTATTCCAACACTTCCGGTTGTAACCAGAACACTTACCGCCGCAACAAGCAGCGTGACGCTGTACTACGCAAGCCCCGGCGGTACTCCGCGGCACTTGGTTCTTCGTGCGGAGATGCAAGCTACGTCAGGGAACCCGAATGTATATTTTCGACTCAACGGCGACTCAGGTTCAAACTACAACGTTCAGCTGATGAACGCGTACGGGACTACGGCGAACGGCGCACAAGATACTAGCGAAGATAAATTTGCGTTAGCTGGAAACATTGATGACTTGAGCAATGCGTTTTCTGTGAGCGAAACTTTATTTCCAGATGCGCTCTCCACTCGTACCCATAAAAGTGCGCTTTGCCAAACTGGGCGACTTGAAGAAGTTGTGCGCTTGGCGGGTGGTCGATGGGAAAATACCGCAGCTATAACTTCAATCCAAATTTACGTAGACAGCAGCACGTTCGCTGCTGGCTCTACGTTTGAACTTGCTGTTGTCGATGAGGCATATGTCATTGATGAAACAATAAACACAGGCGCAGCACAGTTCGACCACGCCAGTATTTCAGCAGCCGACGGTGACTTAGTAATAATCGGCAATCTGCGCTCAGATGTTAGTTCTAATATTGAAGAAGTTTCCCTTCGCCTTAATAACGATACTGGTGGCAACTATCTACGGCAGCGCATGAACGTAAGCAACGGCACAAACTTAGGGGCGTATGCAGACACAAGTCCAGTCATAGCCCACGGTGCAGCAGCTAACGCTGACGCTAATTCCTTTAGCGGATTGTTAGTTCAAATCCCTAATTTTTCAGATGGGTCAAATGACCGAAATGCGCTCACATTTGGTGGTGGACATTTCAGCGATAGTGACCAAATTCTAGGGCTGTATCACACCCGCTGGAATAACACTACGGCTATCAATCGAGTTGCAGTCTATGGTAAAAATGCGAGTTCTGGCTTTTTAGCTAACTCGATGCTGTCGATATACGCAGTTCCGAAGAACCTGATTACACGAACGGAATTAGGCTCTGACACTTCTTCAGTTACGTTCTCATCAATTCCTGCCACGTATGACCATTTAGAAGTGACAGTCTACGCAAGGACAGACCGAAGTGCAATAAACGATGTTGTGAATATGACATTCAACACAGACACAACTGCATCAAATTATAACCACCAAGAAATGCAAGGAGCAGGGTCAACAGTTAGCGCAAATACTGACGCAGCAAATTTCCGAATAGGTGTTTATGCTTCTTCCAGTGAAGGAGCGAACGAGTTTGGTGTCGGAACAACCACGATATATAACTACACCAAGACCGACCGCCACAAGCATCGCTTTACTGTGATGGGTTCTTCAGAGCGAGTGCTGTTGTATTCACGGCGGTGGGAAGATACCTCTGCAATTAACCAGATTGTTCTTACACCCAATGTAGGAGACAACTTTCTTGCTGGTTCAGTCTTTACATTGCGTGGGATATCGGCTACTCCCTCTACTACCAATATAGACGATGTAAACGGCATTGCTATTGCAAACGTCCAAGCGATCAATGGTATTGCTATCGGGGATGTCCAAGAACTAAACGATGTCGAGAATGCTGTGGCTGGCGGCGGCGGTACTTCGTATGCTGGCATCACTTGGTCAACCGATGACACTACGCCAGTTTCTTTTTCGAGTGGTATACATATGGGGATTATCGGGGCAGTTGGTATCGTCAACGCTAACGACAAAAATGCAACGGGATACAAAGCCACTTACGAGCATGACGGTAGTTCATGGTCAACAACGGGAAACTGTGCGGGTACTCACGGCGTTGGTGCTGGCGGGGGAACACAAACCGCAGGAGTTATATTCAATGGTTGGGACGATGTTGGTGGTGACGAAAGTAACGTGACCGAAGAATACAACGGCTCAACTTGGGCAACTGGAAATAACACGGTTGAAGGGTCGGCATATGTTACAGGGGGAGGCTCAGTCCAGACTGCTCAGTTATGCACAGGTGGCTCAAAATACGGACCAACCGTTCGTGACTTATCAATGACCCAAACATACAACGGAACAAACTGGGCAAATGAAAGTGTCGCCAGTACCGGTCGTTCTGCGGCTTCATCTGGTGAATCAGGTGGTGGCGGTTTAGATGCGTTCTTTGCGGCTTCCGGTTCATTAGATGCCTCAGGAGAAATCACAAGCACTGAACTATTCAATCAGACCGCCGGTTCATGGACTTCTAAGGCTGCTGTTAGTGATGCAAAAAGGTATACCGGAAGTTCAACAGACGGAACGAGAGTATACAAAATCGGAGGCTATGACGGAGGAGGGGCAGCATCAGTCTCAAACTTAGTTGAATCATGGGTGGACAATACATGGACAACTGAATCTGTGCTTACCGGTTCACGTAATCAGTCTGGGGCTGGTACTGGGTCAATTGAAGCAGCAGGAGGAGCATCTGCTATCGGTGGGAACGATGCTAGTGGACTGACAAATACATATTTCATAGCGGCGGCATCGTAATGTTATATGCAGAAGGCACAGTCACAGGGGCAGGATTCCTCACACACGCAGACCGTGACAACGGCGTAGAGTTACAGCTATGGGGCAATATCATAGTCGTGCCAGATGGGTGCGAGTCGTGGCTTACACGTAACAGCCTTACAGCCATATCGAAATCAGCAGCACAGACACTTTACGACAGCCATATGGATGCAGCGATTGCAGCATTTGATGCTGCCAATAACGACAGAGAAGAACCGACTAGGAGTAGCTTACCATGAAAAATTCAACAGAATTAATGATTATTGAAAAGACAAAAGATTCTTTAGTTCCAATGATGTCAGATACCTTAGATAATAAGTTAGCTGAATTATCTAATGAGTTAAAAGAAACATATGAAAAGCGTCAGATATGGCGAACCCAAACTGAAATGATGTTTTCAGTTTTAGATGATAGTAAATACCCTACCCCCGCATCTAAATATTGGCAATGTGTTCGTGAGCAATCGGTGTTCTATCAGGAGTTAGTATCCCTTTCTTTCGATTACCGTAGAAATAATGTTGTTATCCTTGAAATCGAAGAGAAGCTAGAAGGCGATGATCTAAATAAGTTTGAGCGTATGAATCTAGAAATAGAACATGACTCTGCTATTTGGGCAAGGGAAGGTATGCAAATATCAGCGAAAGACCGTATGCGTGAAATAGGGTTATGGTCAGAAATTAAAACAGCTTTGGTTGAGGGTAATCCTGAGTTTGATACTGAAGATGTTAATGTACATCAAGCGGAATCCTATCTAAAGAAGATGGAAAATCGCAAAGACACACTAACGGCAGGTTCAGGACAATCCGAAGTTATAAATGTTCTTGGCCCTCTTAATACCTTGCGTAGACTTTGCAACTTGCCTCAGATTCCGTTCAAAGAATCAATGAAAGAAATCAACAATCATGACATAAATAAAATTCCTCTATCTAGAAGGTAAGTTGACTTTCCTAGAGATGAGAGTATAATAACATAGACAAATTTTATTATGAGGAGGAGATACAATGACAGAGATTGATGTAGCACAAGATTTAAACACAGTATCAGAACAAGTTCAAAATCTCGGTGTTCAATTGCAGGAGATGGATAGTCAGAGAGTTGTTTTAGTACAGCAAATACAAAATTTAAATGGAGTGATTATGTACTTACGTGGCAAGTCAACACCTTCCGAACCCGTGGATGAGCCAGTTGTAGATGAAAACACAGATACTACTGAGGAGTCATAATCTTTACTAAATATGGTTACTTAGTAGTTACTAAGAGTATAATGAGTTAGTATAACAAGGAGATAAGCCTTATGAGTAAAAAATTACTAAATGAGCAGATGCAAGGGTTTAGGGATATCCCATTAGAGTTTGCAGATGAAGATGACCAAGCTACGCCTTTAACAGTTAGAAAATTGTTTCTCTTGGCATGCAATACCTACGAGGGTGAGAGCATGAAAGACTGGAAAATTATTGCTGATATTATGGACACCCTAGATAGCGAAGAAAAAAGACATGAAGAAAATGTAACATTAGATAATGCGTGGTATGAACTTATTCGCCCTCATATAGATATTATTCTTCCTAAGGCTTACAAAATTCATTCACCATTTATGTCGGAGCAACTTGACAGGTTATCTACGGTTACAAAATAAGGAGTAATATTGGATTTGTCAATACTAAAAAATGAATTATTCCTAGCAGAGCAACAGTTGGTTGGTATGCGGGCAAGAAGCCATATGATGCAAGAACAGTTGGAAATTTTGATAACACAAAGTACCCATTTAGAGGGAGTGACTTTGTATCTCAGAGGAAAATTAAGAGACGCAGAAAAAGATGTAGATGATAACGGTAAAACACTTCCTGATTTAAACAAGTTGTAAGAGGGTACTATGCCAACTACTGCCTCCGGGTCGTTTGCTAAAATATTTAATTGGGATGGGGTAGGAACATCCAGTAGTGATTACATAGATATCACGTTGAATGTTCAAGCTTTAAATAACACATCCGTTACTATCTTAAACTCTTCTGCCCATTATTTGTACTTGGGGAGTACGGACAAGTTTGATATGGCTATTTTTGACCTTGACACCTTAGGTAGTTTAGGGGCGTTAACGTGGGAATATAGTAGCGGTACTCCTGCTTGGACACAATTTACCCCTTCTATAGACCGTGAAGAACCAGACGGAACTGCTTACGGATTTACAGAAGACGGTGCGGAATCTTTTTCTCCTCACCTTCTGTCTGATTGGGCAACAGAAACTATAAATGGTTCAGATATATACTGGGTAAGGGTTTCAGCAGCCTCTGTCGCCGCTGCCCCCACAGTTAAACGTATTCAAATGAGGGCATTAAATGCTTACGCTACAACTAAAGAAGTATTTGAATTCCTTCAGTTAGAAGGAGTTTATACTACCCCTTCATCTTCTATTACAGATTTCACTTCGTCAACTATACCTTCGAAAAAATCCGTACAGGCGTATATATCTGGGGCACAATCAGAGATAGATTACAAAACACGTAAATCTTGGAGACCTAACGTAGCCTATAACGAACATTATGATTTTAATTTTATGGGCATAAGACTTAATCGTAGGGGTGCAAAAAGAATATTCAAGGTTCAGATTTGGGAGGGTGATAGTTACGGAACTTTAACAGAGGGGCGTCAGAACGAGTATTTCTTTAATCCCGACACAGGAATTGTTTATTTCTCCAGATACTTTTTCTTGCCAGCTAGATTTGGTTCATTTCAGTCGTTAGCTGCAAGATATGGAGGTGGAGAATTTATTGCTCCAGTTCGTATTTCATACCAATACGGAGAGAATGTAAACCTTGATGCTAGAGAGGGTGGTTATGTACATGAGCTTACTCGTAAATTAGCTGCTATAGCCATTGTTAGAAATTCTGACTTCGGTAATATCGCTGTTGGTGGCATGGACAGGATTCCATTAGAAGCCAAAGTATCTGGTTGGCATGCGGAAGCGCAAGACGCCCTTGAGTCCTTACGAGCAGTGGAGTTGTTTTAAATGCCTACAGAGCCAGTACCAGTCGAGCAGGTCAAGGATAAACTTAGTTCAACGTGGGTCTATGGTAATGTGGCTAGCACCTCTGCTAACCCAGTATTTGTTGAAGTCAACGGTGAGGGTGAGAGGATAAGGTTCAACACACAAATAAGTGATACCTTATTAGTACGACCGGGAACACCCGCCATGACCGAAAATTTCATAGGTAATTATAAATATGGTAATCGTTACTATAATGTAGAAGTTGAGATTTGGACAAACAATCAACGTCAACGTTTATACGATTTAATGCGGGAAATTCGTCGTGTAGTACACAGTACAAAGCATGGGCTGACTAATTACCAAAGATGGCAGGTCACAAGTTTTGTAGAGCCTACTATTGCCCAAGCCAATATTTGGACTGGGACTATGACTATTCTTTTGGAAAACAATGCAATTTTACTTGAAACTTAGTATAATAGCATACATCTATTAATGTTAGGGGAAACAAATGGCAATTTATCGTCCTGATCAGGCACAATTATCTTTTGCGTCAGAAGGGGCACAAGGTGCAGATTCTGAATTAAAAGTAGCGGTATATAAATCCAGCGGCGCTGTTGCGCTGACATTGACTGGGTTAACCCCCGGCACGTCGGAAATAGCCTATACAGATTTAGCTACCAGCACTTGGACTGTAGGTGACTTTGTGCAAATTGGCTCTCAAGTAGCCGTCAATACTACGGCTGTTTCGGCTTCCGTTGTCCACCCATACGAAGTCCGACGTATTGAACACGTTGCTGTGACTAATTCTCTCACCGGTACAATTAGACTTGATCGGCCTGTAGCATTTACTCATGCCGCTGATACCCGAATAATTGAGGTAGAGGAAACCGCTAACAGTTCGGCACAAGAAGCTCTATCTATACCTTCCATGAGATTTATTCCGGGGGCCTACAC
>Ga0307488_10003252_pt1 | contig 13623 bp, 15 predicted proteins | sample SB02metaG_FD_202248 | JGI IMG/M metagenome (GOLD analysis project Ga0307488, IMG submission 202248) | Sea-ice brine microbial communities from Beaufort Sea near Barrow, Alaska, United States - SB 0.2 | ecosystem: Environmental > Aquatic > Marine > Coastal | place: USA: Alaska | collected...
CGTCGCGATGCGTGATGGCAACTACTCGCTCGTCGCTGAACCCCACTACGATCTCTCCACCAGCAACATGTTTGACGAAAAATGGATTCCAGCGATCAAAAACGGCAGCTACAAGAATTTTCAGCTATTCGATCTGGCCAAAGATCCCAATCAAACCACTAACATCACTGCCGAAAATTCAGCGTTGGTCGAAAAGATGAAAAAGCAGCTTCTCGAAATCAACGCGAGCATCATGGCTGACGGCGAAGATTGGCATTTAAAAAAATAAGCGACGCCCTTCAGGCCGTAATGTTGAGCATCTCAAGCTGCTGCGTAATCTGAGCACGTTCGGTTTCCCGAAATCGGTGAAACGGCGATGCCATAAAATCATCGCAAACGCCGAGTATCGACAACGCGCATTTCAAGCCTTTGATGATCGCCGAGCCATGATGCCCGACTGAATAAATCGCCTGAGAAAGCTCCAACACCTGTCGACTCAGCGTGCGGCATTGCGCCAAATCACCAGTAGCGGCCGCCTTGTAGAGATCCACATACAGCTTGGGATTTAGATTCGCTCCGCCGTTCACACCACCGTGACCTCCCAGCAGCACCGTCTCCGCCAAAATCTCTTCCGGCCCCACCAGCAGCGACCAATCCGGCCGCTTTTTAGCCGCGAGATACTGCATTTTTCGAAAATAGGTCAGATCCCCCGAGCTATCTTTCAAGCCAACGATCTTCTCGCAATCCATCGCCCATTCCACCACTTCGGGCGAAAACGAAACTTTCGTCAGCGCCGGCATGTTGTAGAGCATCAGTGGCAGCGGAAGCTCCTCCACCAGCGGTTCGATGTATTCCTTCAATTCAGGCTGTCCGGCGGGAAAGTAATAAGGTGCCGACGTCACCAACGCATCAGCGCCCATCCGTTCCGCCTCTTGAGCCAACGCAGCGGATTCCACCAGTGATGTATCCGTAATTCCTACCAGCACGGGCACCCTGCCCTTCACCAAATCGCAGGTCCGCTGAATCAATTCCCGACGAAGTCGGTAGCTCAAACTCGGCGCTTCGCCGGTCGTTCCCAGAATGAAAATCCCGCTGACTCCGCCATCGACAAGGCGTTCAACCAATCGTTCAAGCCCCGCGACATCAAGCGTGTCCCGCTCAGTAAGCGGTGTGATCATTGGCGGGACAATGCCCGTGTAGGTTGGTGTCATGAAAGGTTTTTCCGATCCAATAGAGTATGTTCGTTGAACCGATAGGGTTCGTTCGTGAAAATGGTTTTTATGATTACGAAGCCTTTTGAAAGCGACTGACTAACAGTCCGACCAGAAAGATCGAAAGGGTGCCAATGACGATGGTGAGATTCCCGTGGAGCATCGATTTCAGGTGGTCCGGCATCCATTCGCGATCCGCTGAGCTGAGCCAGAAAATGACGATCAATCCGACGACGACTCCGGTCACCGCCGCTGGATTCCCTGCTCGCTTCACGATAAGACCGAGAAGGAAAAGCCCAAGCATTCCGCCAGCAAAAATCCCTGATAGCTTCCACCAAATATCGAGAATATTCGCGGCGTCATTCGTCAAAAACAGCGCCGTTCCGGTTCCAAGAATCCCCCAAAAAATCGTCGACCACCGAAGCACCTTCATTGATTCAACTTCTCCGACGTCTTTTCCGCCACGAATAAGTCGGCCCCACAAATCGCGAAGGGTAATCGTCGCTGAACTGTTCAAACTGGTGTCGATCGTGCTCATCGCAGCAGCCGCCAAGGCAGCGAGAATCAATCCGCCAACGCCAGGAGGCAGATGATTGGCCATGAAATGCGGCAGAATCGAGTCCTCGAATTTCCGATCACCCGCCATTTCCTGAATGGCCGCGATCTCTTCCGGCGAGGTCTGGTAAAAGCTGAAAAGCAGCGAACCGATTATGAAAAACATCAGCGACGCCGGAACGTAGAGAATCGCGCCGATCCACAGAGAACGCTTCGCAGCCGCTTCGGATTCCGCTGCATGATAGCGCTGGATGTAGTTTTGATCGATTCCGAAATTTGTCAGGTTGATGAATAGACCGAAAATCAAAACCACCCACACCGTCGAACTCGCAAAATCGGTGACAGACCAACTTCCCAACGAGAATTTGTCTGCGTCTTTCGCGATCGAAAACGCAGCACTGGCACCTTCAGGATGCTTAAAAATAAGAATTCCAATGACCAGCAACGCCCCGACCGCCAGCACGACGCTTTGAATCGCATCCGTCCAAATCACCGCTTCAATCCCGCCAATCAGCGTGTAGGCGGTCACGAGAATTCCTGAAACGAGAATGATCGTCGGCAAACTCCACCCCGTGACCTGCTGCAAACCGATCGCGACTCCCAACATGATCGTCGCGCTGCGCGAAACCTGTGTCAGCAAATAGCAAACCACGGCATAAATCCGCGCCCACAAACCAAAACGTTTTTCGAGATGTTCGTAGGCGGAGATTTCGCCAGAATTCCGATAGAACTTCACAAAAAATCGAACGGCGATGAGCACCGCAATCGGGATTGAGAGCGAAAACACAAACGCATTCCAGTTTCCCGCATAGGCTTTTCCGGGAACGCCTATGAAGGTGTTGCTCGACAAAAAAGTGCCGAAAAGCGAAAGCCCGACCACCCAGCTAGGCAGTCGTCCGCCCGCTTTCATAAAACCTTCAGAAGTGTGGCTGCGTTTCGCGAACCAGACGCCGACTCCCACCACAAGGGCAATGTAGACGACGAGAACGATGATATCGAGAGTTTGCATAAAAAGTGGGAGTTACCAGAGTTTGGGTGTGGCCGAGCGAAGTTCCGTGACTACTTCCGTAAATCGAGCGCGCACCTCGTTGCTACCTGCTACAAGAGTTTCTTCGAATAGGTCGTTTTGGGTATCGAAAAGTCGGACATCTGAAAAGTATTTCCATCGCTCACCCCGAGGGAAAGGGAGCAATCCATCAGCATCGGTTTGTGGATCCTTGCCCATGATAACAATCACATTCGGCCGACCCGCGCCAAACCCGACACGGGCGACGAAAAGAAAAAATGTGACGATCAGAAATCTCATGTGAAGCAAACTCTATGGAAGTCTATAGAGCGATATGCGAACTTTCCGCAAGATCTTTTTGAACGCGATTCCGTGAGTTCACAAAATGCAGTCAGAGGCGGCTGCATCACCGTCTTGCACGATCTCATTCCCAGCGTAGAATGCGGCCAAATTTAAATTTATGAGCGACGAATCGAAGATTAATAAAATCGTGGTGGCCTACTCCGGCGGTCTGGACACTTCAGTGCTTTTGACATGGTTGAAAGAAACCTATCAGGCAGAAGTCATCGCCTATTGCGCGGACGTCGGTCAGGAAGAAGAGCTCGACGGGCTCGAGGAAAAAGCCCTCAGCACCGGTGCTTCCCAGTGTTTCATCGACGATCTGAAATCTGAATTCGCTGCCGATTACATTTTCCCCATGGTTCAGGCCGAAGCAATTTACGAAGGTCAGTATTTGCTGGGAACGTCGATCGCCCGCCCGTGTATTTCCAAAGGAATGGTTCATGTCGCTCGCGAAGTCGGCGCTGATGCGATCGCGCACGGAGCAACCGGAAAAGGCAACGATCAGGTACGATTTGAGCTTTCCACCAACGCCCTTGCACCAGATATCGAAATGATTGCCCCCTGGCGTCAGCAGCGTTTCCGCGACCAGTTCCCCGGCCGGAAAGAGATGATCGAATATGCGGAAGCAAACAACATTCCTATTCAGGCATCGATGAAGAAGTCCTACTCAATGGACCGAAACCTCCTCCACATCAGCTTCGAAAGTGGCGTTCTGGAAGACGTTTGGTATGATGCGACTGGCGAGGCTGATCGCGACATGTATGTGCTCTCCGTTTCTCCTGAAGAAGCACCGGACACCCCGCAGATGCTTCAGATGCTTTTTGAAAAAGGGAATTGCATCGGCTTGATGACCGAAGGGATGGATGAAATCCTCGCTAAACTCGGCGATGTCAAAGCAGCTGGCGAAAATGACGGCTACACCTTGCTCGATCCTTACGGCGTGATGCGCGTTCTCAATTTTCTCGGCGGAAAGCACGGCATTGGCCGGATCGACATGGTCGAAAACCGTTTCGTCGGCATGAAAAGTCGAGGCATTTACGAAACACCCGGCGGCACAATTTTGATGGCGGGTCATCGCCAAATGGAGAGTCTCACGATGGACCGCGAAGTGATGCGCGTCCGTGATGGTCTCATTCCAAAATACGCCGAGCTTGTTTACAACGGTTTCTGGTTTGCTCCTGAGCGCGATGCTATTCAGGCGCTGGTAACGGAATCACAGAAGATGGTCAGTGGTGAAGTCCGCTTTAAGCTCTACAAAGGCAACATGATCACCGCTGGACGTCGTTCACCAAACAGCCTTTACGACGAGGACATCGCCTCGATGGAAGGTGCTGAAGAAGGCAAGGAAGAAGCTTACAATCAAGACGACGCGACAGGCTTCATTCGTTTGAATGGTTTGCGCTTGAAAAACGAAGCACGTCGAGCAGAGCGGGATTCGTAAACTGAAATTCTCCCTTCACGATCAAACGGGGTTGATTTGACGATCACACCCTGTTGGTAAACAAATAAGGATGGCAATTGGAACAATAGACGGGCTACTTACAAAACTGCGGCCCACTGTTCTTTGCCCGACCGAGGAAGATTGGATTACAATTGATCGCAAAATCAGCCTTCCAAACGATTACAAATCATTCGTGAGCCAGTTTGGTGCCGGCCAAATTGATTTTTTCATTTCTATTATGAGCCCTCTCGGGGATCTCTTAACTGCGAACGGGCAGTTGAATAAAACTTGTGCTGAGCTGCGCACTAAATTCCCTGAAATATTCGACTTCAATCTCTACCCTGAAAAAGGAGGGGCTTTTCAATTCGGCAGCACTGACAACGGCGACCCCCTTGTTTGGGAGACAAATGAAGATCCAGACGGTTGGACCGTCGGCATAATTCCTTCCCGTCGCAACGAACTCGAAAGGTTTCAATGCGGTTTCGAGGAGTTCCTAGTTTCGCTCTTAGACCGAAGAATCGAACCCGATTGCTTTCCTCAAGATTTCTTGGATAACGAACACACATATCATTGAGCCAAGCAGAGATACAACAAGTTCTATTCACTTGCCCAAATAAACGCCTTCACCAGATCAATCGCAGCCTCACGATGCGGTGCCAATCCGTGACTTCCGCCCTGAACTTGAATCAGGGTGACGTCTGTTTTGAGGTAGTGAATTTTGAGGAGACTCGGCGCGACTTCTTTGCCGTCCTTTTCCTCCAGCTTCGTTCCTTTATATCCATGTACTTCGGCCCATCGAAAAGCCGTTTCGTAAGCGGACAGATGCAAAGACGTTCTCCCGCGCATACCGCCCTGAAACGGAACCACTTTGTCATCAGTGCCGTGAACATAGAGAATCCGCCGACCAACCGGAACGGGCTTCTTTTTGGTGTCGTAGTTGTCTGTATTCCCAGTCGTTGGAAACCAGAAGCTTTCATCGTGAAACTCGGCTTCGATGAATGATGCCACCATCGGCACTGCGTTTTTGAAAAGCGGTTCGTCGATTTCAATCATCAGCCGATGGATATATCCGCCTCCGTTCGAGGTGCCTATAAGCGAAATATTTTCCATGTCCGCCTTAGGATACTTTTCTGCAATCGTCGCAATCAGCTCGCGAAAAAACTGGATGTCCGGCGCTTTTGATTGCTCCCCTTGGATATTCCAACTTCGCAAATACCCCTGTGGCGCAACAACTAGATGATCAGGAAAATCCCGGGCCCAATTATTGATCATTCGCCCTGCATTCCCGCCGTTTCCGTGAAAATAAATCACCACAGGCACTTTACCCCAATTGCTTTTTGGCTCGACCGCCCAAACCGGCCGCTCGTATCCCTCGGGATGCTGCGACCATTTTTGATTAATCGTGAACGTTGCACCTTCACTTGAGACCGCCTCCCGCTTTTGGGATTCGGGCTTCGCCTTTCTGGCTTTTCCAAGATGTTCCTCTATCGAGATTTTTCCATCTCCGTTGACGTCCTTCTGATCAAAAATCTTTCGCGGTCCTCCTGGGATCTCACTTTTCTCCAAAAATCCGTCTCCGTTTTTATCCCAGCTTTTAAACATTCGCTCACCTTGGGCAACCGCCGTCAGTGAAATAGCCAAAACGGGAAGGGAAATTAGAAAGGTTTTCATAGTCTGAAAAGTAAACCCCGCTATTTGAATGTCGATTTCAGAATTTCCAAAATAGTCGCGCGTTCCCGATTCATCATGGGCTTCCAGCCATGAGCGCCATTCGGATTGATGATCAGATTAGATTTCAAACAGGCCTTTTCATAAGCCGCGTGAAAAAGCTCGGATTGATCCAAATACACCGCCTTGTCCTTCGCTCCATGAAGAATCAGGAACGGAGGGTTATCCTTGCTAACGTGAGTGATCGGACTGGCAATCTTCGTCAGTTCGAGATTTGCGGAAGCCTCCCCGCCGTAGTTCCTTCCAACTCCGCGACATCGGCGCTCGTGCCCATCAGCGCCACGAGATGGCCACCCGCTGAACTACCGCCCACAACGATCTTGTCGGCTTTATAGCCGTATTTCGCGGCATTCGCCCGTAACCTGCGCACTGCCCCTTTGCAATCGTGGATCTGGGCAGGGAAAATTGCTTGCTCATGCGGTATTCGATGCTCGCCATCGCATAGCCATGTTTCGCGACCCAGGCCATTTTGTTTCCGGCGCGCGATCCGCCTTTCCAGCCGCCTCCGTGAATCCACACAACTAAGGCAGGATTCTCGACTCCCTTCGGCAAGTATAGATCCAGCAGCAACGGAATCCAGTGCGGCTTGGCAAACTCGATCCCGTTTTGGCGAGTGACTTCGAAAGACGGTTCAGCAAACGCAGGAATGGAAAGAGACAGGGGGAGGGCAACCAGGGCAAAAAATCGCTTCATTTCTGATTTTAGCTCCAGATTCCCTAGAGCGACAAGCCTCTTCTAACGCCTCTCACACCATCGTGAAAACCATCGTGAAAACCGTTGTGAAAATCATCATAATAATCATCATATTTTGCTAATCATTAAAAGTTCTGCTGTCACTACATTATTATATTTAGGAATTAGAATTGATTCATAAATCATCGTTGATATCATCGAGAAATAAGCATCTACTGATTCAAAAAATGTCCAAACCTACCGACGTCAGTCTGAATCCCTCGTTTTCTGAGAAACACTGCTCTCAGCTGGCGGAGCTATCGGCGGAAATCTTTCGGGAAACCGGTGCACTTCAGCAAATCGTGCCTGGCGAGCGGACTCATCAGGAAATTGCCCGACTGGTTTCGAGGATAAATGGCTACTATTCGAATCTCATCGCGGGTATTAGGACGCCTCCTCTTGAGGTGGAGTCGGCAATCTCGGAAGCTTTTGGGGAGCGACCTCGCGATGCAAACAGCCAGACATCACTCGTTGCTCACATCGAGACAGAACGCCTCATGCGGGAGAACCTTGAAAGTGCAGACGCAGATTTCTCAGCTCATTCCCCCGACTTCATTAGGTGGCTTCATGCTGAATTTTACAATCACTTGCCGGATTCCCAGCGACTTACCAAAACACCTTCCGGCCGTGATTCCCCCGTCGAGCCAGGAGCATTTCGAGATCAGGACATCACCATCGGTCGCCATCAGCCGCCCCCGCCCAGAGAAGTCCCCACGATTCTGGCGGAGTTCGATCGCTACTTTTCAGATGAAAATTGGCTCGCTACAGATCGGCTGCTGGTTGTGGCGGCCGCTCATCACCGGCTTGCCTGGGTTCACCCATTTCTCGATGGCAATGGGCGGGTGGCTCGACTTTATTCCCACGCCTGCCTCATTCAGGCCAAAGTCGATGGAGGCGGATTGTGGTCGCTTTCACGCGGACTGGCTCGTCATCGACAGCATTACTTCGATGCTCTGGCCGGAGCTGACCTTTTGGAGCCTTTTGAAAAGCGGAAACGACTCAGTGGAAACGGATTAGGCGAGTTTTCACACTTCTTTCTGGAGACCCTGCTCGATCAGGTCAAGTTCATGAAAGAGCTGCTTCAGATGCCAGCCATCACCTCGCGTATGGAAAAATACATTTATTATGAATTGGCCCCCAAAAAGCACGGTGAAGCTCTCGCACGATTACTCCGCGCGACCTTTATCGGAGGCGAAATTGCCCGTGGTGAGGTGAAGTTGATCACCGGCCTGCGCGACACAGCTGCCCGTGAGGTCATCAACCTAGCGTTTGAGCATCGCTTGATTCAGTCATCGACTCCCAAAGGTCCTCTTGCTCTCCGCTTTCCGGCTGAGGTGTTGGGCGCCTATTTTCCGAGGCTGTATTTGGATCTGCCTGCAGAATGACTCATCGCGCCGAATTCCACTTTTTATCGAACGCATTTTCAGTCGTGAAAATCGTCTTCCAATTCGGCAGTAACCAAACCGGTCATCGTCAAGGTTGAAAGGACGAGGCGCTTTCCTTTTCCATCATATAGGAAAACCTGTGACGCCTTTCCTTGTGGAATTATGAGGAAATCGGGATGGGCAACTTCATGGACTCCACCGTCTGCCATTACGATTTCAAACGGAGCGTGTCGATCCAGTTCCTTGCGTAAGATTGCTTTGGAAATCATTTCAGGACACCAACTCTGAAACACCCGATTTCAAAGATTTGATATTCGCGATCTTAAAACGTTTGTAACTGATTTCATCATCAAACACAATCAACGTTCCTTGAGGTGGTGGAAATCCAAAGTGGTCCCGCGACATAACCGGGTAGCGATTTCCACTTTTCATCACCAGCGTGAATGATTCGTGCGCTTGAGCGAATTCCTCGATTTCCTCTCGGCTCAATCATGATAGTAGTCTTTGATTTTCGATTCTGCAATCAAATGGCTTAGCGTTACTCAATTCCAATCCTCGCCACAACATGCCCTTCAACATCGGTATTCCTCGAAACCTCGCGGAACAGCCTATCGACTTTCACCCGGCTGGATTTGCAGAAGTAGCGCACAAGTTTCACGAGGTCATCCGATTTCAGATCAGACTTCCCGCTGGCCAGCAGATGCTCGGCATAGGCTACGCTTGATGTCATTGCGAAGAGCTCTGCTCCGATTTCGACAAAGCGGCCAACATGACCCGTTTCTTGTCGAGCTTGGGACCGTAGCGAAGCATCGCGTGAAACAACCCACGCGAAAGCTTACGGCTGAGGCTTTTCATTTTTCGCATGTCACTGCGGAATTCGGGTGAGACGCCACGTCCGGCTGTCAGAGCGGGCATCCATTTTGCGGGATACCATCTAGCGTAGAATAGTGCCGATTTGAACGCCGCTTTGGCGCGAACTTTCAGTGGCAGAGTCGAGTTCAATACGGGGCCACCCATGGTCAAATGCGGATCGAGCGCTTCGCGGGCAATCATTAGTCGCATGATTTCGCTAGAGCCTTCGAAGAGCGTATTAATCCGAGCGTCACGAAAGAACCTTTCAACCGGGATCGGTTTTTCGCCGCGGTTTTCGAGCGATTGCGCGGTTTCGTAACCACGACCTCCACGAATTTGCATGGTTTCGTCGACAATCTCCCAACCACGCTTGGTAGTCCACATTTTTGCAAAGGCGGCTTCGATTCGGATGTCGGATTTCTTGTCGTTATCGGTGTCGTAAAATTGGGTTGGGGTTCATGGTTTTTATTTAACAAACTTCTGAGCAGTTCTTTCGAAGCGCTCTACATATTCAGACCTCGCAGCGGGTTTTTCGTTCAATTATTTTGATAACAATCGGAATCAACTGCACTGACTATTATCTTATTGAGTAGACGTGTGACTTTAGATTTCTATGCAAAAAATCGGTCAAACAATCACTTTTTTGAACGAACCCTGTCCGTTCGATGAAGACACCCTGTTGGTTCTGAAAATGCGGGCTCAAAAAATTGAAAAGTCGAATTCGATTGCTGATTCCTTCCCGTAAATTCCAAAAAATTCTTTTTAATTCCCGTTCAATGCGAAGGGGAAACGGGAATTTAAAGGAATTAATTTCATAGCCGATCTTCTAACATTTGAGGTGTTTGAAACTATTGCGCACCCATCTCGTGAAATCCCTATTCGATATTTGAATCCTACTTCCCCAACGGACCGGTTTCACCCAACTCACCACACGCTTGCAATGCCAGAACGGCATAAGCGCTGCCGATGTTCGATATCAAATTGCGGGCATGATTGACCGGTGATTTTGTGAACCATTTGCCGCCTTCCCTTTGATTCAATTTCAGCCAGGCGACGCTTTTCTGAAGACGCGCATCGTTGGCGGGAACTCCCATCTCACGGGCGATGATCGTCACAAACCCGGTTCCATAGCCGTCACTCGTTTTAACATCGAGCGGCTTTCCGTCTTCGCGTTCGATTCCGCCTCGCCAGTCGGTCAGAAAACTCGCCGTCGACCAGCCGCCATCCGGTAGCTGCAACGCCATGAGTTCTTCCAGCGCTTTGGCTCGCTCAGCATCCGTTGCAATTCCATCCACTCGAATCGAGCACCACGCCAGCATCGCCCGGTGATGAAGCGATTTCGGAGGATCGTTTTTTAAATACCCACGCAGCTTTTCAAGACCCGCTTTCGCTGCCGGAGTTTCGGCATAGTTGTCAGGCGCAATTCCAATGGTCAGCGCAGCCAAGGTCACACCAAAGTGGTCATCGATTTCCAACGGCGCGTAATCGCAATGCGGCCAACGCCAGCCGCCATCCTTGCGCTGAACCGTCCAGATCAAATCGAGCACTTCGCGTGTCACATCGCTCAATTCCCCCGTAGTTTGCAGGTCGTTGAATGTCAGGCCTGTTCCCACTGCAATTGTCCAAAACCCTTGTTTTTCAGAGGGAGGTTTCTTTTTCCAACGCTCATTCGGATACGCTTCGTAAAAGGCCCGCACTTCGCCTGAGTCCTTTTGAAACGAGCTCAGCGCTGGCCGAGCCATCATGTAACTCATGTTCGTGTGGCAGGTGGCGCACTTCTTTTTCTTCTGCCACGTCAGCGACGCCTGATCGAGGTACTGCGCCGCTTTTGCCGGAGAAAACTCGGCCGCAATGGGTTCGTCCGGCGTGATAGTTTGCAAATCATCGGAAACGTCTTCAAGCGTGATTACCGGATTCTGAGATTGCGCAACGAGAGCCGTTGAAACGAAGATGAATCCGCCAATAAGCCCGTTCAAAATAGAAATGCGCATACAGATGAATATCGGTTTTGCCCGAAAGTGTCAAAGGGCGCATCCAAGGGCTTGTTGGGGCGGGCCATTCCCGATAGCATCCAGCACGCTTATGACTCACTTCTTTCGCTTTCTCGCTGCTCTTGGATTGATGCTTGGACTCTTTTCTGAGGCCGCTGATCCCATCAAAATCGTGCTCGTAGCCGGAACCGTGAAGGAGGTCGACAAACCGGGACATCATGATTACACCGGCGGCTGCGAAGTGATGAAACGGCTATTGGAGCAAACCGAAGGCGTTTCGGTTTCTTACATCAAAGAAGGCTGGCCACAGGACGAAACCGTTTTCGACGACGCCAATGCGATTGTTTTCTACACCGATGGCGGAGGCAAACAGGCTTACCTCGCCTCCCCCGAGCGGATCGCTGTGATTCAAAAGCAAATCGATCGCGGCGTAGGGCTGGTCAGCATTCATCAGGCTGTTGAATTTCCTCCGCAGCTAGCCAAACAAGCAGGCGAGTGGATGGGAGCGGTTTATCACAAAGTTCTGTCAGGCCGGGGACATTGGGACAGCAAGCACGAGACCTTTCCAGAACATCCCGTGACCCGCGGCGTCACCCCATGGGCACTGAACGACGGTTGGCTGAATCGATTTAAATTCGACACCGGAATGGCCGGCGTCACTCCCGTTGTTTGGTCAGGAAAAGAACATCTCGGCTCGCCGAAAGGAGGCACCAAAGACGTCGTCAGCTGGACATTCGATCGCGCTGACGGCGGCCGTTCCTTCAATTTCAGTGGTCTCGACGCCCATTTTGCATGGGAATTCGAAGGCGTCCGTAAACTGATGACCAATGGAATCCTCTGGGCCGCAAAGGCAGACATTCCAGAAAGCGGTGCCCCGTGCGCTGCTGACAAAGCGTTGGTGGATTCATTGGAAACGCCTCGAACGGCACCGCCGAAGGAAGCGAAAAAATGATCAACCTCCGGGGAAGTCTTCATACACTCCCCAATTAGGATCTTCATATTTCTCAAGTGAAACCTCAAATGAAGCCAGCCCTTGGTTGTTTTCGTTGAGCACCTTGAGAAAAAAATCAGAATCGGAGACGTAAAACAGCAAATCCTTCACACCCGCCTTTAGGACGCTACCGACATGGACGCATTGAGCCTCTTTCTCTAATTTTGGTGCAACTTCATCTTCAAAGTCATAGAGTAGTTTCTCATCTTCTGAATTGGGTAGCCCTGTTTCATCCTTCGGCTGATATTCAATCGTCAGATAGATCAAAGACGGAGCAATCTTCAGCCCCTTAATCTCCGACGCTCCGATATTCTTTCGAAAGATCCAAAGTTCGCTTGAATCCTCAGGCTTCACTTCGGCAAGCGTCCATTTGTCACGAAATTCTGGAATCATAAATTCAATCGTTGAGTCGATCGAATAAAGAACTTACTCCACCACAGCAGGCTTTGTCGTCATCGGGAAATCATCGGTCCGAAACGGCGTCAGAGGCAATCCGTTTTTGCCAAACACATTGCAGACAGGGTTCTCAGCCCACGCATAGCGAACTGCTACGGGTGCCGCGACGTCTTTGCTGGAAACTTCAATCGTGTCGTTGCCGGTGATTTTGGCATCTGCCCAAACCCATTTTTTGTCTTCTCCGCAAATGGCAAATCCACGAACTTCAGCGACATCTACGGTGCGCATTCCGCCGCCGATGTGATCAAATTTCAGAGTGGCTTTGTTTCCGGCGATTGAAACATCTTTGAAGGTCGGGCTTTGCGGCTCGATGTCGAATCCGTAATCCTTCGCCAAGGCCCAACGAACGAGCCTCGCAGCGACATCGTATTTGTTCTTCGGGTGAATGTCATTGCCTTCGCCAAGATCAATGATGACGGCCTCGCCAGTCCTCGGGAGCGACATCGTTTTTGTCTGCGATTCACGAAGCTCGGCCCATTGGCTGTCGCCCGGCTGATCAACTTCACCGCGAAAATCGGCCAACTGAACCCAGTAAAACGGGAAATCTCCCTGGCCCCATTCGGCACGCCATTGCTCGATCATGTAAGGGAAAAGCTGACCGTATTCCCAGGCACGACTGGCGTTGCTTTCGCCCTGATACCAAATCACGCCTTTGATACCATAACCGAGCGTCGGGTGAACCATGCCGTTGAAAATATTACCCGGACGGGAATTCCCACTGAGCAGTGCTTCAGGATTTCGGGGCGGGCGTGGGGACTGTTTCCCAGCCGCTTTCGCCTCAGCCGTTTTCGTTTTCCAAGCCTCAACCGCAGCCTGATATTTGGTTTTCTCAGCATCGGATTCGATGAATGCCTCGCGCGTCTTCCAACCATCGGTCAGCAGTTTGAAACGAGGGTCTTTCTCTAAAGACGAACGTCGCACCCAGGCTTCTGCCGCTGAGCCGCCCCATGAATT
>Ga0307488_10003253_pt1 | contig 13621 bp, 16 predicted proteins | sample SB02metaG_FD_202248 | JGI IMG/M metagenome (GOLD analysis project Ga0307488, IMG submission 202248) | Sea-ice brine microbial communities from Beaufort Sea near Barrow, Alaska, United States - SB 0.2 | ecosystem: Environmental > Aquatic > Marine > Coastal | place: USA: Alaska | collected...
GTTTGCTGTCGGCAAGTTTGAACCGAGAGTGACGTATTTTCCTGTTGCTCGTGCTACGGTGAAATCACCTGAAACGAAACCAACAATTGTGCCGCTTACTGTAATTTTCCCGGTCACACCTGTAAAACCATGAACTGCCATAGATAACCGAGGACAATTCGGGGTTTATGAGGGATTCGCTTACTGCAAGTTTGCGATTGCTGTTGGGGTGAAGTGGTAATCTCTCTCTGTTCCCATGAAGCGTCCGTGTGTTGACCACATTTCTGATAGAGACATATAAGTCCATCCTGATTCTTGAACTCCGCTGATGTATCCGAAGAATGTGTCTTCTCCGTCGAACTCTGTTGCTACGAAAGAAGCGCTGCTTCCCCAAAAGTATCTTACTTGTCCGATTGCATTTGTTCCTTCATCTTCCTGAGAATATAATTCAGGTAGTGAGTTTCTGTTAGTTTGTGTAAGCGCCATCTGTCTTGCCATGTTCTTTCGTGCGGCTTCCTGCATATAAAGGTTTCTATCTATCAATGTCTCATTATATCAATACAAATACAAATCCACTCACTAAATAACCTCAAACTTGCTGAGTTTCAATTGTGCCTTTCAAGGATGCGGACAAAAGACGCGAGTATAATCGTCGATATCAAAAGGTCTACTACGCTAATAATTCGAAGAAAAGGAAAAACGCAGTCGCTATTCGCCGGAAGAATATTCGCTTGTGGTTTGACCAACATAGAAGAAAAGCAAAATGTCAAAATTGTGGGTTGAGTGGAGAAACTTGTCCTTGGTTATTGGAGTATCATCATAGAGTCGAAGGAAGTAAAACTGCCGCCGTCGGTCATTTGGTAGGAAATGGTTATTCTCAAAAAAGAATTTTAGAAGAGATGGCGAAGTGCGACATTCTCTGTTCTAATTGTCATCGTCGTCATCATTACGAAGAAAAACTTGAAGGCGTCACTTATTCTGACCACGGTAAAAAAGAGACTATCGACCTCGATACGATTGAAGACACAACAAAAAAATTTGAAATTTCTAAAAGAAGATTGAAGCAAAAATCTGCGAGAAGAAAAATTAGAAAACAAAGAACCGCAGAACGAGAAAACAATCTCAACATGCCCGGACCTTCCATTGATGAACCCGAACATTCTTAATAGTGGTTATTTCAGCCAAGTATATGGTGAGAATACTTTGGGGCAGCGAGCAACCTACAAGACCCACAGGATATGGAATTGTAACTAGGAACTTGATTAAAAGATTAGTCAAAAAAGGCCATGAAGTTTTTGTCATGGGTTGGGATTACAACGGAGAAGATTTCAAACACGAAGAAGGGTGGACTTTGGTTCACGCTGGAATCTCAGGATACGGTTCTGAAAACTTGGGCGGTCCCGGAAGCACAACCATTCTCGACGCGACAATAAAAAGACTTGAGCCGGATATTTACGTTTCATTAGTTGACCCTTGGCTCGTTGGTCATTCCGTTGTATCAACAAACAAAGTCGGTCTCCCTTATCTCGCTTATCTTCCTATTGACGGATTCCCTATTTCCCCTGCATGGAAAGACATTCTGAAAATGATGCATACTCCAATGTTCATGAGCAAGTTCGGACAGAAAACTTTTGAAGATTTCATTTCTGAATATTCCTCAAGCGGAATTGTTGCTGCTGATAAACGAGATGGAATGCTCGACAGATATCTTACAGAAAAAAGTCCTGTTCTTTATCACGGTGTCGAACTTGATATCTTCAAACCTGTCAGTGATGAAGAAAAACTTGAACTGAAAAAGAAAATGGGGTTGAAATGGGATTTCGTTTTCACCAGTGTGGCAAGAAATACAAATCGAAAACAAATACCCCGGTTGTTAGAGGCTTTTTCTCTATTCTTAGACCAACAAAATTATCCGAAAGATGTTGGATTGGTTTTGCATTGTGGCGACCCGACAGACACATTCGGAATGGGTGGATGGAATCTGCCTGCTCTCATAACTCAATACGGCCTCGAGGATTATGTTGCTTTTTCTGACACAAGTGCGAACCCTCTAATGGGTTTAACGAAAGAAGAAATGGCAAGATTGTTTCAAACTTGTGATGTTCACATAATGGCGACAGGCGGAGAAGGTTTTGGTATTCCATCGGCAGAAGCCATGGCATGTGGTAAACCAATTATTCTTCCCGATAACTCAACAGGCCCGGAACTTGTGGGAATTGGTCCTGCTCGTCGTGGTTGGTTGGTCGATTCAGCGACTCACATCGTAGGTCCTCAATGGGGAGTGACCATGACATTGGTTGACATTCAAGAACTGGCTTGGGCTATGGTTTCCGCATATGAGGATACTGAAGAAAGAAAAGAAATGGGAATCAGAGCGAGGAAGTTTGCTGAGGATAATTTCGATTGGGATATTTTGACCAGTCAATTAGAAAATCAAATAATTAAAACGGCAATTAAATTACACCCGTTAGGTGGATTATCGAAGGTGATATGATGGAGAAACAAAGCGATATTAAAAAGCCAAACAAAGCAACAAAAACTTGTGGCGAGGCACAAGGCAGATGTAAAACTCATGGTCGTTCTTGTATAATCGGAATGGATTATGATGACGGAAGAAAAGATGCTCTCGAACGAGCATTCAAAATAGAAGGAGTTTCACAAAAGTTCTCTCACAATATAGATTCAACACATTATTGTGACATTTGTATGAGAGAACGCCGTGAGGGACGCAGACCCGGTTTTCTCGGGTTCGACCCAATCACTCAACAGATTCTACCTACCGTTGTGATAACAAAAAATCAAAAAGAAGAAACCCGCAAAATGATGAAGCGTCAAAAGATTGTCAGTGGAAAAAAGAAAGCATTTGGAAACAAACGGAAAAAGTGAGTCGATGGTAGGACCGACGGGCATTTGGAATGTCGAAGAAGCGGACGGTCAGCATGGCTCTGACCCCGACCTCATGAAAAACTTGTGGAAATATTTTCCAATGGAAGAACCAATCTACGACCTTGGCTGCGGTCCGGGAGATTATTGCGTCTCGTTATCTTCTCAAGGTTTCGTCGTTGTCGGATACGAAGGAACTTCTCTAAAACACCTAGCCAAGTTTCATCCGATTATTCAATTTGATTTGACCGAAGATTTGAATGCGGCTCCCGCAAACTTGCTCTGTCTCGAAGTAGGTGAACATATTCCACTCAATAGGCAACAAGATTTGCTTCACAATATCCGTAAAACTTGTTTAAACAGAGCAATAATTTCTTGGGCTATTCCGGGACAAGGTGGATATCATCATGTAAATGAGCAAGCGAATGAAGTGATAATCGCGGAGATGGCAAGACGAGGATTCAGTTTGCATCTCGCCGATACACTGGCAATTAGAAAAGACGCAAGTTTTTGGTGGTTCAAAAATACGTTAATGGTCTTCGACCGAATACCATTTAATTTGTAAGAGGACGCGATGCTGCTTCTTGGGGGATAGTCGCTGAGAGAGTTAGCAGCCGTTAATGCCGCTAGTCCCTTTCGCGATGTCGCCGGGGGAGATTGCTCCCTTTCGCGACGGCCGTTAATGCCGCTATCACCCGCGCCCTCTTACAAACTAATGACACAGCCTTTTAGTTATAAAGGTTTCTATTGAGAGAACAGAGTATTGATAAACACAACCTTTATAGGTGAAGTGCTGCTCGCTTAGTTTGTAGAAGAAGGCCGAGGAAGAGACCCACTGTGCATTACTGAAACGCGTCAGTATATGCCGAAGCATTCATGCCACTGAACCTTCTTCTACAACTTGACTCCAACATTACGGGTCGGGGATAGAGGAACAATATAGAGAAGAGAGAGGCGGACTCATAAAAAGCAGTTTTCTATACCTTTTGAAAGACCCGTAATATATCACCACATTCTTTCAGACCGAAGAAACCATTCGGCCAAACAACCAATGATTATAACAAATTCAAAAAGACAGAATAGTTCCCATGCGGGACTCATCCGAAATCACTTTAGATTTTTGAACTCGCCTGAATTAAGTAAATCTTGTAGAATATCTGCACGAGTCATTGTTTTGTGCATTTCTAAAATGCTGGTATAATGACGGAGACCACCTTTGTCAACTTCTCGTCCTAGAACTTTCATATAAAGTCCTTTCAAGAAATCATCAGAGTCTCCAAGTGTCAAATCGAATCCGTTCCATTCTGTAACTCCTGTATCTTCTTCTTCCACAAGTTCTTCAGAAAAGAACTCTTCTACTTCTAACTCTTCTTCTAATTCAGCCTCAACCTCAGCGATTTCTTCATCTGCAAGTTTTTCTGCATCATCCCATGTGAGATGAGAATCGAGCCTTGCTGCCAGTTCTGCTTTCGTTCCTGTTGTATCTAATTCATTCTCTTCTGCAAGAGCGATAAGTTCTGCTTTCTTCAAATCTACGAGAGCCATGTAGTTCAATGGAACCTTTAGGGGTTTTTAACCGTAGTTATTCATTCCAACGAACGGCGACGGATAAATCATATCTGAATCCATTACATTCGTCATGCTTTCCATCAGGTCCACATTCCGGAGCCATGAGAGTAACCATTTGCCCCGCCGCTGCTTTCGTGAGACGAATCCAATGATAATCTGTCCCTTCTACTCCTGTGAGCGCTCCACCTGTTTGTGGGCTTGAAAGAGTTTCATTATTCAGAATAGCCACGGTGTTGCGGAACAAATCGTGAGCCGATTCCCTGTCGGGATGAGTGAGAGTGATTTGATAATATGCTGTTGATATTTTTCCCGATGTCGAACTTGCTCCACCTGTCAAACTTTCAGCGCTTGTTTCAGAGTAAACTGGAACGATGCAAACTTGATACGTTTTCCCTTTCTTGTATTGAAGCCAATCATTGTTGACTGAAACAGTCCATGTTCCCGGGGATGGAGAAACTAAATTATTCAACAAAAATTGTTTTATTGCATACCAAACAGAGTTTGTGGGAACACCAGTGTCAGTGATTGCCATGCTATTGACCTCAATATGCTCCCTTCATACCGAACGTCGCAACGCCCACAAGTTTTTCTTTTCTCAATTGTTTCAAAAACCAATCAAGTTCAGATTGAGTATTGTCTTCCAATCTCGCCCACATATCTTTTATTCGGTCCATACAATTCTCATCATTCAAAGCGGCTCTCGCTGCATTTCGACAAACCATCAGAATACACGCCATCTTCACCATCGCTGGAACTGTTGTGTTTCCACTGACATAAGTTACCTTGAGAAAGTTTTTGATTTTCCCACCGAAGTAAGACTGGAATCTTATTATTCCTGCCTCGGGATTATGCAACCAATATTCGTCGCTGTCTCTATCTCTGCCTTGAAGTAAAGTTTTGACAACCACACCTGCGCCATCAACTTCCTCAATCTTTGTCACGCTTGCTACTGGCCGAAGGCCCATCACGGCATGTTCTCCAAAAGTGGTAGAGTCAATCCATTCTTCGACTGTGACCGTGGATGCTTGTTGAGTTCCGAGATATGCATCCAATACTCGGGATGCGTTAGAAATCATTGTTGCTATTTGGGAATCACTGGGACCAATTCCTTCTGAAAAGTCAACACCTGCATAAGTTTCAACATCTGCAAGAGTGCAATAGTCTAACGCTGTTTCTGACGCTTGGCCTATAATTAAAGGCCCCATGAAATAACCGGATGAAGGCATATAGTTACCTCACCCTTTATGGTTTATCAGCGATGCGCTAAAGCATCGAGAAGATAATGGGGGATTGCTCCCCACATTATCCTACTCAAACTGTGTTTATTCCAGTTAGTTTGACTACTGCATCTGTGTATCTTACAGCGAATGCAACATCTTGCTTTGGTATAAGTAAGAACCTGTCTTTCGAAGGCTCGTCGTGGAAACCTATGCTGAATCTTCTGTCACCAATTGTAGGGTTTCCGATTAAAGGAGAACGGTTCTGCAATAATAGAGCCATAGTCTTGTTAGCGACTGTTGCTGTAGCGTCGAAAGTGCCATCCCATCCTAGGTTAGCAGCAATAACGCCTGTTGCGAAAACACGGATACCATAAATGCGTCCAAGTTCTCCTGAGAGAATTGTTGCGCCCGGTCCGTATTTATCCACGGTTTGAAGTTCCGTCATGCCGAGAAGTTGAACCTCGAGATTCCTAGGGACAATTAAAGAAAGGTCACCGCGGTTATCTGCGTAAACACCAAGTTCGTTAATTCCTGAACGTAGATGTGACAAAGCAAAAGTGCCTGAAACTGAAACAGATTTACCAGCGGACTTTCTAAGACCGTCGAATAATGTTAGATAATCGTTATCATCTGCATCTACTCCACCCGGATTGGTTGAAGCATTGTATATTCCGTTGATGTTGTCAGCGTATGAAGTGGTTATTACTGTGTCACCGTTTATGAACAGGGACTCTTCATTGAATGCTAGACGAGAAGCGATGTCGTCACGGAGAACTGTAAGTAATCCCTCAACACCGTATGCAATCAGATAGTTACCGATTGGCACGTTTGCTATCATTGTCTTTAATTCTAAAGTAATCTCGTTTGTTGCTGCACGAGATTCAGCGGATGCTGTGCCTGCTTCAGTCATAGCAAGTGTTTGACCGTGGAATTTGATTGAACCAGTTAGTTTTGGAACTTTCATAATTCTCCTGTTCATTGGCATAGCAGGGAAAAGACTTCGCATGAAGTTTCTCTCATATACTATAGCAATTATTTCGTCAGCAGTTTCAGTAGGCAACATTGTTGCTCCTGTCGATGCCGCCGCGCCTGCTAGGGCTGCTTTCACTCTTTCTACTACGTCGTTAAATTCTAATTCTTCACTACTCATTTTTTTCACATTCCTTTTGATTATTTACTGACCCTTTCCCGCTATGTTAGCCTCTAACCATTTAGCAAGTCCGTTCATTCCCGGACTTACGGTTGGTTGTGGGTCAAATCTGTGGCTCTTTAGTATAGTAGAAGCATCATCGACTATAGCAGATTTTCTGCTCGCGATAGGTGCTTCCATTTCTACACCGACTTCTGTAAGAGTTTTAGCAACTCTCTTAGAAACTTCTAATTCTATTGCTGCTTCTGTCTCTGCAACTGTTTTTGCTTCTGTAAGTTCAACGATTGTTGCGTCTCTTGCTTCCACGATTGATTTTAATTCAGCGATTTCTGCTGAGTAAGTTTCTGTCGCATCTACTTTAGATTCTAGGGAATCCATTCTCTCAGTAATTGACTTTAATACGCCAACAACTTCCATAAGAACTTCAACACCTGAAGCCGGAGAAGAATCTTCGACGTCTGCTTCTGCATCCTCGGTGATTACTTCTTCTGTAACTTCTTCTTCAACAACTGCTTCTTCTGAAACTGCTTCTTTAGTTTCTACAACTGTTTCTTCTACTGTTAATTCGACTACTTCCTCAATTGCTGCTTCCTCTATTACAGGTTCTTCAGCAAGTGTTTCGACTATATCGTCGGTGGATTTCTCTTCGGTAAGTGACATATCTTCTAACTCCGTTATTCTCAATCGGTGTGAGTCGGGGTTCTTAACCAAATCGTTCGCTGACAGTTCCACTTCCTCACTATCTTCTGTTAAAGATTCGTAGTCTTCATGGGTATTACATGGCATAAACAAAGTATTTCCGTCAACATCTTCCAATGTATGAAATCCTGAGCATCCTAATTCAATCGCTCTCGCGCTTGCTTCTTCTTCAGTAGTGTAAACATCTACGCCGACCATTTCTTTTTGGCCCTGTCCGTCCACCTCAAGTTTTTCTTCAGTAGTTTCTGTTGTGCAACTATTGGTCTCAATAGATGTGCCTTTACAACCGCAGCCACAACCAGCGGATTTCTCAGCAAGTGTTTTTGCATTGTTCCAAGTGAATTTTTTCTCCACTGAGAATAATGCGCCCGGAGATGCTGGAACATCGACGACCGAAGTCTCGACCCAATCAATCTCTGTAAATCTAATATAACATTCTTCGTCTTCACCTTCGCAAATCTTTACTGCTGCTTTAGCGATGAAACCTATAGAGAATGCCTTTAACATTCCTTTGTTAATTTTTCTAGTGATGTCACTCTCACCCTCGTCAATCATAGCAGTTCCAACTGGAACCATTCCATAATCATCCCACTCATCCATAGACACATTCGTCATTTTTCCGATAACTCCGTATGTCTTAGAATGGTTGTATAATATAACTGGGTTCTTGGAATACTTATCCCAAGCGAGCATCATGGCATCGTAATCCACAAGTTCGCCATGTCTGTCGAGCATGTCTTTATCGCCAACATATACAGGACCACGAATGATTGTGTCTTTGGTTTCTTGTCCTTCTACTGCCTTATCTACTTTGAAAGGAGTAATAATTCTGTATTCTATTTGAACATCTTGAGATGGTAAATCTAGTGAATCGAACTTGCCTTCGTCCTTTACGTTGATTGCTCCGCTTAGTTCCATACGACCTTAACGGGAGTGTCCGTGGTTTATCACTGATTTGATGTATCAGACTACAGGTTTCCGCCTATAAAGGTTTTCATCTATCAATATCACTATCTCTCAATAGAAAGGTTTATAACAAAATAACGACCCGTTCAATTTGTGAGAGGTTGCCTCTCATGCTACCTTGAGTAGCGGAAAATGGACGCCCCCAAACCCCCGGCTCGAACCCGACACGGTGGGGATTTCACAATATGCTGAAAGGCGTGAAATAATCAAATTGTCCTCGGCTCGAACCCGACTGACTAACCGATTGTATAACAATCCATTTCCGCTACTTACACTACTTTTACAAACAGTGGCCTCAGCAATCGGGTCGCTTTTCCATTAACTGCATTTTCGAGAGTTCCTGTTCCACCCCACGGAGAGAACGTGAGATTCGATGGAGTCGACAAAATGGTTCCAAGGACTGTCAATTGCGGAGTCTGTTCAGGATTGAAAACCTCTGAACCTATTCTTGTTTGAGGATAACCTTGAGTATTCAACCCACCGCCCGGAAATGCTCCCAATAATTTTGGCGCTGCGATAGCGATGTGAATATTCGCTCCAATTGCTGTTCGACTATTGAGAGTATTTCCCTCTGTATAATTTTTGTAATTTACAAAAAGAGCGCTTGGAAGAATAGGAGAGGATGCAATTATAGTAGATAGATTGGGAACAGTCGAAGAATATCTCCGGGCATTCTGTAACCTGAAATTCCTTGGCATTACTTCTTCCTAGTCCTTCGAGGTTTCTTACTGTTGCCCAACATCTTTGCTCTGCACTCGTCACAAGTTACTAAAACGACTGGTGCTTTTTTTGGAGTTTTCCATTTCTTGTCGCATATTCTACAACGACCGGGTTTCTTTTTCTTTTTGTTCATCATTATTTATTCGCATCTTTCAATGCTTTAATAATTAATCGGTTTGCTTCTTTTTGATTTTTTGCTACGGCAGGACGGAGAAATGGTTTGGGTCCTTTTCGTCCAGTTCCGTATTCTACGGCTGCCGCATAATTCACTCCTGTGCCATTTCCACCAAACTCAATTTCCTGTGCGAACTTGTTTATTTGTATAACTCTGCCACTTGCTCTGAGCGCTCCTGTAAATACTGGCGCGTTTCTCTTTGCATCTTTCAGAATGGAAAATGCAATTTTCTTAATTGCCCTCGAAAGATTTCCTTTTAATTTTTTACCGGAACTTCGATGCCATGCATCTAATGATTTTGTATTGAATCCTTCAGGCTCAATCTTGATGCTCATTCTTCAGCCTCTATTGCCCTCGATAGTTTCTTTGACCAAGACAATCCGGGCCTACCGCCCCACAATAATGCTGCAACCCAAGCCGGAGAATCTTTGTCGTAATCTAGGAATCTTTCATTTCGCCCCCACCATCGAACCATCTTCTTGGCTTTTGCTAATGTTATTGGAGTTCCTCGAATCATTGACTTTGCTTCTCGAACTGTTGCTCCTTCCAATCCATCACCGCTCAATCCTTCATCATGTTTGTTGACTCCAACGATACACGCTTCTCGAACTCCTTGTGGTGGCGTTCTGTCGGCGACAGTCAATGTGCGCTTGTTGACCTGATTCGAACTTTTTGCTTCAGGAACTTGTGGCTTCAATGGGTCTGTATCAACATTCGGAGCAGGTCCCAAATATCCAACCATCGTGCATCTGCAATTTGGATGAGCAGGAAGAATCCCGCTCGCTTGGTCAACTCGATATATTGTTCCGTCAAATGGTGAGCAAAGTGTTTTGTCAGTTTGAGTATCTTCAGTAACTAATCTCTCGACATATTGAATCCCTGCTTTAGAAAGTCCGGAGATGTGAGCGCTCTCAACAACCCTTCGAGTTTCAGTTCTTGCTATTCGAGAATAGAATCCCTTGGGGTATTTATCTCCTAACGGGTCAATCTGACGACGCATTTCTCCGGATGCCCATGCCCAATTCTTTCCTTCTTTTGTCATGCGTTCGAATGTTCCCAATATTTTTCCTCGGAATGAATTGAGTGTATTTTGTAAAGCAGGCAAAGTCCACCTTCTTTGCCAGTAAGAAAGCGCGGCTTTGTCTGCGTCGTTGAAACCAATACCAACAGAACCCGGAAGTCCTGCGCCGACAACACCCAAAGTTTCAGTGAAACCACCCATCGCTTCCACACTTGCTGCAATAGTTTGAGTGTTCAATAATTCTTCCAGTTCTCCATCCATGAACTGAACAACCCAATTCATATCTCCTGCGCCGATATCTTTTCCGACCATGATTTCATCATTTCTGAATCTACCGTTTAATCCTGCCATTATATTCTCAGCGAAAATAACTTGATGAGTCTCAAATTGTTCTTCAAGTGATTTTGTTCTTTTGTCTTCTATCTCTTGGAACTCATCCGGTTCGTTAATTTTTTTTTTTGAAATTATTAATTTTTGAGTTTCTTCATCGAAACCTTCCTCGAGAACATACTGGGGAGATTCTCCGGCCCCTTGTCCGTGGTCTTCTGCGATGCCTATTGAGGGAAATAGGTCTAACAAAGTTAGTTCTTCAGAAGGTATTTCACTTGCCTCATCCAAGTCTTCCGGTGTATTATCTGCACTAGGTTCATTTTCGAAAGCGTCCGGTTGATTAATTTGTAATTTTGGAGAAACAAAGAATGGGTCATCTGCTGCTGAGTTCTCGATTCGCTCAAGTCCGAGAATGGAACGAGCCTCGTTAATCGAGATTGCTGCTTCTTGTCTGAGCGAAGAAATTGCGGAAGCATTCTTGGCAAATGTTTCTGCCCTTAATCCATCTTGCTTCGGTCTGATAGAAATAAACTTGAATTGCCAATCTGTAATTCCTAGCAACGGAAGAATGTTATTGTTGATTACTGACGAAACTCGATTATGATATGATTCGATAACATCATACCAAGCATCTAATTGTTGTTCAGGATTTGACATCTTTCCAGTTTGAACCCAACCAAGTTTCATAGGCGGGATTCCGAACACGGCACAAATCTCTTCTCGATAATAATACAACAAATCCAATTGCGCTCCTTCTCTAGTAGAATCTATTAGTCGATGCATGTTGAAACCTGAGCCACCATTTATCGCAATCAATCCGAATGGAGATTGTCCGGCTGACAATTGTTGCTCTATCAATCCGAGCATCGCTTTCATCTCGTTGTTGGAAATATCTCCAACATTCATAATCGTCTTTGGAAGAGTTCCTGTGTAAAGTGCGTTCAGATAATTACTCAAGTTCAATTGTCCTGTAATAACTTCGAGTAATGGAATCAGCGGAGATGAACCGTATCCTCGTCCTTGTTTGAACTTGGCAAGATGAAGCACTTTCGCACTTGAGAATCTTCTCGTCTTTTTGTTTATGCTCTGAACATAAGCCATTTCAGGCGGAGCCGGTAATTGTTTAGCGGGAATAATTTTCATTGTCTCGGCTTCGATAGGCCAAATCGCAATTAAGTCTCCACCAAAATTCCAATCTTCACCGGATTCACTTTTGGAATCTTCCGTTCCGTCAAGTTCGAGATAAGCATCACCGAAGAGGATTAAATCGAACAACATTGTCTCTAGCCATTCATCACCCATGTCATCAGGATTCGGTCTCTTGAAAAAAGTTCTAACTTTTTCTAATTGAGAAGAATCCCCACTTTCTTTTCCTTCGGCCAAAGCAAACTCGTATCCGTTTGCCAAAGTATCGTCAACCGCTCGTCTCAAAATTGCGTTTACGACTTCAGACTTGTTGGCTATTTGTCTCAATAGGTCGTAGGAAACAACAGTGGAAGCGCCTGATTTTTTCTGATATCCGGAACTTGTCGCCATCTGAATTTTGGAAAGTGAAGCCAAATCTTTTCCATCCCAATCTACCGAGGCGTTCATGAGATTATTCAACTTCGCAACATCAGCGGGGTCAACCCTTCTTCGCAACACACGGTCGAGAATTGACCTTTGCCTATCTGCCATCAATTCATTGAGGTTCGACTACAGTTATTCACACTATCGGAATTACATCATACCAATAAGGCCGACAGAAGCCCCTGTAGCGGCGACCATTACTGCCATGGTTCTCTGTGCATATGCTTTAATGAAGTCCTTGATATCGTCTTGAAAGCCCTCTACTGCCTTCAATCTTTCATTGATTACCGCGACATCAATTGCCATTTTATTCATATCTTTCTCAATGTGAAAAAGATGATTGTCCTTAATCTTCTGAATGTCTTCCTTTATTTCGGAAATTTCACTATCACTCATCGACTTTCGCCTCTGCATCAGCCTTTTCTTTTTCATCGACAACAGTTTCTACTGCATCGACTACATCATCAACAAGTGATTCTGCTTCTGTCAGAGTCTCGATTATTTCATTCAGAGAAACTTTGCCATCTGCCATTATGACCTGATACTTCTTCAAGCCCCAAACAATTAATGTTCCAATTGCTGCTATTGCTAATATTATATATTGTAATTCAACGCCTGCTATTTCCATAATTTCACCTTATTTTTTTGAGACTTTAACATCAGCCATGACATCTGTTCCTGTAGTCAATCCGCTTTTGTGTAGGAAGTCTTGTTCCTTTGCTGATAACATTTCTTCGTGAAGTTGTCTCATCTTCTGAGCCTCTAATGCCCATGCTGTATTTGCTTTAGCATTCTCGATGTCTAATTCGAGTCTGATTGGAAGTGCATTCATCTGAGCGGTTTGTTCCTGAACCCATGCACCCAATATTGAATTGATGAAAAGAAGTGCTGGTCCCCCGATGATAGCAATTAGAGCAACATAGAAATCTAAATTTTCTTGAATGAATCCTGAATCGTCATTCAAACCTTTGTAAATAACGTAACAAGCGAACACCAACCAAGATACAACCAGTGGAACTGCTACGAATGTCATTAGCAAATCATTGAATGACCGCTGACGCTTTACTCCCATGTTCAAATCCCTTTCATCTGCGGTTTATTAGCGATATGATTTATGCGCCAAATGTTTGAATCTGAAAACCTTCACCGTCTTCTTCCAAGTCTGCGGCTAGTCTAGCGTAGATGAGAGCGTGAAACGCGTGGTCGTCTCCATCTCTTCCATACTTTGTCAAACGCTGTCCTCTGACTGGTTTGTTAGATGATTCATCTTGTTCGGCACTAGAGTTCAAAGTACACCACTCGTTAATCACCCACTCAAGTTCGTCAGTCTTCCAAGGAAT